>Ga0302326_10013287_pt1 | contig 17466 bp, 17 predicted proteins | sample Palsa_T0_3_FD_202264 | JGI IMG/M metagenome (GOLD analysis project Ga0302326, IMG submission 202264) | Peat permafrost microbial communities from Stordalen Mire near Abisko, Sweden - Palsa_T0_3 | ecosystem: Environmental > Terrestrial > Soil > Palsa > Peat permafrost | place: Sweden: Abisko... | reverse complement strand
TCGTGCTGTCCGAGCTGCAGAAGGCCGCCAAGGAGGGCTCTGATGACGAGCTGTCGGTGTTGCGTCGCGAGCGCAAGCGTCGTCTCGAGGCCGCCCGGGCATATCGCGAGGCCGGGCGGGACGACCTCGCCGACGGCGAGCAGGCCGAGGCGGAGCTGATCAGCGGCTACCTGCCGAGCGAGCTCTCAGAAGAGGAGCTCCAGGCGATCGTCAAGCAGGCGGTGCGTGACAGCGGCGCGCAGTCGGCGAAGGACATGGGAAGGGTCATGAAGCAGGCGATGGCCGCTGTCGACGGCCGTGCCGACGGCAGCCGCGTGTCCGGCCTCGTGAGGGCCTCGCTGAGCGGATGAGGACGCAGGTAGAGCTTCCGAACGATGTCGCCGTTGAGCTGGCGGGCAGTCAGGACGCCGTTCTGCGGGCCTTGGAGGCGCATCTGGAGTGCAAGGTGTTCCTGCGCGGCAATCTGCTCACCTTCGACGGCGAGGAGTCCGAGACCCACGCCGGCGAGCGTGTCGTGCGCGAGCTGTCAGAGCTGATCGCACGCGGCCATCAGATCGGACCCGGGACGATCGCGGCCGTGACTGGCGCGCTGGACGCGCACGAGTCACCCGCGCGCGTGCTGGAGGACGTGGTCTGGCGTCATCGCGGGTTGCGGGTGGCCCCAAAGACGGTCAACCAGAAGGCCTACGTCGACTCCGTGCGCATGAACACCGTCACCTTCGGGGTGGGGCCGGCGGGCACCGGCAAGACGTTCCTGGCGGTTGCGATGGCGTCCGCCGCGCTCGCACGGCATGAGGTGAATCGCATCATCCTCACGCGGCCCGCCGTCGAGGCGGGCGAGCGTCTCGGATTCCTGCCGGGCGACCTGATGGCCAAGGTCGACCCGTATCTGCGCCCGCTGTTCGACGCGCTGCACGACATGCTCGACCCTGACAAGGTCTCCCAGTACATCGACCGCGGCGTCATCGAGATCGCCCCGCTCGCGTTCATGCGCGGGCGCACCCTGAACGACTCGTTCGTGATTCTCGACGAGGCGCAGAACACGACACCCGAGCAGATGAAGATGTTCCTCACACGCCTGGGTTTCGGATCGAGGATGGTGGTGACCGGCGACGTCACGCAGGTTGACCTCCCTCGCGAGCAGCGGTCGGGATTGATCGTGGTGGGTGACGTGCTGCAGGAGATCGAGGGAATCGAGTTCGTGCGCTTCGGCGCAGAGGACGTCGTCCGGCACAAGCTCGTGCAGCGGATCGTGGAGGCCTACGACGTGCACTCCCAGCGCGAGGAGACCGACCGCGCGCAGGATGAGCGCCGGCCGGCCGACCCTCGCGACTGAGCCCCGATGATCGAGGTTGAGGTGTTCGGCGCCGAGCTCGCGCGCGATGCGCCGCCGCTCGCCGAGGTGCGGCGCCTGTGCGTGCTCGCGGCGGCCTCGGCGGGGGTCGGCGACGGGCACGTGGCGATCGAGTTCGTCTCCTCCGAGCGGATCGCACAGCTGAACGGCGAACATCGCGGAAAGCCGGCCGCCACCGACGTGCTGTCGTTTCCGGTCGACGGCTCAGAGCCGGTCGCGGTCGCTCGCGAGCTGGGCGACGTGGTCATCTGCCCCGAGCACACCGCCGATCTGCGCGAGGCGATCGTCCACGGGATGCTGCATCTGACGGGCATGGACCACGAGACCGACCAGGGCGAGATGCTCGCACTCCAGCGCGAGCTGCTCAAAGGGGAGCGGCCGTGACTCGCAGCGGCTTCGTGGCACTCGCAGGCAGACCCAACGTGGGCAAGTCGACGCTCGTCAACCTGATCGTCGGGGAGAAGGTCGCGATCGTCTCTGACCGGCCCCAGACCACGCGGCGGGCGATCCGCGGAGTGCTTTCAAGCGGCGACCGCCAGATGGTCCTGGTCGACCTGCCGGGCGTGCAGCGACCGCGCGATGAGCTCACCGCGCGCATGGCGCGGCGCGTCCAGCAGGAGCTCGAGGACTCCGACATCGCCCTGCTGATGCTCAGCGGCGAGCAGGGCGTCGGCCCCGGCGACCGCTTCATCGCACAGGCGCTTCAGAGCGCCGAGACGCCGGTGACGGTCGCGGTGAACAAGGTCGATCGGCTGTCCCGCGCGGCGACCGTGGCAGTCCTGCACGCCGCCGTTGAGCTCGAGGCCGGCGAGGAGGTGTTCCCGATCTCGGCGCGCACCGGCGCGGGAGTGCCGGCGCTGGTCGAGCACCTGCTCGCGCAGATGCCGGAGGGCCCGTTCATGTTCCCCCACAGCACGACCTCAGATCAGCCCCTGCAGACGCGTCTGGCCGAGCTCGTGCGTGAGGCGGTGATCAGGCGAACGTTCCAGGAGGTGCCTCATGCGGTCGACGTCATCGTCGAGGAGGTCGAACGCCCGCGCGAGGGCCTCGCGCGCGTGCGGGCCTTGATCTGGGTGGAGAGCGAGTCCCAGAAGGGAATTCTGGTCGGCGCGCGCGGGCGCATGATCAAGGCGATCGGAACGGCCGCGCGGCGCGAGTCCGAGCGCGAGCTCGGTTGCCAGGTCTACCTCGACCTGTCGGTGCGCGTCCGCCGCGACTGGCGTGCCGATGAGGGATTGCTCGACCGGCTGGGCATCACGTAGGTCAACCCTCCTCACAGCTTTCGCCCGAGCTGCGCTGAGATCCGCCGCACGGCCGCCAGATCGAGCTCGGCGGCGAAGACGAACGGGACCCCGAGCACCTCGAAGCCGCGGCGGCGCAGGCGGGCGAGTTGGTTGTGCTGAAAGCCCGCCCGGTCGTGCACGGCGCGGGCGGCCAGCGCTGCCGAGCGGAGGACCGGGTCGCCCTGCTCGGCCCCGCCGTGCCGGCCCGCGCCTTTGGGCGCCCGCGCCTGCGCCTGCGATTGCCCTCCGTCGAGCTGCGCGATCCGCTCGAGCTCCCTGGCCGTGAATCGTTGCGGCAGGATGCCGTTGACGACGACGGCGTCGAGGGCGCGGCCCAGGTACCGGTGCAGATCGTCCTTCAGCTCCAGCGTCTCGGTCACGGCCATCTCCGTTGCCTGTGCCACCCCCAGAAAGCCTGAACGGGCGGGGTCGGCGAGCAGCTCTCGCACCGCCTCTGACTGTCCCGCAATGGGGCCGACCCGCGCGATTGCGCCGAACGTCGACGGCGAGCGCAGCATGCCGAGGGCGTGGCCGGTGGCCGGACCGTCGATCACCACCAGGTCGTAGGGGGCGGCTCCCCGGCGCCAGCGCTGTCCCTGGGTGAGCTCCCAGATCTTGACCATGCTGACGAGCTCCTTGGCGCCCGGCGCGGCGGCGGCGAAGTACTGAAAGGTGCTGCTGGACGCGAGCACGCGACCGGACACGCGACCGCCGAGTTTCTGCAGCCACTCGAGCAGGGCACGGTCGGGGTCGATCGAGATGCTCCACAGGCGCCGCTCGAGTTCGATCTCGGCGCCCCCGCCCCTCGCGGCGACTCCGAACAGCTCGGGCAGCCGGGCCTGGTCGCCGACCTCGACCACGATCACGCGGTCTCCTCGCCCGGCTGCGAGCAGACCGAGGGCGCCCGCCACCGTCGTCTTGCCGACGCCTCCCTTGCCGGTCACCACGAGCAGCTTGCGTTCGAGCATCGATGTCATAGCCGTTTGGAGTCTGTCTGAAACTACTGCCGGCGGGGCTCGACCTACAATCGATCGGATGAGCGCACCCGACGGCGATCCGATCGATGGGCAGGTCGCATACGACGAGCGGGGTCTCGTGCCGTGCGTCGTGCAGGACTGGAGCACCGGCGAGGTGCTGATGCTCGCCTACATGGATGAAGAGGCCCTGGGCCGCACGCGTGAGACCGGGGAGCTTCACCTGTGGAGCCGCTCGCGCGAAGAGCCGTGGCACAAGGGCATGACGAGCGGGAACGTGCAGAGGGTGCAATCGCTCAGGCTGGACTGCGACGGCGACACGGTGCTGGCGCTCGTGCAGCCCGCCGGCCCGGCCTGCCACACCGGCGAGCGGACGTGCTTTCACCGGGGTGAGCTCCGGCCGGGGGCTCCGTATGAGGCGCTTCCGGCGCTCGAGCGGACGCTGATCGACCGTGCGCGCGAACGGCCGCAGGGGTCCTACACGGTCGAGCTGCTCGACGATCCCGCGCGCATCGGCGAGAAGGTGATGGAGGAGGCCGAGGAGGTGGTGCGGGCCGCGCGCGAGGAGTCCGATCAGCGGATCGACGAAGAGACCGCTGACGTGCTCTACCACCTGCTCGTGCTCCTGCGTAGCCGCGGACGTTCGCTCATCGACGCCGAGCGGGTGCTCGATGGCCGTCGCCCCTAAAGCGCCGGGAGCGCATTCGGGGAAACCGGCGGTGGCGCAGCCCGGCGGCGTCCGGGACGACCCCCACGGAGCCTTCCAGACCGGCGCCCTGGCGATGGAGCCCAGCCTCGAGGAGGCGCGCGCGCTCGCCGACCGCCACAGCCTGATCCCGCTCCGACACAGCTTCGTCGAGGATTGCGAGACGCCCGTATCGGCGTTTCTAAAGCTACGCGCGCTCGCGCCCGGCGAGCCGGCGTTCCTGCTCGAGTCCGCCGAGCAGGGCCAGAGGGTGGGGCGCTGGTCGTTCATCGGCTTTCGCCCGCGCGCCGTGCTGCGCTGGTCGCTCGCCGATGGCGGCGATCCCTACGCGCTTGCGGCCGAGCACGTGGCGCGCTTCAGCCAGGCGCCGACGGCCGGCGGACCTCCGTTCACCGGCGGCGCCGTGGGCTTCTTCGGCTACGACCTGGTGCGCGCGGTGGAGCCGCTCGGAGACCCCGGGCCCGATCCGGTCGGGCTGCCTGACATGGCGCTCATGCTGTCGGATTCGCTGGTCGTGTTCGACCACCTCAAGCACACGGTAACGATCCTCGCGAACGCGGATCTCCACTCACAGCCCGATGTCGAGCGCGCCTACGAGACGGCCGCGCGCACGATCGCGGAGGTTCGAAGCGCGCTGGCCGGCCCCGTCCCGCGGCCTCGCGCGAGCGGCGCAGGCGATCGGGAGATGCCCACCTTCTCCTCGAACATGCCAAGGGCGCAGTTCGAGGGCATGGTGGCACGGGTGGTCGAGTACATCTACGCGGGGGATGCCTTCCAGGTCGTGCCCTCCCAGCGCTGGTCGGCGCCGGTGCCGGTGGAGGCCTTCTCGATCTACCGCGGCCTGCGCGCGGTCAATCCGAGCCCATACATGTACTTCCTCGACTTCGGCGACTTTCAGGTGGCCGGGGCGAGCCCGGAGCCGCTGTTGACCGTCAGCGGGCGCCACGTGAGCACCAAGCCGATCGCCGGAACCCGCCCGCGCGGAGCAAGCCCCGAGGAGGATCGCCGGATCGCAGCCGAGCTCTTGGCGGATGAGAAGGAGCGCGCCGAGCACGTGATGCTCGTCGACCTCGGGCGCAACGATCTGGGGCGGGTGTGCGAGTACGGCAGCGTCACCGTCGATGAGCTGATGGAGATCGAGTTCTACAGCCACGTCATGCACATCGTCTCCTCGGTGTCGGGCACGCTGCGAGCGGAGGTGGACGCGATGGACGCGCTTCGCTCGGTGCTTCCAGCCGGTACCCTGTCGGGCGCTCCCAAGGTGCGAGCGATGCAGATCATCGATGAGCTCGAGCCGGTCAAGCGCGGCGGCTACGGGGGGGCGGTCGGCTACCTGAGCTACGCCGGGGACCTCGACACCGCGATCCACATTCGCACGGTCGTCGTCAAGGACGGCGTGGGCTACGTGCAGGCCGGCGGAGGAACGGTGGCCGACGCCAAGCCGGAGTACGAGTACGAGGAGTCGGTGGCGAAGTCCGCAGCGGTGATGCGCGCCATCGAGCTCGCCTGCGAACAGCCGGACTGGTCATGAACGGGGACCGTCAGCTCGAGCGTCGTGCATCGGTCCGCGTCCTGGTCATCGACAACTACGACTCGTTCACCTACAACCTCGTTCAGTACCTGGGCGAGCTCGGTGCCGAGATGCACGTGGTGCGCAACGACCGCGCGACCGTCGAGGAGCTGCTCGCCGGCGGATACGAGCGCTGCGTCATCTCCCCCGGGCCGTGCACGCCGGTGCAGGCCGGCATCACCCTGGAGGCGGCGCGGCGGATGCCCGAGGCGGGGATACCGACGCTCGGGGTATGCCTCGGTCATCAGGCGCTCGCCCAGGCGTTCGGGGGGCGCTGGAAGCTGAACCAGCCGGTGCACGGGAAGGCCACCATCATCGAGCACGACGGGCGGACGATATTCCGCGGCCTGTCATCCCCGCTGACGGTGGGGCGCTACCACTCGCTCGTGGTCGACGATGAGCTCCCCGACTGCCTGCAGCAGACCGCCCGCGGCGGCGGCGTGCTGATGGGCCTTCGTCATCGCGAGCTGCCCGCCGAGGGCGTGCAGTTCCACCCCGAGTCGGTGCTGACCGATGAGGGCAAGAAGCTGTTGTCGAACTTCCTGGGATCGCCCTGATGCCCAACCCGATCCTCACCCGGGCTATCGACGAGCTCGCCTCGGGCGAGGACCTGACCGCCGAGCAGGCTGCAGAGGTGCTCGCCGAGATCATGCAGGGCGAGGTCTCAGAGACCCAGATCGCCGGCTTTTTGATCGCGCTGAGGACGAAGGGCGAGACGGTGGAGGAGCTGACCGGGCTGGCGCGCACGATGCGGGCGCTGGCCGCGCACGTGCCGACCGAGCGCCACGATCTGCTCGACACGGCCGGCACGGGGGGCGGGCGCAGCACGTTCAACGTCTCAACGACCGCCGCCCTGATCGCCGCCGGCGCGGGCTGTGCCGTCGCCAAGCACGGCAACCGCTCAGCCACCAGCTCCTCGGGGTCGGCCGACCTGCTCGAGGCGCTGGGCGCTCGCATCGACCTCGACCCGCAGGGGGTCGCCCGCTGCATCGACGAGGCGGGCTTCGGCTTCATGTTCGCGCCCGCTCATCATCAGGCGACCCGCTTCGTGGTGCCCGTGCGGCGCGGGCTGGCGGTGCGCACGATCTTCAACCTGATTGGGCCGCTTACGAATCCGGCCGGGGCGCGGCGGCAGCTGATCGGGGTCTCCGACGCGCGCTTCCTCGAGACGATCGCGGGCGCGCTCGCGAGCCTCGGAGTGGACCGGGCGCTGATCGTGGCGGGAGAGGACTCGCTGGATGAGGTCTCCGTCGCCGCACCCACGAGCGTGGTCGAGGTGAACGGGCAGGACATCACCCGCTACACGCTCGCGCCGGCCGACGCCGGTGTCGAGCTGTCAAGCGATCAGAGCTTCGAGCGGGACTGCCGCGGAGGGACGCCGCTTGAGAACGCCGCGCTGACGCGGGCGATCCTCGAAGGGGCACAGCCGGCCGCGCGGCGGCCGGCCGCCATCGATCTGGCCGTGATCAACGCCGGCGCCGCGATCTACGTCGCCGGGCGCGCTGAGACGATCGCAGCGGGCGTGGAAGCGGCGCGCGCGGCGCTCGCCGATGGGAGCGCCGCCGGCGCGCTCGAGCGCTACGTTCAGGCCAGCCGCACCTACGGGCCCGCGGAGGTGGCCCGATGAGCATCCAGAGCACCACCATCCTCGACCGCATCGTCGCCGAAACGCGCGAGGAGGTGGAGCGCCGCAAGCGCGCTGCGCCGCTCGAGGATCTGCAGGAGCCGGCGCCGGCGCGCGACGCCGGGCGGCGCTTCCACGACGCCCTGAGAGGCCCCGGAATCGGGGTGATCGCCGAGTTCAAGCGGCGCTCGCCCTCCGCCGGCGCACTGCGCGAGGGGGCCGCCGTGCACGAGATCGTGGGAGCGTACGAGCGCGGTGGCGCAATCGCCCTTTCGGTGTTGACCGAGGGCCCCAACTTCGGCGGGTCGCTTGAGGATCTGCGTGCTGCGCGGTCCGCAAGCGGGCTGCCGATCCTGCGCAAGGATTTCATCGTCGACCCCTACCAGCTGCACGAGGCCCAGGCCGCGGGCGCCGATGCGGTCCTCCTGATCGTGGCCGCGCTGTCCGCGGACGAGCTCGCATCCCTCAACGATCACGCCCGCGCGATCGGGCTGGATGTGCTGGTCGAGGTTCACGACGGCGAGGAGCTTCAGAGCGCCCTAGGCAGTGGGGCGGACATCGTCGGGATCAATAACCGCGACCTGAGAGACTTCAGCGTCGACATGGAGCGCACAGCCCGGCTGATGAAGAGGACCCCGGCTTCGGTGACGGTCGTCTCGGAGTCCGGCATCTCCACCTCACAGCAGCTCGGCAGGCTCAAGCGGGCCGGAGTGCAGGCGGTGCTCGTCGGTGAGACGCTGATGCGCGCGGCCGATCCCGCCACCGCGCTGCGTGCCCTGACACCATCCGGCGACGCCGACGACGCACTTTAGATCGTCTTCATCGCCGCCGATCATCCTGTCTGAAGATGAGGCGCACGTTCGCAATTCCCTTCGTCTCCGCGCTCCTTGGCGGCGGTGTCGTCGTCGCCGTGATCGCCGCCTTCGGTGGGCTCGGCGCAACCGACAAGACCGTCACCACGGTCCAGTCGGCCCCGCTGACACCGTCGAACGCATCGCAGCAGAGCAGCGGCCTGACGCCGCACGCCATCTACGTGCGTGACGCCCCCGGGGTCGTGTTCGTGACCTCGACCGTCGTCCAGAAAACCGAATCGCCCTTCAACCTGTTCGGCGGTGGCGAAACGCAGAGGCAGGGCCAGGCGACCGGGTCGGGGATCGTGATCAACGGCAGCGGCACGATCCTCACCAACTACCACGTCATCGAGAACGCGATCAAGGTCACTGTCAGCTTCGAAAAAGGCCAGACCGTCGACGCTCAGGTGGTCGGCAAGGATCCCTCCAACGATCTCGCGGTCCTGCGCATCCCGACCGATGGGCTGACGCTGCACCCGCTCACGCTCGGTGACTCGAGCACGGCCCAGGTGGGCGATCCGGTGCTCGCCATCGGCAACCCCTTCGATTTGGAACGCACGCTCACCACCGGGGTCATCTCGGCATTGCAGCGCCAGATAACCGCGCCCAACGGCTTCACCATCGACAACGTGCTGCAGACCGACGCGCCGATCAACCCCGGCAACTCGGGCGGCCCGCTGCTCAACGAGGCCGGGCAGGTGATCGGGATCAACTCGCAGATCGAGACCGGAGGCTCAGGCGACGGCAGCGTCGGCATCGGCTTTGCGGTTCCGATCAACACGGCCAAGTCTGAGATCTCGGAACTCGAGAAGGGCGGAACCGTTCGCGGCGCCTACCTCGGCCTGACCTCCCTGACGATCGACGGATCGCTCTCGGCGCTGAACCTTCCCGTGAAAAGCGGAGCGCTCGTGCAGAGCGTCCAGAAGGGTACGGCGGCCGAAAAGGCGGGTATCCGCGGCGGAAACCTGACCGGATCGACCGAAGACGGGCAGGTCGCAGTCGGCGGGGACATCATCATCTCGATCGACGGCAAAACGGTCGGAAGCTCTGAAGAACTCGCCAACGACATCGAGGGCAAGAAGCCGGGCGACACGATCAGCGTCGGCCTGCTGCGCGCCAACGGCCACGGCGGCTACGAACACAAGACGGTGAGCGTGACGCTCGGCACCCGTCCGAACTCGGTGCCCAACCCGAACACTCCCGAAGGGTAGTCCTGGCGCCCGCTACCGTTGGGTCATGGCCCACACGCACCCCACCGTAGCCGCGTCCTCCGTATCCGTTCAGACGCCCGGCCGCTCGGATGCTGTTGCCAGCGCCGAGCCGCGCTTGCCTGTGGCTCCCCCCGCGAAGGTCAAGGTCTGCGGAATCACCAATCTGGACGATGCCGAGATGGCACTCGAGCTGGGGGCCTGGGCGCTGGGGATGATCTTCGCCCCGGACAGCCCGCGCAGGTGCTCCCTCGCCGAGGCGCAGCGGATCGTCGCGTCGCTGCGACGCCGGGTGGAGCTGTGCGGGGTGTTCGTCAACGCTCCACTGGATGAGGTGGTGCACACAGCCGAGGACCTGGGCCTGAGCATGCTGCAGCTGCACGGCGATGAGGGCCCCTCCTTCTGCGCCGAGGCCGCCCGCCGCAACGGCGCGCGCGTGATCAAGGCGGCCCAGGTGTCCGGCCCCGGTGACGTGCGTGACCTGGAGCGCTTCCACATGGATTTTCATCTGCTCGACACACGCCCGAGCGCGCCCGAGAGGCAGGGGCTGCGCGGGGGGACGGGGGAGACGTTCGACTGGACCCTGCTCGAGCAGCGGCGGTCGAAGGTCCCCCTGATCCTGAGCGGCGGTCTGAGTGCGGACAACGTCGCCGAGGCGATCGCCGTGGCTCGTCCGTACGCCGTCGACACGGCCAGCGGCACCGAGGCTGCGCCGGGACGCAAGGACCCGAGCAGGCTGCGGGCGTTCTTTGACGCGGTCGAACCGGCTGTCGCGGCGGTGCGCCCGGGGGGCACCGAGTGAGCGCAGAGGCGTCCGGGACGCTTCTCGAGCACCGATTCGGTCCCTACGGGGGCCAGTATGTTCCCGAGACGCTGATGCCGGCCCTCCAGGAGCTCGAGCGGGCGTGGAGGGATGCGCGCGAGGATGAGGGCTACTGGGCTGAGCTGCGTGGCCTGCTGCGCGACTTCGCTGGCCGGCCAACGCCGCTGTATCGCGCCAGAAGGCTGTCTGAGCTCCTCGGCCGTCCGGTGTATCTGAAGCGCGAGGATCTCAATCACACCGGCTCGCACAAGCTGAACAACGCCCTCGGCCAGGTGCTGCTGGCCAAGCGGATGGGCAAGCGGCGGATCATCGCCGAGACCGGAGCCGGTCAGCACGGAGTCGCGACCGCGACGGTGTGCGCGCTGTTGGGGATCGAATGCGTCGTGTACATGGGCGTCGAGGACACGCGCCGCCAGCTCCCGAACGTTCAGCGGATGGAGCTGCTCGGGGCGACGGTGCATCCTGTGGATGCGGGCGCGAGAACCCTCAAGGAGGCGACCTCGGCCGCGATCCGCGACTGGGTGACGAATGTGCAGAGCACGCACTACGTGATCGGCTCGGTGGTGGGCCCGGCTCCCTACCCGGCGCTCGTGCGCGATCTGCAGCGCGTGATCGGAGACGAGGCGCGAGAGCAGATGCTCGAGCGCGAGGGGAGGTTGCCGGCCCGGGTGGTGGCGTGCGTGGGCGGTGGCTCCAACGCGATCGGCGCGTTCGCCGCGTTCCTCGACGACGAGCAGGTCGAGCTCATCGGTGTGGAGGCCGGCGGCGACGGGATCGACACGCCGCGCCACGGCGCTCCGCTGACGGTGGGGGGCCGCGCGGGCATTCTGCACGGCTCGCGCTCGGCGGTGATGCAGGACGAGGAGGGACAGATCGTCGAGGCGCACTCCGTGTCGGCAGGTCTCGATTACCCCGGCGCGGGGCCACAGCACGCGTTCCTGCGCGACATCGGGCGCGCGCGCTATGAGGCGGTGACCGACGGCCAGGCGATCGAGGCGTTCAAGCTGCTTGCGCGGCTCGAGGGGATCATTCCGGCGCTCGAGACCGCGCACGCGCTCGCGTGGGTGCTCGCCGAACCCGCCGGCGAGCTGGACCTCGTGTGTCTGTCCGGTCGCGGGGACAAGGATCTCGCCGAGGTGCTCGGGCAGCCGTGAGCGCGGCGAGAAGCGGCGTCGAGCGCATCGCCGACGCCTTTGCCCGCACGCGCGGGCGGGCGGCGCTGATGCCCTATCTGATGGGCGGCTTTCCGACGCTCGAGGAGTCGCTGCGAATCGGCGAGGCCTACGTGGCGGCCGGCGCGGACCTGATCGAGCTGGGGGTGCCCTACTCCGACCCGCTGGCCGACGGCCCCGTGATCCACGCTGCGGGCACGCAGGCACTCGCGGCCGGCAGCAGCATCGCAGGGGTGCTGGAGGTGGCGCGCAGGCTCGCGGTGGACGTCCCGGTGGTGCTGATGTGCTACGCGAACATGGTGTTCGCACCGGGGGCGGAGGCGTTCGTCGAGCGCCTCGCGAGAACCGGCGCGTGCGGCCTGATCGTGCCCGACCTGCCGGTGGGGGAAGCGCCCGAGGTCCTGCAGGCGTGCGATGCGCACGGCATCGCCCTGATCCCGCTGCTCGCGCCCACGACCACGCCGGAGCGCATGCGGGAGATCGGCGCGCAGGCCAAGGGCTTTCTGTACACCGTCTCGGTCGTGGGCACGACCGGCGAGCGCGAGGCGCTGGCGGACAGCTTTGCTCAGATCGTCACGCGCGCCAAGTCCAGCACCAGCGTTCCGGTTGCACTCGGCTTCGGCATCGGCACGCCCGAGCAGGCGAGGATGGCGGCGGATGCGGGCGCCGATGGCGTGATAGTGGGCACGAGGCTGGTGCGCGCTGTCGGCGAGGCACCTGAGGATCCTGCGGCGGCGGCCGCAGCAGTCGTTGCGGGACTTGCCGCGGCGCTCGAGCTTTGAATCGGCCCGGCGGGACGGGCTGAACCGGCCCCGCGGGATGTCTTGAATCGGCCCCGCGGGGCGGGTGTGAGTGGGCCCGGCGGGGCGGGCGCGCGGCGATGAGGTCCGCCCGCCCCTGCTCCGCTAGGATTGCGCGGGCATGGGACTGATCCTCACCGTCACGGCGGGCCTGATCGTGTGGGTCGTGCTGTGGGCACTCGGGACCAAAGGCTTCGACGCGTTTCTGCTGTCCGCGGCGATCATCCTCGTCGGCGCCTCGCTGAAGATCGTCGCCGGCTATCTGCCCGGCCGGCGCAGCTAGCTGACCGGTGCGCGCGCGCCGGCTGTGCAAGCGGTCGCGACCGGCGGCGCTGACGGCCGTGCTCGTCGCGCTCGGCGCCGTGGCCGGCGCGCTGGCGGGATGCGGGGGCGTGGGCGTCTCGGGCGCGGCCACCGCGATCGGCAATCAGCTCACGATCTACTCGAGCCTGCCGCTGCAGGGGCCGTATGGAGCCGTTTCGCAGCAGATTGTCAACGGGGAGAAGCTGGCGCTCGCCGAGGCGGGTGGACGTGTGGGCGCGTTCAAGGTCAGCTACGTCTCAGAGGACGACTCGAGCCCCACCAGCGGGCAGTGGGCTCCCGGGGTGACCGCCGGGAACGCGAAGACCGCGGCTGACGACACCACCACGATCGCCTTTCTGGGCGATTACAACTCGGCCGCCACCGCCGTGTCGCTGCCGTTGATCAACGCGGCGGGCATCCTGCAGGTGTCACCGGCGAGCCCCTATGTCGGCCTCACGTCCTCTGAGGATGCAGGCCAGGACGAGCCCGAACGGTTCTACCCGAGCGGACAGCGCACGTTCGGGCGGCTGGCGCCCGGGGATCCGGCGCAGGCAGCCGCGCAGGTGAAGCTGATGGCGGAAATGGGCGTGCACCGCGTGTATGTGCTCGACGATCAGGATCCGTTCGAGGTCCCGCTGGCGCAGATCGTGGCGGGCGACGCCGAACGAAGGGGAATCGCCGTCGCCGGCCCGCATGGCCTCGATATGAGCGGCGCCACCACGTTCACGGGAGAGGTTGAAAAGATCTCAAAGAGCGGTGCACAGGCGGTGTTTTTCGCAGGCGAAGGCGGCGCGGGCACGGTGGCGCTGTGGCGCGAGCTGCACAGCGCCGATCCGAGCCTTTTGCTGCTGGGGTCGAGCACGCTGGCGAGCGAAACATTCACCTCCCAGCTCGGCGCGGCGGCAGCGAGCACCTACATCACCACGCCAGCACTGGCCGCGAACCTCTACCCGCCGCCGGCGGCCCGCGTGCTCGCCGACTACCTGCGCGACTTCGGAGCCGAAGGGGGTGCCTACGCGCTGTACGGCTACGAGGCGATGAGCGTGGTTCTGGACGCGATCCGCACCGCCGGTCCGCACGGCAACGACCGTCAGAGCGTGATCGATCGCTTCTTCGCCGTCAAGAACCGCGACTCGGTGCTGGGGCGCTACTCGATCGAAGCCGACGGCGAAACCACCCTGGCGCGGTACGGGGTTGATCGGGTCCTCGACGGTGAGCCGACGTTCTACCGGGCGATCAACACGCGCTGAGCGTCATTCGCTGTGCGCTAACCCGGCCACGACCCGCAGGCGCTGAGCGCCCTCCCCAAGACTCCTACCGCCGCCCGAGACGGTGGTCAGCGAGCGCAGATAGGGCACCAGCTTGGAGATGCTGGGTTCTTCGCTCAGACCCAATCCTTCGAGCAGGCCGAGGAACGTCGGAACGTCGAGGCTGAGGCTCGGCCGGATGCCTTCGCCGAGGGCGGTGCTCGCGGCGCTGTAGGGGGCCGAGGAGGACAGCGTGCTGGAGGGGTTCAGTGCGGCCGTGACGGAGGCTTCGCTGAGGCCGATCACGAACTTGGTCTGCCCGTTCGCGGCGCGGGCGTCGACGACGTCGAGCGTCACCGGCAGGCCGGTGAGCTCCACCGACACCGCTGCCTGGGCGCCGGCGATCGTGACCGGCGCCACCGACGCGCCCGATTTGGCCAGCAGCCCGCCGAGCTCGCCGACGGCGGCGCGGGATAGGCTGGGGTTCCTGGAGGCGATCACGATCCCCGCCTTGAGATCGACGAGGCTCGTGCCGCTCGCAAATATTCCAGCCGAGCCCATCCAGCTTGAGAAGTCGCGTCGTGCTTCAGCGCTGTTGGCGCCCAGCGCGCTGAGCGGCTTGAGGATCGCTTCGAGCACTCCGTTGAGATTGAGTCCTGCGGACGCTTGAGCTTCGCTGCCGGATCCCCCGAGCGAGCCCGCCACCGAGACGAGACTGCGCAGTCCTTCTACGTCGTTCCCGAGCGACGCGCCGACGTTTCCGAGGCCGGCGGCGAGCCAGGATTCACTCGGCAGTTCGCCCGCGGCCTGGGCGCCTTCGGAGCTCGAGCCGAGAAGCCCGCCTGAGGCGGGCGCGGATGCCGGGTCGGCCGTGGGGGAGGCAAGCGTGTCGAAATCCAACGCGATCGACGTGGCGGATGGCACGAATGAGATGTTGGTCTCCCGGGTTCCGGCCAGCAGCCCCAGCAGGCCCGCCGAGCTCTGCGACGCGGCCGCTCTCGTAGACGCGCCGGGGTTCACATAGACATGGGCGAGGGTTCCCGCCGGAGCGAGCGCCACGAGCTTCGCGTAAGCGGTGGATCGCGCCAGCGACGGCCCTCCGAGCGTCGTGTCTATGACGCCGTGCAGACCGTCGACGCTGCCGATGACCGCGAGGCCATGGACGACGGCGAAGGCCGTGCCTTCAGGGCTGAGGAGGTAGGCGACGCCCCGGTAGCCGGCCGTGACCGCGCCGGCTCGCTTGGCCTGAGATTCAAGGAAGGAGCGGGCCTTGCCGGCGTCGCTGGTGTCCAGCACGATCGCTCCCTGGACGCCGTGCGCGGAGAACGGGAATGCGCCGCCCGCCGAGGCGCCGCCCAGCAACTCGCGCGCCAGACCGCTCAACAGGGTCCCGATCTTCGACTGTTCAGAGGCGTCGAGCGAGCTGAGGAAGATCCCCGCGTCTGCTCCCAGCCAGGGCGCGACGTCGCGGTTGAAGTCCAGCGGCGCGCTGCCGGGCGTCTGTAGCGCTGCGAGCAGGCGCAGGTATGGATCGGCCTGGTGGCTGAGCGCACGCCCGGCGGCCGACGCCGCGGTCCTCTCGGGACCGCTCGGACGCACGATCGCGCCGGCGTACAGGGGCGCCGATGCCGGGATCGCGGCTGCGGGATCGGTGGCGCTGGCGCCCGCGTGGGAGGAGCCGCAGCCAGCCACCGCTGTTGAGACCGCCAGGGCGAGCAATGCCGCCGCGAAGTGCGAACGCCTGCCCGGCCTCGGATCGGATTGGACCGGCATCGGAGGCGATCGTAGCGGCTGGTGGGCCGCCCGAGTGCACACGCGGGCCGGGCGCGCGAAGACGCCCGCCGAGGCGCCGAAGCGTGCAGGACTGCAAGGGATATCCCACGCTCGGGGTCTGCACGTGCGCTTGCATCTTCTCGCGCTGCGGACACCGGCCGGGCGAAAGCCGGGAAGTCGGGGCTGAGCAGGCGTTTTTGTCAGATCGGGGGCCGTGGGCCGGCGTAGTGGGAGAAAATGTGCATGTGGGGTTGCATTGTGGGACAAAGTGGGGTAAGTTCGCCACAGCGAGCCGGGGTGGAGGGGCTCCTCCCACTCCTCCACCTCGGCTCGGTAAACAAGCTTGGAGTCAAAGTGGTTCCCTTTCGCGGCACGTTCGACCATACGCTCGACGCAAAGAACCGCCTGACGGTGCCGGCCCGCTACCGCGCGGCTCTCGCCGAGGGAGTGGTGCTGGCGATGCCGCTCGACCAGAAGCCCTGCGTGGGGATATGGCGCCCGGATGAGTACGAGCGCTACTCCCGGCGCGCGCTGGCCGAGCTGGAGCCGCTGTCCCCCCGCCTGAGCGAGCTCGAGCGCTTCTTCTACGGCAGCTCCCAGGACGCCGACCTCGACGCCGCGGGGCGGATCATGGTGCCGGGCTTTCTGGGCGACCACGCCGGCCTTCACAAGGAGGTGGTGGTGGTCGGGGTCGGGGACCGGCTCGAGCTGTGGGACAGGGGCCGCTGGAACGAGCACCGGCCGACGCTGCTCGGCGGCGTCGCGGCGATCACTGCGAGTGTCGATGACCCTGCTTGAGATGAAACGATCCAGGGGACGCCCCCCTCGCGGCCGTCAGCTGAGCCGTGCCTCACCGCCGAGCGCCGCGACCAATTCGCAGGGCGCGCCCCGGGGGCACGTGCCCGTGCTCGCAGCCGAGCTGCTCGAGCTGCTCGATCCGAAGCCCGGCCAGACGGTGATCGACTGCACCTTCGGCGATGGGGGACACGCGCAGCTCCTGGCCGAGCGGCTGGGCTCCTCGGGCACGCTCGTGGCGATCGACCGCGATCCGCTGGCCGAGGAGCGGTTCGCCGCGCTTGCACCGCAGATGCCCTGCTCGCTGCGCTTCATCCGTGCCGGCTATGCCGAGGGGCTCGAGCTGCTCGTGGGCGAGGGCATGCGAGCCGAGGCCGCCTACTTCGACCTCGGCATGTCCTCGATGCAGGTGGATACTCGCGAGCGCGGGTTCTCCTACTCATATGAGGCGCCGCTGGACATGCGCATGGACCCTGCGCAGGAGCTGAGCGCGCGCGCGATCGTCGCCGACTGGGACGAGCGCCGGCTGGCGCGCGCGCTGCGCGACTTCGGCGAGGAGCGCCACGCCGGGGCGATCGCCAGGGCGATCGTGCGCCGGCGCGCGCGGGCGCCGATCGAGACGACGCTGCAGCTCGTGGACACCATCAACTCCGCGATTCCCGCTCCCGCCCGTTTTGCCGGAGGCCATCCGGCCAAGCGGGTCTTTCAGGCGCTGCGGATCGCCGTCAACGAAGAGCTCGGACAGCTCGATCGCGCACTTCCGCGCGCCTGGGAGCTCCTGCGCGAGGGAGGCGTGCTCGCCGGGATCGCATTCCACTCGCTCGAGGATCGCCGCGTCAAGCGGTTCCTCGCGGAGCGTGCACGAGGCTGCATCTGCCCGCCGGATCTGCCCGTGTGCGCCTGCGGTCGCGAGCCGCAGGCCGCGCTGATCACGCGCCGCTCGATCGTGCCCTCCGCGGAGGAGGTCGCGCACAATCCGCGCG
>Ga0302326_10013286_pt1 | contig 17466 bp, 20 predicted proteins | sample Palsa_T0_3_FD_202264 | JGI IMG/M metagenome (GOLD analysis project Ga0302326, IMG submission 202264) | Peat permafrost microbial communities from Stordalen Mire near Abisko, Sweden - Palsa_T0_3 | ecosystem: Environmental > Terrestrial > Soil > Palsa > Peat permafrost | place: Sweden: Abisko... | reverse complement strand
ACTTGCGGACGTTCATGACGGCGGGCGTTTAGCCGGCCGCTGGCGGTACAACCGCGTCGCCGCGTGCGGCATCGCGCTGAGCTACGACGACCGCGTGAGCGGACCGCCACCGTCGACTCTTCCGCAGACCGAGCCGACATCATCACCGCCTACGCACCCTTCGGTCGTGCGCGTACTCTGCTATTGCGGGGACCTCTTCACCTTCGACGGCGACGGGGGCACCTGCCCGGGCTGCGGCCGGCCCGCGGAATGGCCGACGATGGGTGAGCTCGAGCGGGAGATGCGCTCAGACCTCGAGGAGCTCCTGCGCGCCCACGAGCAGGGTTCCGACCCGGACTGATCAGCTGATCGCGCCGGCAGGTGGCGGGCCGGTTACTTTTGACGCCGACGTCCGGTAAACCGGACACCACTAGTCGGTCATTCTTCGGCCCGGCGCCCACCTGTCGCGCGGGATGAGCTCGACGCCGTAGCGCCCACAGAGTTCCCGGGCCTCCTCGATCGGCGTGGCAAAATCGTGCCCTGCCTCGCCGATGTGCTTGCACCGTATGAGTGCCATGTCCGGCTGCGGCGCACCGGCGATGGCGCGGAATCCCGGGTGCGTCGAGTGCTCGCAGACATACCGCTCCACGTCGGAGGCGTCGGGCGGAGGGGGAACGCTTTCGTGCTCATTCTTGCCTGTGCCTCGGCGAGCGTCCAGCATCTCTTGCCACTCGCGGAAATCCAACGCGCCTCACTCCGCTCGGAAGCCGGACAGGACCTGGTGCTGCCGGGCCCGCCCGGCGGCGACGAGGCGAGCGATGAGGGGAGCGTTCACAGTCTCAGGCTATCTCGTGGGCCACGAGTCCTGCCGTCACCCGCGCGGACCCGAGAACGTGCGGGTTGGTGACCGTCCACGATGGGCCGAGCGAGTAGCTCCGCAGGCGCTCGACCCGGAAACCTGAGGCCTCTATCGCCTCGACGGTGTCGCGCGCGCAGTGACAGCCGCCGCCGAGGCGCGGCCAGATCCCGGTGCGGTCCAGCCATTGCTGTATCGCCGACTTGGGCTGACGGCCGGCGCGCACGTGCTCCATGAAGCGAAGCTCGCCGCCGGGCTTGATGACACGCCGCAGCTCAACCAGGGCACCCACCGGGTCGGGCACGGTGCAGAGCACCAAGCTCGCGACCGCTGCGTCGAAGCTCGCATCCGCGAACGGCAGCGGCGTCGCGCGCCCTTGGCGGACGGTGACCTGCACGGTCGACGCTCGCGCCGCCACCTCGGCCTTGTGCCGCAGGTAGGACTCCGGCTCGAGCGCGATCACCTCCTCGACGGTCGACGGATAATGCCCGAAGTTGATCCCGTTGCCGGCACCGATCTCGACGATTCGACCGTGAAGGTGCGCGAGTAGCTCGGTCCGGTGCACGCCGGCCTCCTTCTCCATCAGCCGGCTGAGGCGGTCGAACACCCGCGCGAAGATCGGATGACCGTGTGTGAGGCTCACTGCGAGCAGATGTTTGCATCCACTCTCCGCGTCTGCGCCGGAGCCCACTCTGCCAGCATCTCAGCCGCGGGTGCGGCTTGCTCTCGCCGCCACTGAGCGTGGTCCGACTCGTCGCGGCCGCCGTAGAGGAAGGTCCGCAGCGCGTAGCGGTCGAGGGTCTGGCGCATCGTTCGGACGAAGTCGATCGGGCTGTCGCGTGGCCCCGTCAGCGGTATTGCGGCCACCGGAGGCCGCTGCCTTGGATGGCCGCTTCCGGCGGACAGCAGCGAGCTCGAGCTCGGCGCCGGCGATCAACTCCTACGGTCGCGCAAGTCGCGAGCTGGCTGTGACACGTCCTCGCCACGATAGCCGCCGATACCCGTAGGGTGGTGTTGTGGTGGGCCACTATGAGAGCTTCTTCACCGCGAGCGCCGGCGCGTCCGCTGCCCTCTTGGGGTTGCTGGTCGTCGCCGTATCGGTCGTCAACGCGGATGACGAGGACGCCACCACTCGGGAGTTGCGAACTGTGTTGGCCGGGAGCGCGTTTGTTGTCCTGGTAGACATCTTCTTCGTCTCGATCGTGGCCTTGACCGGGGGCTCGGTCGTCTTCGGGCTATCAAGCATCGCAATGGCAACCGTCGGCCTGCTCGCGACCAGACGGCTGATACCGAGGGCAAAGCGGGCTGGAAATTTCTCCCGCAGCTCTCGAACCAGAGAGCTGAATATCGCCTTCGCGTCAATTTCGGTTGTGGGCTACTCAGTGCAGCTCGGCCTCGCCGTAGCGCTCCTGGCGAACACCCAGAGTGCTGCACTGCAACGTGCTTTGGTCCTCGTCATTGTGGCTTTTTATGGCAGCGCCCTTGGCCGGGCATGGGAGGTCACCGGGATAGCCCGGCGGGCATAAGATGAACGTCACCACCGTCGTCGACGCGAACGACGTCCGGGATCGCGGCCTCCGCGGTCCCCCAATCTCGCCCGTCCGACGAAGTTCGCGCTGACCAGGAGCGGTGCTGAGTGCGCTACTTAGCCCACGGGGACTCGTTATGAGGTCGGTGAGGTGCTTGAGGTGTGCTGCGTGCGCGTTGGTGCTGGCCGCGATCGTGGCTGCACCTGCGTCGGCGGCGTTTCCCGGCCGCGACGGATTGCTGGCTGTGCAGCCGGTGACCGGCGCCGGCGTGCTGCTCGTCAATGCGCACGGCGGATCCGAGCACAGGATCTGCACGAATCGCTCGCAGTGCGGGTCGCCGAAGGACCCGCGGTGGTCGCCTGATGGGCTGGCGCTCGCCTTCAACGCATCGACGGTCCATCTCATCTATCCAGACGGGTCGTGCCTGGATTGCCAGATGGGCGGCGCGAGCACCCCGGCCTTCACCGCCAATCCCACGCTCGTGACCTTCGAGTCCGGCGGCGCGCTGGTCGAGGACGGGATCGACGGCCTCCCCAAGGCGACGATCGTCAAGGGCCAGTTCTCCGACGCCGTCTGGTCCGTACGGGGCGAGCTCGCGGTCGTGCGCGGCGGCAGTGTGTGGGCCGGGAGCCCGCATCGGTTGCACCGGATCGGCACCGGTAGCGCGCCGTCGTGGTCGCCGGGCGGCTTGCAGCTCGCGCTCGTGCGCAAGGGATGGCTCGTCGTGGTCGGCCTTCGACGCCGCTCGGTCAGGCGCCTCGTGCGCGGCACCGCTCCCGCCTGGTCCCCCAACGGCACGTCGATCGCCTTCATCGGCGCCGGTCACCGCCTGAGTGTCGTGCCCGCCTTCGGCGGCAGCGTCCACCGAGTCGGGAGCGTGCGCGGCGTCAGCGTCGACTGGCAGCCGGTAACGAAGAAGGCGCCCGCCGGGTGCTTGGCGCCGGCGGGCTCGAAGGTGATCGCGAGCTCCGCGAGCGCGGTCGTGACGAGCGTTTCGAACTCGGTCGGCTCCGCCTATATAGGTTGCCTGCGGGCCGATGGGCGCGAGCGAGTGCTCCGGAGCTTTACCAACTCGCCCGAATTCGGAACCGGCAGCGTCTCCGCGGCCGCAGTGGGGGGTAACTACGCGGCCCTCGCCGTGTCCGCACTCGAGTCCGACCTCGACGGTGTCAATGACAACCACTTCGTCGAGGTCTTCGACCTGCGAACCGGCGAATATGCTCGTAACCTGGGAGGCGAAGCCGTCTATTGCTCCTCCAACGAGCTTCTCGGCGAAAACTGCTCGAACTCCGACATCAACCGGGTCGTGGTGGGCGCCGACGGCGTGTCCGCGGCGCATATCGCCTTCACCTATCCCCCCGGACTGAACGCCTTTGGCTTCTACAGTGTCTCCTGCCCCTCGGCGTCGCTGTGTGTCGCCGTCGATGGCAACGGCCACCTCTTCACCTCTACGAACCCGACCGGCGGGGCGTGGATGGAGACGAACCTCCCCGACTTGCTCGCCGTCTCATGTCCGTCGGCGTCGCTCTGTGTGGGAGTAACGCAGGGCATTTCCGCGCTCGGCGAGCCGACCTCGGTCATCTACACGTCGACGGATCCGACCGGCGGGGCGGGCGCGTGGACGGCCGGCTACACCGAGCAGGACGATGGCGACATGTCCAGCGTGGACTGCCCGTCGGTATCTCTCTGCGTGGCCATCGATGACTCCGGCAACGTCGTCACCTCGACCGACCCCACGGGCGGCGCGGCGGCGTGGACCGCGGCCAATGTCGACGGATCCGCGCTCGCCGGGATCTCCTGCCCGTCGGTCTCGCTGTGCGTCGCCACCGACGGCGACGGCCACGTCATCACCTCCACCAACCCCAGCGGGGGCGCCGGCGCCTGGCAAACCGTCAATGCAGTGGCCGCCGGAACTGTCGGCCCCAAGAAGCTGTCGTGTCCGTCCACGACGCTGTGCGTGGGACTCGGCCCCAATCTCGAGGTGCTCACCTCGACCAACCCGACGGACGCGGACTCGTGGACCAGCACCACGCCGAGCGTTGCTGTGAACGCGATCGATTGCCCGACGACCTCGCTGTGCGTGGCCGTCGGGGACCTGGGCGCGCTCGACGTCTCCACCGATCCGGCCTCGGGTGAGTGGACGAGCTCCCAGATCGACGGCGAAGATGACCTGTGGAGCATCTCCTGCGCGTCGAGCAGCCTGTGTGTCGCCGGCGACGGGGACAACGACCTGGTCTCGACCTCGAACCCCATCGGAGGCTCGGCGGCCTGGAGCTCTGTCATGGTCGAGGGAAACGCGTGCGCGGGAGCCGTCCCGGGTGGCACCTCCTGCACGACCGAGCAGATCATCGCTGACGACGGCACCGGACTGCACACCCTCGACACCACCAACGAGCCCGCCACTGACCCGCCGATGCTGACCGGTCTGACGCTTTCGGGTGACACGGTCACCTGGGACCTCGCAGGCACGCCCGAGAGCGCCGTCTTGCACTCGGGAGTTCCATGAGAGCGATCGCGGTCGGAGGGCTTGGGGCCGAACGTCTCGAGCTGGAATCTCACCCTATCGCCGACACCTTGACCGGACCCGAATATCGCGATCGGCCGGACCTGGCACGAGTCCGTCGCCAACATCCACTCCGATGCACGCGGTTCCAGGCAGCGCCGCCACCGAACCGACGATCGCAAACGCATCACCTCGCGCCTCACTGGCAAATCTGGCCCGTCGCTCCCCACAAGGAGCCGAGCGCCTTGGTGCACAAGCCGCGTGTCTCGCGCGGGAAAGATCTCCTACTAGACGGTCGCTGCGTCACCAGGCGAGTTCGGTGGGTGGATTGCCGCGCAGTCGTCGCGGCGGTGTGAGGTGCGTGCCGTCGATCGTGACGATCGCCTGACCGGATCCGTCCAGTGGGCCACGCGAGACGATCAGTTCGTGTCCGGATGGATCGATCCCCTCGGCAACGAAGCCGCGGACCATGCCGAGCTTGGTCAGCGACACCGACGACCCGCCTAAGGCGACGCGATATATGCCCGTCCAGAACGGCCCGGCGGATAGGCCGTGGGTAATCAGTTGGCCGCTGAGCGCGAGGATCATCGACCGCGGTTGCGCGGTGTCGCCGGAAATGGCGATGTCCGCCTTCTCGCCGAACCGCCCTGGGGCCTGGATGATGAATCGTCGTGCGGTCAGTCCGTCGGCGCCGACGTGGACGATCGCCAGGCACGCCGCTGTCTCGGTCTTCTGCAGTTCTTTGCAAAAGCCCTGGTCAGCGACCGCGATGTCGGTGCCGTCGTCGAGCCAGGTCACGGTTGGCGCGGGGTAGTGGCCGAACACTTTCGCGAGGTTGATCTTTCGGGTCTCGCCGGTCGCGAGGTCGCGGACCCTGAGGTCAGGGTCGTGCTGGGAGGCGTAGGCGAGCCACTGGCCGTCGGGGCTGACCGCCGGGTCAACGCCCCACGGGACCATGACCGTCTGGACGCCTGTGACGAGATTGACGCGCATCAGCTTCACGGCGTTCCCGGGCGTGCTGACGTAGAACAGGTCGCGGCCGTTGGGTAACAGAGCCGTACCGTAGCCGGCGTTGATCGCCTCCACGTCCCCCGCCGTCGGAACGAAACCGCCAGTCGCAATCGGGACGCGTTCGACCACCTGGTTCCCGCCGACGGCGGACTCGCTAAGCGCCACGTAGCTGCGGGGCACGCGCATCGTGAAAGGCTTGACCGCCCAATGCGACGTGTCCGTGCTGTTCGATTGCGGTCCGGTGCGGAACGCAACCAACGCCACACCAGCAATCACGATGGCGATCAGCGAACTCGCCGCGACGAGTATCACAGTGGCGAGCGAGTGACGCCGCGACCCGACGCCACGATCATCCGCGCTCGCGAGGTCGCGCGCGATCCGTTCACGCAGGCGCGGGAGCGCGTCATCCGGAGGCTGGATCGCGGACAACTCGTCACGCAGCCCGAACCTGATCAGTACGATCAACCGCTCGTCACTCTGCACGGGGACCCTCCTCGGTTCGACCCGGCGCCGGGTCGCTCTCCGACAGCAGATCACGCAGCCGCGCCAACGCCCGCGCCGTGTACGCCTTGACCGTCCCGTCACTCGTGCTCAGCGCAACTGCCGTCTCCGCGACCGACAGGTCGAGCAAGAACCGCAGGACGATCACCTCGCGCATCCGGCGTGGCAGCCGCACCACAGCCGCCGTCACCGCATCGCGGTCCAAGACCCGGTCGAACTCCGCCACCGCCGGGCCGTCCGCCCACCCCAGCTCGCGACGGTCACCGGCCAGGACGGTCTCCGGCGGCCGGCGCAGCAGCCCCCGCCGCCGATCACGAGAAAGGTTGATCAGCACCCGGTACGCGAACCCATCGGGTGAGCGCTCCACGTCCCCCCAACGTCGGTGAACCCGCAGCAATGTCGTCTGCACCAGATCCTCGGCGTGGCCGTGATCCCCGCTCAGCGCGCAGGCGGTCCGCAGCAACAGCGGGTAGACCCGCACAGCGAAACGCTCGAACTCGGCGTCGACGGCCGCTGCCGGCACGCTATGGACAGATCGGACCATGCAGATCAAGACTCCAAGGCCACCGCTCCGGTTGCCCTAGACGGCCAAGATATCGAGGTGCTCCAGCCTCGTGTCAGGCACCGCCGCCCACCCGCCGGCCCACGCCCGCCTCCAGCTTCAGGGACGGACGACCGCCGCTTGGCACGCCCGGCGAGGCGATCGTCATCGCCGGCCGCCGGACGGTCGCGGACACCCATTTCGAGTTCCGCTGAGACTCGTCGAGGCCGTCGGCTCCGCGTCGTAGTCGATGCCGACGCGGGTACGAGGCAGGTGATCCCGTCAAGTCGACGAGCAAAGCAGATTCACGCAGATCTGGCGCCGAGGAGGATCGTCCAGCTCTCAACGGAAGTCACGGTCAACATAGCGTTCTGCGCCCAGTTGTCCTCCGCCAGTCGTTGCCGAACCGCTTCCTCAGACGGGGCGGAAATCGCGTGCAGGATCTCTCCGTCGTTTCCGAGTGGCCCTCCGAGCACGATGAATCCCTCGTCGACCAGAGAGTCCATGAAGCGCGCGTGCTCCTCCCAGCCATCCTGCTCACGGAGATCACGCGACCAATCCCACGGGCCGCCACGTCGTAGACGAACGGCGAAGAACATGGCGAAAGTCTAGGACCTGGCACGCGCCAAGTCCCGCCCCGCGCCAAGCGCGTGAGCGATTGGATGCGTGCGAGCTCGGAGGGTCCGGCACGGACGGCTGCGGGTATGGCCGAGGGAGGACGGTCGATAGCCGTCGCCGGCGGAATACGGCGCGCGCTCGTGGGTAGTTAGGCGTCGCGATCGAACATTGACATGGTTGACACAAGCTCGAAAGCAACATACGATCCGTTAGGTGCTGCCGGGCGCTGCTGGGCGCAATCGGCAGCCGAGGGGTGGAGTAACCGAGTTGCAAGGCAAGCGGGAGGTGCGCCATGAGGAGAGTTGGTCTAGCGGTCGCCGCGGTCGTTTTCGTCTTAAGCGCATCCGGCGCTACCGCGTCTGCGAGGACGTACAGCGCCGTCGCTCAGTTCTGCAACAAGTTCAACCCGTACCACGCGTGGAGCTACACGGTCGGAGGGGCGATCCTCACTCAGCAGACAAACATCTCCACAGACAACGGTCGCTTCGAGGCGTGGTGGAACGGGCACTCGATACCAACCTCTGCAATCGTCGGCGTGAACCGGACGACCAAGACACTCTCTTTCTACACGATTGAGCTTCCGCCCGGCTACATCATCCTCGATCCCGAGTACGAGACAGACTCGGCCGTCGAGTGGACGGCACCCACCACGGGCACGTTCACCGTCGCGGGAGAGTTTCTCGGCATTGACACCCACGAGGCTTCGCATCCCGTTGCCATTGAGCACAACGGCTCGACCATCTACTCGAACACGATCTCGGCCTACCAGCAGACGGAACCATTCAATCTGACCGTGACCGTCGCCGCAGGCGACACGATCAGCTTCATGGCCGATACGAACGGCTTCGAATTCCTCTCGACGGGACTGCAGGCGACGATCACGGGGTAGAGCGAGATCAAGCGGGAGCCGAAGGCGACGGGCAGCTCCTTCGCTGGGCTGGCTCGCCGCGCCTGAACCGCTCTGGGCGAGTGACGTAGGCCGGCGGGACAAGCGTCTGCGCCGGCCCACGCCAGGTTGGTCTCGCGACCCGCTCGGCCAATACCGAGCTGCTCGGAGGCTGTCGCAAAACTTCCCGGGCTGTTCGAATTTTGGCGTTGTCTGCGGCCTCCCAAGGCCCTCGGCGAGGACACCGTGACAGATTCGAGATCAGATCTGCCGCGCAGCTCGGGGTCGTGCTGCGAAACCCCCAACATTTGGGGCAAACGCAGCACACCCCCCTTACCGCGCCGGATCCGATCGGCCGCCGCGGAATTCGAGGGGGTCGTGCTACCTGACCCCGACATTTGGGGCGTCGCAAACCCCGCAGACGATCCGGCGCCGAAATTTGGCCTTACCTGCGGCGTTAAGGCCCTGTGCGGACGCAGCGAGACTGATTACCCCCTCGTTTGTGGCATTCGGCCGGCTCAAGAGTTTTGCGACAGCCACCTCGACGAGAAAACTCAGCGAACCGCGAGCCACGTATTGAGCCAACGCCTGACAGGTTGTTGCTAGCCCCCGCGACAGTTCCGCTCGGCGATCGAAGCGGCAGTCCCTTCGGTCGGACGTCCGCCTCTGCTTGACGCGCTCGCTAGTCGGTGGCGCGCCGCCCACGCCGCTCCGCACGCAAGTCGCGCAGCTTGATCACCAGGCGTGCCAAGCCAACTAGTAGAACGAACCAGGCAGCCAGCGAGCAAACCGAGCCGAGCGTTCCGAGCCAGTCGGCCCTTCTAGCGGCTCCAGTGAGGTGCAGCACCAGGGCGACGAACTGGAGAAAGAGATAGAGGAGGAGGCGGGCACGACGAGGGCGGCGACAGTCCGTCCGGCGGTCGGCGCCTGCTTATGTATGCGCGTGAGGGCTCACGTTGCCTTGACACTACCGGTCAGGCTGCGCCGAGTAAAGCTCCTGAGGGTGGCGGTGCCGCTCGTGGGCATTCCAGCCGACTACTGCTTTGGGCCGGCTCGAGCAGCCGGGCGGAGCGTGCCGGTCCGCGATCGAAGGTGCAAAGTCGCCGGCGCGATGGCCTAATCCGCTGTCGGTGGAGGCCGAGATCTGGTGGGTGCGCGGGGCGGAGTGTCGCCGGCAGAGCCGGGGCCGTGCTCGCCCGGTCCCTGTTCGCACTCAGATGCCCAGTGTCATCGTTGTCGTGACCGCGCGCGACGCCAATAGTACCTCAGCGCCTCAGGCAGCGGCGCTCGATCTGCCGTGAGAGGACCCGGGTTGGCGTTCCGTATCCACGGGCTGACGGAGAGCTTGATCGTCAACAGGATCGCGAGCGCCACGGAGTACCACCCCCAGCTGTCCCCACCAGCAAGCTTGACGATGCCAACCGTCCATGACGCGGCCAGGATGAGAACCCAAAAAGCAGTGTCGAATCCAGGATGCCTCGCGTACCAAGACTTACGATCAGCACGCGCGGGCAGTTTCATGAACGCAGTGTCCCATGGCTACCAAATGCGTCTTTGCGAAGGCGACAATTGGGCCTGACTTGTAAACGGATGACGCCCACGGAGCACCGGTCCGCGATCAAGGCAAGAGAGATGGCCTTCACGGCGATGGGGTTGCGGCTCCCCCTGTGGCGTGCAGCCCAGCCGTGCGTACGGCGCGTTCGCCGTATAGACCGACAACACTGCGCGTGGAGCCTGAGGCCCGGAGCACGGGTTCAAGCTCGCGCAGGAGGGTTTCTCCAACGTCCTGACCCCAGGCGCTGGGACGGACGCCGAGGTAGCGGAGCTCGGCGAGCGACTCATCCTCTCCAAGACGTGGCGCGGTCGCGGCGAACCCCATCGCCACGGGGGGTTCACGCCAGTCCGATCAGTGCGGGGATCTCTGCGAGCGATCGCAGTACCTCCGCGCCCGCCGCTTGGAGTGCTGATTCGTCCTCGTTGGCCGTATAGCCGAGGGTGCGCATGCCGGCCGAGCGGGCGGCGATCACGCCGATGGTCGTGTCCTCGACCACTACGCATCGATCAGGTGATGCGCGCATAGTGGCGGCCGCGTGGAGAAAGAGATCGGGGTGCGGCTTGCCGCGCGGCACAGAGTAAGCGGAGAACAGCTCGTGCTCTCCGAACAGGTCACGGAGCCCCGTCAGCTTCAGCGTGAGCTCGGTCTTCTCAAGCTTGCCCTGAGAGGCAACGCATACCTTCACTCCGGCCGCTTTGAGTGAGCGCACGGTCTCCGCCGCACCCACGATGGGCTTGAGACGACGACGGAATTCGAGCACCCGGTCATGCTCGAAGGCCTCAATGAACCCATCAGGGAGCGACGCGCCCAACTGGGTCTCCGCTCGGGCGATGACCTCGCGCAAGATCCGGCCCTTGTAATTGCGTAACGCATCAGCTGTCGAGGTCGGTACGCCCGCGGCGCTCAATGCCCGTGCGAGAACCTCGTTGGAGATGCCTTCGCTATCCACGAGCACCCCGTCACAGTCGAAGATCACTAGCGCCGGAACGTCCATCAGCGGCGTCGGTAAACGTCGCGGCTATGTCCGATCGCGACCACCCGCACGAGTCGTTTATCCACATCGAGCTCATAGATGATCCGGTACGGACCGCGCCTTGCTGAGAAGCGACCCTCATGCTCGAGCATCAGGGGTTTACCGAGCCGTTTAGGGTTCCCGGCAATGGCGTCGAGAGTCTCCAGCACTGCCGCGGGGACCGAAATCGGCAGCCTGTCGAACTCACGGCGCGCAGGTGCCGACACCACGACGCGCCACGGCTTGTCGCTCACGTGCGCGCTGCGCGCCGACGCTCGAGATCCGCTCGTAGCTCGTCAAGCTCGACACCGCCCTCGCCGGCAGCGGCGGCTTTCTCGCTTTCTCGGATCTGAGCGGTGAGCGAGCGATCGGACATGATCGCCAACGTCTCCTCAAGACTCTCGAGGTCATCCGGACTGATCAGCACGGCCGCCGGCTTGCCGTTGCGCGTCACGATGACGCGGTCCTGCTGGCGCTCAACGCGATCAACGAGCTCCGAGAAGCGAGCCTTCACAGCAGCGAGGGAGAGCGTCTCCGACATGACCAGAATTCTAGCCAGACTGAACCAGATTTCAAGCGCACGCGCGCTGCGCGTCAGATAGCCCGCAGGGGACCGGCTGCGCTTCGTCCACGCCTTACCGATCACCTTCGCCGAATCCTTGCCGGCGACGCGGTAGCGGCCGATCCAAACGGGATCGCGACGCTTGCGCCCTTTGTGCTCGGTCGATAGGCGATGCGAAAGCGGCTGTAAGCTCAGAAACCGCGCTATTTCCAGCCATTTCCCCATGGCCCGGGCTGGACTCGAACCAGCGCGCGACGGATTATGAGTCGACGGGTCCGAGGCATATTCCCGTGTTTACGGGGGTCTCAGGTGGTCTGAGTTGGCCCCGCGGGGGTGGAAAGACGCTGGTTCGGGGAGCCTTCTGGGAACCCTAGGGCGATGCCTCCCATGGGACGCAGCCTTCGCGGTCGTGGCGAAACTGCGTGTCGCGACCTGCACTCGCTGAGTCTGGAGGGCGTCTTGACGGTCATTCCTGGCGAGCTCGTCGATCGCCTGGCCCGTCGAGGGCTGACTCGTCGGCGTGGGCTCCTGAGATCGGCTATGCCCGGCGAGTTCGCGCAGGTGCGACTGGGCTGCTGCTGGCTTCGAGTTCGCAGATCCAGGCTTCGATGGCGGATTCTCTGAAGCGCCGGTAGCGACCGAGACGCACGTGCGGGATGCGGCCGGCGCGGGCTTGTGCCGAGACCCAATGGGTGTTGACTCCGAGGCGTTCAGCGATCTCTTGGGCGGTCAGTAGCCGGTCCATCCTTAGGCAGCGTACGCAACGCTACATAGTGCTTCAAGCGAGATGTAGTCTTCTTCGCGTTACCCGCCGTACATTTATCTGCTGGCTGTGAAGGGAGAGCGCCGATGATCGACGAGGATCCGTGGATGTCGACGGCCGAGATCGCGCGAGAGCTGAGCGTGCACCCGTCCACGGTGCGGCTGTGGGTGAGCAGCCGCCGACTGGCGGGGGTGCGGGCCGGCCCGCGGAAGTGGCGTGTACGACGCTCCGAGCTTTCGCGGATGCTCCGCGCCGGCGACGTCTCGCTCGAGGTCCTCTCGCCGTTGGTTCGCGACCCGTACTCGCCGCCGACCTTGCGGCCCGGTGAGCGGGTGATCGCGCTCGCGGCCCGGGAGGGGAGGGCGGCGGGGTGAGCGAGTCGGCGTTGGCGTTTGAGCAGCTGCGGTTGGCGGATGGGCGGTGGGAGTCAGCGCTGCGCGCGAGCGCGTTGGCTCCACCCGATCCTGGGTTCGCCGCGCGGATCCGCGCCATCGCTTCGGCGGCTGAGCAGGAGGCGGCAGCGTTTCGTACTGCCGACGGCGCCGGGCTGGCGTGGCCGCCGTTGCCCGCCGCCCGCGAGATGAACCTGTCCTACGAGCTGCGCCGCGGCGCCACGCGCCCCGGTCCTGCTGAGCTCTGGGAGTGCTTCGACGCTGCCGTCGCCGAGCTCGGCGCCGCCCTTGAAGGTGTTGCCCTGAGCGCGATCGCCCGCGCCTTCACGATCCTCACCGACATCGCCCACACCCTCGCCGACGAGATCGAACCCATCCACACCCGGACGAGCCTGCACGGCTGAACACCACTCGCCGCACCGCTCTCTCGAATCCCCTGGACTCCGTATGTCCCCTCTGATCCCACCTGTTTGGGTCCGCCAGCAGCTTCCCGTGCCCGCCCAGCGCACCACTCCAGAAGTCCGATGCAGACTACCCGCCACCATGACTTTGTCTTTGCTACGTGGGGGGCGGGTAGTCTGCATCGGCACCGAAAACCGGATCTTCAGGCTGGGCGGGCGCGGGAGAGAAAAAACGGTGCAGGTGTCGGTACACCAACGCTGTACCGATAACTCCACCGATAGCTGTACCGCTGTGCCACCCGTGATCAGGCTCTCGAGATGGGACTCGGCGCGGAGGTCGTGGTCCTGGAAAACGCGGGTTGAACGTCGGACTGCCCGCGCGACCATGCGCCGCGGGTGGGCGGCGTCAGCGCGGGGGTGACGAGTGCGGTGGAATTACTAATGCTTGGCGCCGAGAAGTCCGCCGCGCTTCTCAGGAATGGCAAACCCGGGCGGTGCCGTCGCTGGAAGCTGGGCCGGCGGCTTGGGTGCGGGCGGCGTCTGCGGAGAAGTCGTGGCCACGGACCAAGTCTAACCGGTGAGGCTGATGGTCCACAGCACGACTTCCGCAGCTAACAGCACGCAACTGGCGGCGAACCAGCTGGACAAGGCAGCGATCTTCTCAGCGTTGATATCGAGGTAGGGCTCCATCCACATTCCGGCGGCGCGATACGCCTCGGCCACGTCGTGGACGTCCTGATGGTCACTCTCCGCCAGCAGTGCCTTCCCGCGGAAGGCGAAGACGAGCTCCTGCGGCAACAACACGAAGATTGAGGTGGCCAAGCACAGCAAGAACGCAATCAGTGCCAGGATCGCCCAAACATCCAGCCCACCATGACTCGTCTTCGCGCCCAGGAACGAACCCGCGATCGATGCCGCCGCCAGAACCGTTCCTAGCCACGTTTGCTATTCGTTGCCATCAGCGAACCGGTGCGATCGGAGTCCGGGCTCTGAATCACCAGAACTGTTCGCTAATCGCCGTCGGGGCGCCAGCCGGTCGAGGTCACACGCGAAGGGGGTCGCGGTGGCCGTCCACGGTTCGTTCTGGTTGCGAGAGCGACTTCCGTCACGAGTGGACGACGAGGACGCCGGCTTCTGAGTGCGCCACTACTCCGGCTGCGACGCTACCGAGCAGATGTGACAGCGGGTCGTCACGACGGTGCGAGCCGAGCACGATGAGGCTTGCATCTCGTTCCTCGGCGACCTTGAGGATCCCGGACCAGGCAACCGCTGCCTGGATCGCAACGCTCTGGGTCCGGAACCCCGCTTTCTCTGCCAGTGATCCTCCGTACGCAGCTGTACCCTCCGCGGCCATTCGTACCTCGCTGGCGTTATCAGCGTCCATGTGCGGCGCGCTCGTCGGCCTGAACCCCACATCGGCCGGCTGCCAGACGCAGACGACCAGCGCATCTTGTCCGGGTGCGAGCATGCGACCTGCCTGATCGATCGCGAGCTTTGCGAGATCAGAGCCGTCGTAGGCAAAGAGGACCGGGCGGTAGGGCGTGCCGGTCGTCCCGGCCTTAGCGTAAGCCGACGCCAGGTCAGCCTGCGCTTTGCGGATCGAGGGGAGTCCGCTAACGCCTGAGTGTCGTGCTCTCGCCAGCAGTGGGGGCGAGTACCAGGCGGCGTCTTTGCCCGCAAGAAATCGCTCGAGGTCGGGCGCCTGCGCGCGTGCGCCGCCGAGCGCGTAGAGGGCGACGAAGCCCAGACCGCCGCTGAGCGCGATCCCGAGTGCGATCCACAGCGCGATGCCGGTGCCCGCATCGGGGCTGCCGCCGACGGTCGCGGCGAAGTGGGCCAGGACCGGCACGAGCATAAACGCCGCCACCGCCCGCAATAGCTCGATGATCGCGAATACGCGTTGGAGGTCGGGAGCGCGTACCGAGAAGCCGGCGACGAACAGCGCCGGTACGACCGTCGCGCCGAGACCGATGCCGCTCAGTCCCGAGCCGATCAGCGTGGCCGCTTGGCTCGAGGGTACGTGGATACGGAAGACTGCGATTCCGGCTGCGAGGAACACCATGCCGACCACCGGGAAGTAGTGGAGTGCGCGCTTGTTAATGACTACGCCCAGCAGGATCGCGGTGATCACTGCTCCCCCGGCCTCTGGCAGGTAGAGCAGGCCTAGGTGAATCGGACTGTAGTGTCCGGTCAGTGCGGCTGCGGTTAGTGCGGTCGCTGATACCGATGCTCCTGCCGCGCATAGTGCGAGCACGATTCCCGCGGCGGGCATCGTGCTGGTCAGCATTGCGCGGACCGCCAGCAGCGGATGTTTTGTGCGGAACTGATAGACGATCAGGATCGCGATCGCCGCTAGCCCACCAAGCAACGGGGCAATAGTCTCGGCGCCGAGGAAGCGGTGGGTTAGTAGCTCCGCTGCACCGAAAAACGCGGCCACGCAGCCCACGGCTGCTAACGGGATCGCGGGCAGATCGCGCTGCGCGTCGGGACTGGCGGGCGGGGTGTCCTCAAAGGTCAGCACGGCCAAGAGCAGTGCGAGGGCTGCGATCGCGGCGATGATCCAGAACAGCGGGCGCCATGCGTCTGCCTGCGCCTGCAGGCCGCCGATCGTCGGGCCGAGTGTGACGGCCCCAAAGATGCCGATGTTCATGACGACTGCGCTGATCCGCAGCTTGCTTGCCGGATAGCCGATCACGAGTGGTGGCACGGCAGCGATCAGCAGAAGACTCGTGCAAAGACCCTGAAGCACGTGACCTACGATGTACATACCGGGATCCCGCGCCGCCGCCGCTAGCACGGTCCCGATTACGAGCAGCGCGGTGTAGCCGACAAGCATTCTGCGCTGGGGTAGGTGCTGGGCGAACAGCACGGCCAAGACCGTGCCGAGCGCGTAGGCGGCGTTGGCGAGGCCCGAGCTTAGGCTCATTGTCTGGGGGCTCATGCCCAGCTGCTTAGCGATGATCGGTGTCAGCGGCTGGAGCGCGCCCGAAAGGGCCAGGTAGGGAATCAGCGCACATATCACCATCGCCGCGGCCGCGGGATACTGTCCGGCGAGCGGGCCTCGGCGCATCAGCGACCACCGAGCAGTGATAAAGAGCGAGACTCGGGCCGGCTGGCCGCGACGGCAGCGCGGCGGACGCGCGGGCGGCCCCCTGCAGTCACAGAATCCCCTTGCGTCACATTGTCAACTTGCGGGCTCAGCATGGTGCCTTCCGGGTTCGCGAACGAGTAGTGATTTTGTTCCCCGTCCGCAGAGGAGAATCCCCTCGCCTAATTTGTGCGGAAGAACGAGCGGGAGGTGTCCGTGCATAGAACCTACGCTGCGGTGACGGATCGGTCCAATTGCAGTTCGGCGTCGACGATGCCCCGGAGGCATGATGGTCGGGCAACCACAGGCCGATACCTCCGCTGACAGCGTCCGCGGACGCTGATCATGGTCATTGTGGACGCGAAACGCGCGTTCGGCGTGGCATCTTGTTCGCGGGCTGAGCCCTCACCCGGGGTGCCGCATGGCTTCCAAGCATTCGCTGCGATCCTCGACGAGGGCGACGCCGCCCTGGCACGAGCTGCCGCGTTCCTCGATCACCACCTGAGCTGGGCCGAGGCGACGACCTGATGGTTCTGCCGGGCGAGGATCCACATGTGCAGATCGGCGACGCCATTCAAGCCGCCCGCAAGTTGGGATGGCGATGCGTGTTCCTCGTGCCGGCTCGCGCGTGCGGTCGTCCGCGTCCGGACCCGCATTGATGCCCGGACGCGACTGCCGCGGCAGAGGCCAGCGGTTCCCCTCCGCGGAAGGCATGACAGCGGAAGGGCGATCGCGACGATCGCATCGATGGCGCGGCGTCAGAATCTCGAGCGATGAACGACTACTACGGCTACGGCCTGATCGACCTTCGGTCACATGCCGCATATGAAGGCCTACATCGCTTGCTGAACCTCGAGTATCCGCGCGTCGGTCGCTGCGAGTGGTGTTGGGGTCCGGGACGTCGCGCGGGCTACGCCGTTGCCGAGCCCGGGCGCTACAGCCTCAATCGCGCGAACTGGCTTGAGCTCTGCAATCGCTGCCACATCTATTACGACGGCGTTCATCGGCCGCTCGCCGCGCCCCGCTCCGAACGCGAGCTCGAGGCGCTCTACGCCCGCTGCATGGAGCCTTATAGGCGGATCATGGAAAGCCGCGGAGTCGATCCCCGCGAGCTCGAAGAGCTCTACCGGCGCGGCCTAGACAGTTGGATGCGCAGCAGCACGGTCCAGGCGCTCCGACGCGCCGGACGGTAGAGCAATCACCATACGCTGGGGTCGTCATCATGCAGGCGGCGGCACGACTCGTTCTCCCGCGCTGGCGCCGGACGAG
>Ga0302326_10013285_pt1 | contig 17467 bp, 15 predicted proteins | sample Palsa_T0_3_FD_202264 | JGI IMG/M metagenome (GOLD analysis project Ga0302326, IMG submission 202264) | Peat permafrost microbial communities from Stordalen Mire near Abisko, Sweden - Palsa_T0_3 | ecosystem: Environmental > Terrestrial > Soil > Palsa > Peat permafrost | place: Sweden: Abisko... | reverse complement strand
CCTGTGGACGCGGGGCCGCCGAAAGTGAAACAATACCCAGTGGCCTTACTCCCAATGCCTCTGTTTAAGAAATCGCGCAAGACGGAGCGCGCCGCAGACGGCGGCCTGGTTCGCTTTGTGGTGCGCGCCGCACCCCTTGCGCTTTTGACCGCTGCTTCGCTCGCCGCCCAAGCCCCCGCGCAGCCCGCGCGCCCCCGCAATATGCTGATCGGCCGGGCCGTTCCCGATCCCGCCGCCGTCGAGCGCGGCCAGAAAATCTTCTCCGCCAACTGCGGCTTTTGCCATGGCACGAACGCGCAAGGCGGCGACTCCGGACCCGATCTGGTGCGCTCCCCGCTCGCCCTCGATGACGAGCGCGGCGATAAAATCGGCCCCGTGATCCTGCAGGGACGCACCAACAAAGGCATGCCCGCTTTTCATCTGCCCGCCGAGCAAATCCAGGATATCGCCGCCTTCCTGCGCTCCCGCCAGCAGGCCGCCATCGATCGCAACGCTTACACCATCCTCAACGTAGTCACCGGCGACGCGCAAAAGGGCCGGGAATATTTTAACGGTCAGGGACGATGCAGCACCTGTCATTCCCCCACCGGCGACCTCGCGGGCCTCGCCAAGAAATACGACGCCGTTGCTCTGCAATCGCGCTTCCTGTACCCGCGGGCGCGCCCAGGCGATTCGCAGCCGGTCCGCTCCCAGGTCACGGTTACGCTCGCGTCCGGCCAGACTGTCTCGGGCACGCTCGATTATCTCGACGACTTCAATGTCGCCCTGCGCGACGACGCGGGCGAATATCACTCCTTCTCGCGCGATCCCCGGCTCAAGATCGACGTCCGCGACCCTCTTGCCGCTCATGCCGAGCTGATCAAGAAATACACTGACTCCGACATGCACAACCTCCTCGCTTACCTGGTGACCTTGAAATGAAGCTCGCACTGGCTGCGTCCATACTGGTTACACTCTGGCTCGCTGGATTCTCGCTCTCGGCGCAAGGCCTCGATCCCGCTCAGTTGCTTAAGCCGCCAACGGATACTTGGCCCACTTACAACGGCGATTACTCGGGCCGCCGATTCAGCCCGCTCTCACGCATTAACTCAGCCAACGTCACCACGATGACTTTGGCGTGGGAGTACCGCCTCGATCCCGGCGCCGGCGCCCTCACGGCTCCCATTAAATCCACGCCGCTCGAAGTCAATGGCGTCCTCTATTTCACGCTTCCCGATCACGCCTGGGCCGTCGACGCGCGCACCGGCCGCCAGCTCTGGCATTACCAATGGGAAACCCACGGCGGCATCCACATCGGCAGCCGCGGCTTCGGCATGTATGGAAGCTGGCTCTATTTCGAGACGCCTGACAATTACCTGGTCTCGCTCAATGCCAAGGACGGCACCGAGCGCTGGCACGTGGAAATCGCCGACGTGAATCAGGAGTATTTTTCCACGCCCGCGCCTATCGTCATTCGCAATCACATCATCGTCGGCGTGGGCGGCGATTCGCTGGACCTTCCCGGGTATCTCGAATCGCGCGATCCGGAAACCGGCCAGCTGCAATGGCGCTGGAACACCACGCCGCGCAAAGGCGAGGCCGGCGCCGAAACTTGGCCCAATCCGGAAGCCATGGAACACGGCGGCGGCATGACCTGGGTGCCCGGCACTTACGACCCCGAGCTCAATCTCTACTATCTCGGCACCGGCAATCCCAACCCGGTGATGGCGGGCCAAGGCCGCAAGGGAAGCAACCTGTGGACCTGTTCCATCGTCGCCTTGAATCCCGACACGGGCAAATTGGCGTGGTATTTTCAAGCTTCGCCGCACGACACGCACGATTGGGACGACGCCGAAACTCCCGTACTCATCGACGGCGAGATCGATGGCCGGCCCCGCAAACTGCTCGCGCAATCCAGCCGCAACGGCTACTTCTTCGTGCTCGATCGCACTAACGGGAAGAACATCCTGTCGAAGCCCTTCATCGACCTCAACTGGTCCAAGGGCCTCGACGCGAAAGGCCAGCCCATCGGTAGACCGGAGAAGGAGCCACAGCCCGACGGCACTCTCGTGATCCCCGCCATGGGCGGCGCCGCGAATTGGCCTTCGCCCAGCTTCGATCCGGAGACCGGCCTGTTCTACGTCAACGCGTCATCGTCCTACAGTCTTTTCTACCTCACCGACACCGCCGACAAACCCGAAGGCTACGGCGGCCGCGATTCCGGCGTTTACGCCACGCTCGCGCTCAAGGCCATCGACTACCGCACCGGCCAGATCCGCTGGACGCACGACTACAATCGCGGCGGACCGCTCACCGGCATCTTGACCACCGCTGGGAAGCTGCTATTTACCGGCGATCCCTCCGGCAACTTCATCGCCTATGACCCGGCGACGGGGAAAATTCTGTGGCACGCGCATCTCATCAGCACGATAAGTAATGGACCGATGACCTACGAACTCGATGGCCGACAGTATGTCGTCGTAGGCGCCGGAGATTCGTTATACGGCTTCACACTTCTGCAGTAGCCGTGTCGCCGCGCACACACCTTTGTTGAACGTTACACGCCGTTTCTTCTTCCATGTCAGCTAAGTGATTGTGCCGTCATTGCCAGTTCATTTGGAAGCGGCTGTGCTTCTCCAAGGCCGTGACCGGATCGTCCGGCACAGTTCAAGGAGGTTCGTATGTTCCCAAACGATTTTGAAAATAACTCTGACAATGCACCGCGCGCTCACACCAGCGTCCTATGGATCTTGATCCCAGGACTGGCTCTCGCGCTAGCGGGAGACATCTATCAATTCAGGAGAAGCGCTCATCTCGCAAGCGATATGGCCGCGAATGAGCGCAACACCCAGCTCGAACTTCACAAAGTGGCGGATTCCACCGGCGCTGCCCTCAGACTCGATCAGCAACGCTTGGATGAGTTGAAGGATCAACTCAACACCTCCGCTGCCGCCACTCTGCGGCAGGCCCGGTCCGAGGTCAAGCGCAGCAGCGCGAAACTGACGCAAAGCCTGTCGCAGGAGCATCAGGAAGTGATCGACCAGCTGTCCGGCCTAGAGCAAGACACCAGCGCTAGACTCGACGACACCAGTTCCAAGCTCGACGACACCAGTTCCAAGCTAGACGACACGAGTGCGAAGCTCGACGACACGAGTGCGAAGCTGAATCAGGTCGCGGGCGATCTAAACAAGACCGGCTCCGAAGTCAAGCAAGTGGCGGGCGACCTCGGCGTGATGAGCGGGCGAGTGGCCACCAACGCCAAAGAGCTGGCTGCCTTGCGCGAGCTGGGCGAACGCAACTACTTCGAGTTCGACCTCCACAAAACCAATCAACCCCAGAAGGTCGGCGATATCCGGCTGATTCTGAGGAAGTCCGATCCGAAGCATAATCGCTATACCCTGCGAGTGCTGGCCGACGACAAAACCGTCGAAAGGAGAGACAAGACCATCAACGAGCCGGTGCAGCTCTATGTTTCCGGAAGCCACCAGCCCTATGAAATCGTGGTGAACGAGATTAAGAAGCACGAAGTGGTCGGTTACCTCGCGACTCCCAAGGTCCAGCTTTCGAGCATGCACCTTAGCCAGTAACCGCGGCCACGCTAGCCTCGCGGGCGTAGGTCGCCGTAGCTCGGCAGCCCCGCGATCCCGCGCGCGCTCATCACCGCTCGCAACACCGCCCGGGCCATCGCATCCGCCGCCAGCGCGCCGATGGCCCCGGGATTGGCCCGCGCCTGATTCGCGCCCGTCGCCACCGCGAAGATCGTATCGCCGTCACTGGGCGTGTGCACCGGATAAATGGTCCTTGCCAGCCCATCATGCGCCATCTGCGCGACTTTGGTGGCTTGCGCTTTATCCAGCGCGACGTTCGTGGCCACTACGCCGATGGTTGTGTTCGCACCGTCGGCCCGCACGCTGTAGCCTTCCCGTATGCGCGCCATCGAATCCATAAATCCCGATCCATCCGCCGTGCGCGCGCCCGCAATAATCTTGCCCGTCTTCGGATCCACCACGTCGCCGACCGCGTTCACCGCGACAATCGCCCCCACCACGATTCCCGTGTCGCCCACGCGGACACTGGCGCTTCCCAGCCCCGACTTCATCGCCTGCTTCATGCCAAACATTTTGCCGATCGCCGCGCCGGCGCCCGCGCCTACGTTTCCTTCCGCCACTCGCTCCGTGGTCGCCGCTTGGCAAGCCTTGTATCCAGACTCCGCCGTCGGGCGAATTTTTGAATCGCCGATCTCCAAATCGTAAAGAATCGCGGCCGGCACAATCGGCACCACGACATCTCCAACGGCATAGCCCAATCCATGCTCTTCCAAAAACCGCACCACACCCGACGCCGCATCCAATCCAAAAGCGCTGCCGCCCGCGAGCATAATCGCTTGCACCTGCTGCACCGTGTTGACCGGATTCAACAGGTCCGTCTCGCGAGTCCCCGGCGCGGACCCGCGCACATCCACGCCCGCCGTCGCGCCCTTTCCGAACAGCAGCACGGTGCAACCGGTCGGCCTGCGCGTTTCGGTGAAGTGGCCGACTTTCACGCCCTGCACGTCCGTAATGCTGCCGGCAGCCTCGCCTTCCGAAGCGGCACCCTCCCGCGCAAGCGCGGCGATTGTAGTCAGTGCGGCCAGGGCGCGGCTGAATTCACGTCTCTGCATTGCTTTCAGTTTACCCCCCGCGCTAATATCGGTTTCCACACGAGTCACACGAATGCGTCACATTGCTTGGCTGATCCTGGCTTGGCTGATCCTGTTCGCCGGTCTTGCACTCCTGGCGCAAAATCGGCCCACTCGCTCCTGGACGTTCGCCGTTTCGGGCGACTCCCGCAACTGTGGCGACATCGTGATGCCCGCCATCGCCGCGGGCGTTCGCAAAAGCGGCGCCGCTTTCTATTGGCACCTGGGCGACTTTCGGGCCATCTACAGACTCGATGAAGACATGTCGCCACCCGCCGAGCTCGGCCTGGGCAACCAGCCTCTCGACACCCCCACCTACCTGAAGGAAGCCTGGCCCGATTTCATCGCGCACCAGATCGTCCCCTTCGGCGCCCTGCCCGTCTACCTGATGATGGGCAACCATGAGACCGTCGCGCCGATGACGCGCGAAGCCTGGCTAGTGCAGTTCGCCGATTGGCTGGAGACGCCCACGCTCCGCGCGCAGCGCCTGAAAGACGATCCCCGGGATCACAAGCTGCATGCCTACTATCACTGGACGGAACGCAACATCGATTTCATTTCGCTCGACAACTCCACGCCCGATCAATTCGATCCCGAACAAATGAAATGGCTCCACGCGGTGGTCGATCGCGATGAAGCGTCCCCGCAAATCCAAAGCATCGTCGTCGGAATGCACGAAGCGCTGCCCGGCAGCTTCAGCCGCACGCACAGCATGAGCGAATCCAAGCTCGGCGACGCGAGCGGACGGGAAGCCTATCGAGCGCTGTGGCACGCGCACGAGGCCGCGCACAAACGCGTCTACGTTCTGGCCAGCCACTCGCACTTCTACATGGACAATGTTTTCGAAACCGCGGACTGGAAGGACCAGGTTCTGCCCGGCTGGATCATCGGCACCGCCGGCGCTCAGCGCTACAAGTTGCCGCCGGACATCAGCCCCGCGCAACACGCCCAGACCAATGTCTACGGATATATGATCGCCACCGTCACGCCCGGCGGCGCGGTCGCGTTCGCTTTCGAACGCCTGAGCCTGGACAACCTGCGCGCTATCAGCGGCGCCAGCTATCCGGAATCGCTCATCCGCTGGTGCTACGAGAACAACAAGCAATAACCGAACACAATAAAAAAGGCCCCGATCTCTCGGGGCCGATTGCATGAACCCTAAACTGCTGCGAGCCCTCTCGGGGCGCCAAGGTCTTACTTCTTTTTCTTGGCGGGCGCTTTCTTAGCGGCCTTCTTCGCAGCCTTCTTTGTTGCGTTCTTCATCGATTGATTCTCCCTAACATCAGATTTGCGATCTAAGATCGCAGTGTGATTCATATATAAGGTGGTTTGAGTCGAAAGTCAAGAAAAAAATGCTGATCGGTCCCGGCTCACCCGGCCTCCGCGCCGCCCTCGGACCCCAAAACCATTTGTACTTCGAATTGTTCTCGGCCTCGCCACTCCACAAACACGCGATTTTGTTGTTGCCCGCGCGCCGCGCTCGCGTTACGATCGGACCAAGTGACCTTTCGCCGCTCCATCACAATGCCGGGCGCCGCAATGCCGGGCGCCGCAATGCCGGCCGCGATCTTCGCGCTCACGGTGGCCGGTCTCGCGCTGGCAGGCTGCGCCAAGAAGCACCAGCGCACCGCCGCACCGCCGCCACCGTCATCTTCACCACGCGCCGCTTCCGGCGAAACCGGACTCGCCAGCTGGTACGGGCATCCCTATCACGGCCGCCCCGCCGCTAACGGCGAGATCTACGACATGGAAGGCTTCACCGCCGCGCATCGCACGCTGCCCTTCGGAACCTGGGTTCGCGTGGTGAATCTCACCAACGACAAAACGGTGGACGTCCGCATCACTGACCGCGGGCCCTTCGTGGAAAACCGCATCATCGATCTTTCGCACGCCGCCGCCGGCGCCATCGGACTCATCGGACCGGGAGTCGCGCGCGTCCGCCTGAACATCCTCTCGGCCCCCGCCACCGCCGCCGCCCAGAATTGGTATGCGGTCCAAGCCGGCGCATTCCTGGATCAAGACCGCGCCGAGCGTGTGCGCGCCGCGCTGGAACGCGAGTATGGATCGGCGCACCTGGTGTTCCGTCCGGGCAGTCCTCCAATGTGGCGAGTGCTGGTGGGACGGGCACCCTCCGAAACTGCCGCCAATGTTTTGGCCCAGCGCATCGGCCAAAAGGAGGGTACCGCATTTGTGGTACGCCTCGATCCTGCTACAAGTGCCCAGCGCCAAGCGGCGCCGGCGCGCAATGAGGCTTCAGCGCCCTAAGGCTCCCTCAGTGGTTTCTCGGAGCTCGCCCACAGAGCCTGGCACATCAGTACTAAACGCCATACCCCCAAATGAAGTGGCTCCTGTACCCCAAATAATACCGGAATCTAATACCGTAGGGTGTTGTCGAAATCCTAAAGTCCTCGTAGAGTTTATGAAGGACGAAGACACTCTCTTCTCTAACTGCTGAAATCTGGGGTCTCGTGTTTGAATGCTAGCGCAAGCTGACGAATCCAAACCGTTGCTGGTCGGCCAGTCCCCACGCATCCGGAATGTCCTGCGGATGGTGGAAAAGTTGGGCCGTTGCCGTTGGCCGGTCCTGCTGCTCGGCGAAACCGGTACTGGAAAGGAAGTAGTTGCGCGATCCATACATAATGTCCAGGCGACAGGACCCTTCGTCACCATCGATTGTTCCTCGCTGGTCGGCCCGCTCATGGAGAGCGAGCTGTTTGGCCATGTCAAAGGCGCATTCACCGGCGCGGTAACGCCCAAGACGGGCTTGATTGAAACAGCCAACGGAGGCACCGCTTTCTTCGACGAGATCGGCGAGCTGCCGCTCGATCTGCAGGCCAAGCTGTTGCGCGTTTTGCAAGAGAAGGAATTCCGGCCAGTTGGTTCGCTGACGCAAAAGCGCTCCGACTTCCGCGTCATCGCCGCCACCAATCGCGATCTGGCGAAGGAAGTGGAAAAGGGGACATTCCGCCAGGACCTGTTCTACCGGCTCAACGTGGTGAACCTTCGACTGGCCCCGCTGCGTGACCGCAAAGAGGACATTCCGGCGCTGCTTGCGCACTTCCTGGCCCGCCACGGCATAGGTCACACCTTGACGCAGGAGACGCTGGAGGCCATGCTCTCCTACGATTGGCCGGGCAACGTGCGCGAGCTCGAGAATTGCATCCAGCACATGGTCGCCATCAACACCGGGCCGCTGCTGCACGCCGCCGAGTTGCCATCGATGTTGCAAAATCATCTGATCGTGAAAAAGGCTCAGGCCCTTGCAGCGGCGGTGGGGTTTCAAACCCTGTCCAAGCCGCCCGGCGAGGCCAGTTCACACGAACGCTGGGGACCGCCGGAGCCCAACCGCTCGCCCATCGTCCCGCTGACGCAGATCGAACGGCGAGCCATCCTGGAAGCCCTGGAGTACACCAAAGGGGACCGCGCCATCGCCGCCAATTTGCTCGGCATCGGCCGCACGACGCTCTACCGCAAGCTCAAGGAATACCAGCTCGCCGTCTGAGCCGAGAGAAAACCAGCCACTGCGGCACTACCACGAGTGCCGGACCCGCGAATCCTCAAAATTCTGCTCATCGAAGACGATCTGGAAGATGAAGATCTGCTGGCGGAGGCTTTCTTAGAGATCGAGGAAAAGCGCCAGTGGTGCAACTGGCGAAGTGCGGCCATCGTGCAGGTGGAACGGCTGGCCGACGCCGTCGACTGTCTCCGCCAAGCCTGTTTGGGGCACGACACATTCGACGTCGTCCTGCTCAATCTGAGCCTGCCCGATAGCCCGACCTTGCTCGATTCGTTCCTCGATATTCGCGCCAACGCCCACGGCGTCCCCATCGTGGTCCTGGCCGACGCGGCTGACGAAAACTTTGCGAATCGATTGCTGCGGGAGGGCGCGCAAGACGTCCTGGTGAAGCCGGAACTGGAGTGCGCGCCGCTGGCCCGCTCCATTCGCTTCGCCGTGGAACGCCAGCGCCGAGCCCAGCCGGTGCAGGCAACGGCGTAACCCGCTATCCTGGCTGATTGAAAATCGCCGTCGACGCCACCTACAGTCTGGCCCGGGATCTCTCCGGCGTCGGCGTGTACTCGCGCGAAATCCTGCACGGTCTCGCCCGCGCCCACCCGGAGGCGAGCTACCTGTTTTGTTACCGGCCCCACCGTTTCCTGCGCTCCTTCGCCGATTCGCTCCCGCCAAACGCCAGCCGCCGCCTCTTGCTCGAGAATCGCGCGCCATCCGCCGATCTGTTCCATGGTTTGAACCAGCGGCTCGGCTCCGCCCGGCATCGCCGCGCCGTCTCCACCTTCCACGATCTGTTCGTGATCTCAGGCGATTACTCCACACCCGAGTTCCGAGAGCGCTTCACCGCGCAGGCCCGCGCAGCCGCCGAGCGTTCGGATCTGATCATCGCCGTCTCGGCGTTTACCGCCCGTCAGGTTGAACAACTGCTGCACGTCGAGCCGTCGAGGATCCGCGTCATCCACCACGGCGTTCGCCCCGCGGCGCTAACCGCGCGGCCCACAGCAAGCGAACCAATCATCTTGAGCGTCGGCGCCATCCAGCGCCGCAAGAACACCATCCGCTTGGTGGAAGCTTTCGAGCAACTCGACCAGGGATGGAAGCTGGTCCTGGCCGGCTCATACGGATTCGATTCGCAGGCTGCCCTCCAGCGCATCGAAGGCAGCCCGCGCAGACAGGACATCCAAGTGCTCGGCTACGTACCCGGCCCCGATCTCGAAGAACTTTACCGGTGCGCGGCGATCTTCGCGTTCCCGTCTTTGGACGAGGGCTTCGGAATGCCCGTGCTGGACGCCATGGCGCGCGGCGTTCCGGTGCTGACCTCCAATGTTTCCGCGATGCCCGAAGTCGCCGGCGGCGCGGCGCTGTTGATCGACCCGGCCGATGTCACGTCGATCGCGGAAGGCTTGCGCCGCCTGACCGCCGACGCCGCTTTGCGGGAACAGCTCACTCGCGCCGGGCTTGCGCGCGCAAACGAATTCAGTTGGGGGAAATCGGTTGATGCAACCTGGAAGGTGTACGGAGAGTTGCTTTAACTCTTGGCTTTTTGCCTTAGCTCTTTTCCTCGTCGATGGCGATCTTCAGAGCCTTCAGGAATTTTTGGTCCTGCGAGGTCAGTTTAATTTTGCCGGTGGATTCGAACTTGCGCTTCGGGGGAGCTTCAGATTCCGATGCCTCGGTTTCCCCATCCTCGGATTCGTACTCGCCATTTTCCTCGCGCTTGTTGAATCCGATGGTGGCTTCTAGCACCAGGAAGACGTCGTACCCCGCCCGTTTAATCTCTCCGATAGCAGCCGCAATGCGGTCGGAGTCGGACAGCGATTCGTTGATCGCATTGCCAAGCTCTTGCATCAACTCTTTGAGTTTCTCTTCCACGCATTGCCCCTTTCTCCTTGCAGCGGGCTTCTTCCTACACTATCACTCCCACTCTACCTTCTTGATGTTGCAGAGGCAAGCACAGTTTCACCAAAAGGTAGGTGGGCCAACGACCGACTTTCGCTCTCCAATACGTTTATCGGCTCAAACCTCAATTCACAGTAGCAATTCCTCGGCCTAACACTACACCGTAGCATTCCACCGGAAGGGCCAAGAAGCGTTTCGCTTACACTGGTACTAGTACATGTTTGCAATGGCCAAGAAGTTTCTGGGGCACGTCATCCCCGGAATCATTCGCCCCATACACATCCTTTGGAATCAGGTCATCGGCTTCTTTTTCATCGTTTTGGCGGTGCTGCCCGTCAACTACATCATCAAAGACTGGCGCAAGGGAACCGCACCCCGTCTGGCTCTGGAAATCCCGTTCGCGCTGCTGATGGCCGGGTTCGGTATCCATTCTTTTATGCGCGCGCGTAAAATCTCGAAGTCATGAGCGCTAAACTCGGCGGCGATCTGCCCGGCCAGTACCCCTTCACCCGAGGGATCTATCCGGATATGTACCGCAGCCGCCTCTGGACCATGCGCCAGTACGCCGGCTTCGGAACCGCTGAAGAGAGCAACCGCCGCTACCGCTATCTGCTGTCGCAAGGCATCACCGGGCTCTCCGTTGCGTTTGATCTTCCGACCCAAATGGGCATGGATTCCGATCATCCTCTCGCGGCCGGCGAAGTAGGACGCGTGGGCGTCGCCATCTGCTCGCTCGCCGACATGCAGCGTCTCTTCGAGGGCATTCGCCTGGCGGACATCACCACGTCGATGACCATCAATTCCACGGCGGCGATTCTCCTCAGCTTCTACGTGCTCGTGGCCAAGAGCCAGGGCGCCGCGCTGCGCAAGATTTCCGGCACCATCCAGAACGACATCTTGAAGGAATACATCGCGCGCGGAACTTACATCTATCCGCCGCGCCCGGCGATGCGCATCATCACCGACCTGTTCGCTTGGGCCGCCCGCGAGCTGCCCGAGTGGAACACCATCTCCATCAGCGGCTATCACATTCGCGAAGCCGGGTCGACTGCGATTCAGGAAGTCGCGTTCACATTGGCCGATGCCATCGCCTACGTCAGCGCGGCCATCGAGGCGGGCCTGGATGTGGACGCCTTCGCGCCGCGGCTATCGTTCTTCTTCAACTCGCATAGTAATTTCCTGGAGGAGATCGCAAAGTTCCGGGCCGCGCGCCGGCTCTATGCGAAGATTATGCGCGACCGCTTTGGCGCGAAGAATCCGCGGTCGATGATGCTGCGCTTTCACGTGCAAACGGCCGGCTCCACGCTCACCGCGCAGCAGCCGGATGTCAACGTGGTTCGGGTCTCGATGCAGGCGCTCGCGGCGGTGCTGGGCGGAGCGCAATCGCTGCACACCAACGCCAAGGACGAAGCGCTGGGCCTTCCCACCGAGGACGCCGCACGCCTGGCACTGCGCACGCAGCAGATTATCGCGCACGAAACCGGCGTAACCAATACGACCGATCCTTTCGGAGGCAGTCTTTACATCGAGAGGGCTACTGACGAAATCGAACGGGGCGCAATCGATTACATCGAGCGTATTGACGGCATGGGCGGTACGCTGGCCGCCATCGAGCGGGGATTCATCCAGGCCGAAATTCAGAACGCCGCCTACGCCTATCAGCAGTCCGTGGAGCGCGGCGATGCGGTGGTGGTCGGCGTGAATAAGTTTCAGCAGGACGAGAAGGAGTCCCCCACGACGTTCCACCTCGACCCCGCGCTTGAAGCGCAGCAGATCGCGCGACTCCGCGAGTTGCGCGCCTCACGCGATGGGCACGCTGTGGAGACTCGGTTGTGGGCGCTCGAAGCGGCGGCGCGCTCGAGCGACAACCTGATGCCGCACATTTTGGCCTGCGCGGAAGCCTACGCGACGGTAGGCGAAATTTCGGATCGCCTGCGCGCCGTCTTCGGCGAATACAAAGAACGCTGACTTCCCCGGTCCACGTGGGCGGGCGCGAGGTTCTCGTCGAAAGCGCAAAGGGTGTGGCGCGCACGGTCATCTAGATCAAGAACTGTTTCGCGCCGCGCTCCGTTTTACGCGTGTGCTTCAAAAAGTAGCTTCACACCGAAATGGACTGAGCCGGCGCTCACGATCCGCAGCGAACGCAAGGCAGGCGCGGATGTCCTCGGAAGTCAGGTCCGGGAAGTCGGCCAGGATATCGGCTGCCGTCATCCCAGACGCAAGATAATCGCTACACCGCCCCCTTACTTGCCCACCAGGTGCGCGTCGCTCTTCTCGTTCTCGTTGCAGATGAACTCGATCAGGTCCGTGTCCAGTATTACCCTCTGTTTGATGGTCACGGTCCACGGCTTGGTGTACGCCTTGGGATCTTCCACCGTGACCTCGATCTCCAGGTTTCCGTAATTGACCCGCCGGAACCGCTCGGTCATTTTACCGGTGCTGGTGAGCGGACTCCCCTCCAAATCCAGCCACACGTCGTCGCGGAAACCGATGGTCTGAACCACCAGCGTGTCGCCCTCCCAATGCCCAACCGAGTAGCCGTACCACCACGGCTGCGGATCGTTGTTGGGAAGCGGACGCCCGTCCATGAAGATCTGCCGGATACCGGTCTGCGCCTCATACAAAATGACGATCAGCTTCGGGGTCTGAACGATCTTTCTCGGCTGGGGATGCGTGTGTAGTTGCATCAGGCCGAGCGGCAGGCAGTGTGCATCGGGATTGTCCTTGCTCTCGTCCGCCAAGCGCTTGGCTCGCAGCTCCTTGGCCCACGGCGTAAACGGCAGGCCGTCTGTCAATGTCCACCCGATGTTGAAGAACTGTTCCAGGCCGACTCTGCCCGCGTCCGCGGGTGTCGGCGTGCCGGGCTTCGGCCGATTTCTAACAAATTCCCAGACCCCGGACAGATCCGGATGCCCGTCGGCCGTCCTGGGCGCCGGGCCGGTTAGATCCGGCTTTCCATCGGGTCCCTTAGGAACCCCCGGCGTGGGATAATTCGGCCACTGCGCGAACATGGCGGTAGGGATTCCGCCGAGAGTCACTAAGAGCGCCGCTGCCCTGACCAAAGATTTCATGTCGTGAGTACTCATCTTAGAAATTTACTTATCTAGCTTACCGCCATGTTGCCTCCCACCGGAATCGGTCCGATCGGCTCCCGCCGGCTCCTTTTATCCAACAGATTTTGCCCAAGCTGGGCCCTACTATTTGCCCACCAAATGCGCGTCGCTCTTCTCGTTCTCGTTGCAGATGAACTCGATCAGGTCCGTATCCAGCATCACCCGCTGCTTTATCATCACCGTCCAAGGCTTGGTGTACGCCTTAGGATCTTCCACCGTGACCTCAATCTCCAAATTTCCGTAGTTGACCCGCCGAAACCGCTCGGTCATCTTGCCGGTATTGGTCAGCGGACTCCCCTCCACGTCCAGCCAGACGTCGTCGCGGAAACCGGTGGTCTCAACCACCAGCGTGTCGCCGTCCCAATGCCCGATCGAGTATCCATACCACCACGGCTGCGGATCATCCTTCGGTAGCGAACGCCCATCCATGAAGATTTGCCGCACGCCGCCCTGCGCCTCGTACAAGATCACGATCAGCTTGGGCAGCTGAATAATCTTTCGCGGCTGCGGATGCAGGTGCAGTTGCATCAAGCCGAGCGGCAGGCAGTGCGCATCGGGATTGTCCTTGTTGTTCTCCCCCTTGCGCTGTGCGCGTAGCTCCTTGGCCCAAGGCGTGAACGGCAGGCCATCTTTCAAGGTCGACCCGATATTGAAGAACTGTCCGCCACCAAACCCCGGAGGGGCGGGGCGCGCTCCCGGCGCGGTTCCTGCGACCGGCGCAGGCGGCGGCGACGGCGGCGACGGCGGCAGTTGCCCTGGGATGCTTCCATCGGTGGGCGCCGGTCTCGGCGGCCGAGCTATTTCCCAAATCCCGGACAGATCCGGATGCCCGTCGGCCGTCCTCGGCACCGGCCCGGTTAGGTCCGGCTTTCCATCGGGTCCCTTCGGAACGCCCGGCGTCGGATAATTCGGCCACTGCGCGAACATGGCGGCAGGGATTCCGCCGAGAACCACTAAGAGCGCCATTTTGTTCAGCAGGGACTTCATCTCATGAGACCTCATCTCGGGGAATTAACTAGCTTACCTCTTGGTACGCCCTTGCTTGGTCGGGCCCTTGCTGCCCCCCGTTCCCTTCTTCTCCGCCGCAGCCCACCGCCACGCCCCGCGCAACAAATCCCGCATTGCGTCCGGATGCACGCGCGCCAAGTTCACCAGTATCCACGGGTAGTTCAGATAATGATCCGTGATGAAGTACGTCTCGGGATCGGCCGCCATCAATTCCTGGCGCTCCTCCATGCTCGTGCGCACCACCAGCGCCCCGAGGTCGTCCCGCAGCCGCGCCATCAGCGCCCCTCGCAACTTGAACGCCGGTGTTCCGTAGGACGTGCCCTCTTCGACGCTGTCCAGCGCCAGCGCCATCTTGCGAACGGCTTCGAAGGTCATCGGTATCCAACACGTTTACCACACCTGCCCACAGCTCCGCGCCCGCGTTGTAAAATGTCGCATGCGAATCTACGCATTCTGCCTGCTGCCGCTGCTTCTAACCCGCGCCTCTGCGCAAGACCCCACGGTCACATTGAAAGTAGACGCCACCGACGCGCCCCGCCGCCTGTTTCACGTGCGGATGAACATGCCCGCCAAACCCGGCCCGCTCACGCTGCTCTACCCAAAATGGATTCCTGGCGAGCACATGCCGGTTGGGCCGATCACCAACCTGGTCGGCCTCAAAGTAACGGCTGCCGGCCAGCCCGTCGCCTGGCGGCGCGACAGCGTCAACATGTACGCCTTCCACGTGGACGTGCCGCAGGGCGCCACTTCTTTGGACGTTGCCTTCGATTACATCTCCGCCTCGGACCCAAACATGTTCACGTCCAGCGGCAGTTCCACAACCAGCGAATTGGCGGTCCTCAATTGGAACCAGACGCTGCTGTACCCCGAAGGTTCCGATCCGGACCATTTGAATTATCAGGCGACGTTCCAAGTCCCCGCCGGCTGGCGTTATGGAACGGCATTGCCGATTGCGCGCGAATCCGGCAACCAGGTCGAGTTTCAACCCGCCCCGCTCACCACTCTTATCGATTCGCCGATCTCCACCGGCATGCATTACCGAACGATCGATCTGGGCAACAACGGCGGAGCGCAGCACTACATTCACATCGCCGCCGATAGCGAGCACGCCCTCGACGCCACACCGGACACCATCGCGCATTGGAAGAATCTGGTGGCCGAGACCGGCGCGCTGTTTGGCTCCCGGCACTATCGCAGCTATCATTTTCTGTTCACCCTCAGCGATTACACAGTCCGCATCGGCATTGAGCACCACGAATCCAGTGACGATCGCGACTACGAGCGCACCTTGATCGACCCGGCGCTTCTGAAGGCCGATGGCTCTCTGCTTTCTCACGAAATGACGCATTCCTGGAACGGCAAGTACCGCCGTCCCTCCGGCCTCGCCACGGGTGGTTACGATGCGCCGATGCAGGGCGATCTGCTCTGGGTATACGAGGGGCTAACGAATTATCTCGGTGAGGTGCTGGCTGCCCGCAGCGGGCTTTGGACCCCGAAGGACTATCGGGACTCGCTGGCGATGACCGCCGCGCAGCTCGACACCGAGTCCGGGCGCGCTTGGCGCCCGCTGGAAGACACCGCTGTCGCCGCGCAACTCCTCTATGCCGCCGGGGACGACTACTCCGAGTATCGGCGGTCCGTCGACTATTATCCCGAGGGCTCGCTCATTTGGCTCGAAGCCGACGTCACAATCCGCCGCCTCAGCCACGGCGCGAAATCCCTGAACGATTTTTGCCGATCATTTCACGGCGGCCCTGGCGGCGCACCCGCGCTGAAGCCCTATAACTTCGACGAATTGGTCACGGCTCTCAACGCCGTTCAGCCCTACGACTGGGCCGGGTTTTTCCAGGCGCGCCTGCGCTCCACCGAGCCCCACGCACCGCTGGGCGGCATCACCGGCGGGGGCTGGAAGCTTACATATAGCAGCATGCCGTCCGACCCATGGAAGGCTTTCGAGCAATACGGCAAACAGATCGACCTCAGTTTTTCCATCGGTTTGAAAGTGAAGGAAGACGGCACTATTGAAGACGTTTCGTTCAACGGAGCCTCAGCCAAGGCAGGCGTGGTTCCCAGCACGAAAGTGATCGCCGTAAATGGCCGTCAATTCGATCTGACGACGCTGAGGGAAGCGGTGCAGCAAACCGCGGCATCCACCACGCCGCTTGAACTGCTGATCAAAACGGGCGAATATTATAAAACCTACAGGATCGAATATCGCGGCGGCGAACGATACCCGCACTTGGAGCGCGATAGCGCCGCGCCCGATTTGATCTCCCTCATCTCGGCGCCACTCGAAAAGAAATGAAACTGACGATTCAACCGGCAATCCGCTGCCTGCTTATCGCGAGCGCTAGCGCGCTGTCAGCCCTGGGCCAGAGCTCCAGTCCCAGCACCATTATCGGAGCCGGATATCTGCTCCCCACTCCGCTCAACGTCGCTCCCGGCCAAATCATCACCGTATTCGCGGCCGGAGTGGGCAGCAATCTCACGCAGCCGGTGTTCGCCGGAGCCGGCAACTGGCCCACTTCGCTGGCTGGAATCGGTGTCACGATCCGGCAAGGAACGGACATTCCAGCGCCGATCTTCGAAGTGAACCCGCTCACTGCTTGTAGCGGGTGTGCGGCGATTACCGCCATTACCGTACAAATCCCCTATGGGCTTTTCACGGCCTGCGGCCCGTCTCTGATGGTCTGCTCCAACTCCAACGTCTTGGTATTAACCGAGTACTTCGTCACCGATAATGGCGTGGCCGGAGCTCTGAGCCAGTTGAATCCACTGCCCGACCAAGTGCATATTTTGACGGTCTGCGACACGGTCCTGCCGGGAGGTTCGGGTTATGTTCCCGGTGACGGGCTGCCCTGCCAGCCGGAGGTGGCACATGCCGACGGCACGCTGGTGTCGAACATGAACCCGGCCTTCACAGGCGAGGAACTGGTCGCATACGCAGTCGGCCTGGGCGCCACCAATCCTGCGGTGCCGACTGGCCAACCCGCCGCGAAGCCGGTGCCCACCGCCCAGACGTTCGGACTGGATTTTAATTTCCACCCCGATGCTCTGGCCTCCAAACCGTTCCCATCGAACGTGCTCCCAATTGGCTACCAGCCACCGGTTCCCTTGTTTACAGGACTGACACCCCGATATCCCGGCTTGTACCAGATCAACTTCGCCGTTCCTGGCGTGCCGGCCGGTCTGGCCCCGTGTGCTCCCGGAGATGGACCGGGCCTTGTCAACACGAATCTGACGGTCAGCGTGGGAGGCTCTGCGTACTTCGATGGCGCG
>Ga0302326_10013284_pt1 | contig 17467 bp, 14 predicted proteins | sample Palsa_T0_3_FD_202264 | JGI IMG/M metagenome (GOLD analysis project Ga0302326, IMG submission 202264) | Peat permafrost microbial communities from Stordalen Mire near Abisko, Sweden - Palsa_T0_3 | ecosystem: Environmental > Terrestrial > Soil > Palsa > Peat permafrost | place: Sweden: Abisko... | reverse complement strand
CGGTGAGCCGCGCGATAATTTCATGAACGTCATATGTTTTGCGGAAATCGGCGCTCACGATCCCGTAAATGTCCCGAGGATCGTAAAGTGGATCTTCGGGAGAAGATAAGTCGGGGGCGGTAGGCTTGGTAGTGTTCAGAGTTGCCAGAGTATTTCTCGTAAGCTGTAGCGCATGCTCATCGTCTTCGGCAAAATAATCGGCGACACCTGACAAACGAGTATGCACATCGGCCCCGCCGAGCTCTTCCGCCGTCACTTCTTCGCCCGTAGCCGCTTTGACGAGCGGCGGGCCGCCAAGAAAAATTGTGCCAGTGCCCTGAACGATAATCGTTTCGTCCGACATGGCCGGCAAGTACGCGCCACCCGCGGTGCAGGATCCCATGACGACACCAATCTGGGGAATGCGTTCCGCGGACATACGCGCTTGATTAAAAAAGATGCGGCCGAAGTGCTCTTTATCGGGGAATATTTCCGCCTGAAGCGGTAAAAAACCACCACCCGAGTCGACCAGGTATACGCAGGGCAATCGGTTTTCAAGCGCAATCTGTTGCGCACGCAGATGCTTCTTTACCGTAAGCGGATAGTACGTGCCACCTTTGACCGTCGCGTCGTTGGCAATGATCATGACCTCGCGGCCGCTGACGCGGCCAATACCGGTCACAATCCCCGCCGAGGGCGCCTCATCGTTGTACATACCGAAAGCTGCGAGGGACGATAACTCGAGAAAGGGCGATGCCGAATCCAGAAGTTTCTCGATGCGCTCGCGTACTTGCAGCTTGCCCTGTTCCCGGTGTCGTTTGAGCGCATCTGGACGACCGCCGCTGCGCGCCACCTTACAGCGATCACGGAGCTCGGAAACCAACTGCTCCATACGCTCGTAATTCTGACGAAATGTGGGATCGCTCGTGTCAACGTGTGAGTCTAACTGTTCCAATGTCTTTTCTCCCCAGGGGAAACCACAGCACGCTTCAATCCAGGAACTCAATTAGCGGCGTCTCGGGCTGAACGACCTCGCGCTCCTTGCAGTTGATCTTTCGAATTGTGCCGGCGGCGGGGGCGTTCATGGCGAATTCCGTCTTCATCGCTTCGAGCATTATAAGCGGCTGCCCTTTTTTTACTGTTTGCCCCTCGATGACATACAGCTTCGTAACGGTTGCAGGCATCGGCACGGTAAGCGCATGCGAACGCCCTCCGTCCCTTGTAGCCCTGCCCCCTGGACGACGTTTGGCCGTTTTTTCTTGCGCAGTAATAACCACGACTTGGCCATTTATAAATACCCAACAGCGGTCGCCATCCGCGGCGGCCCCGACCAACCAAGAACGATCTCCTTGATACTTGATAAGTACCAGACGTGACCGGGCGGACCGTCAACGGTTCACCGTTATTCAAACGTATCTGGGCAAGGCCCGACGTATCTACAGTGCAGGTTGCTTCAACCTCCTGCTCGTCGAAGCGGAGAATTAGCGCCTCCGCTGCCATTCAGCGGCCCCATCCCTGGAGCCGTAACCAAGGTTCCGAAGGCAGGTTCGAGGCGTGAAGTGTGTCCTCTGGGCACCGGAACCCATTGCAGTGAGCGGCCGCCACGGCAAGAGCCGCATCGGATGCCCCAGGTGAAGTCACCGCAAGTGCGTTGCCCTCCCGATCGAGGAAACCGGTGTCCATATCGCCTGTGACGAAGCGCTCATGAACGAGAATCTGCAGAAGGAATTCAATGTTTGTGTGGACACCGAGGATGGGAAATGCGCGCAATGCCGCCATTGCACGGGCGCGGGCCACTTCGCGATTTTCGCCGGTCGCGATGACCTTTGCTAGCATGGGATCGTAATGCATCGTCACTTCGCTTCCCTCGCGAACGCCTGAATCGATCCGCACACCTGGCATGCGCGGTTCCTCGTAAAGTAGCAGACGGCCTGTTTGCGGCAAGAAGCCCTGCGCCGGATTCTCCGCATAGATTCGGCATTCAATTGCGTGACCGCGCTGCGCAAGATCACTCTGGGCCCAGGGTAGGCGGTTCCCCGAAGCGACCATAATTTGGGCGCGCACGAGATCGACCCCTGTGACGGCTTCGGTCACCGGGTGTTCGACCTGGAGCCGCGTATTCATCTCGAGAAAATAAAACGAGGCAGCGTCTCCTTTGCCCTCCAGCAAGAATTCAACCGTGCCGGCATTGCGATATCCGGTGATCTGAGCGGCTTTGACTGCCGCGCTCGTCATTTTTTCCCGTACCACGGGAGCCAGTGTTGGAGAGGGGCTCTCCTCAATTACTTTCTGATGCCGCCGTTGCACGGAACATTCGCGCTCAAAGAGGTGCACAACGTTGCCGTATGCATCGCCAAAGAGTTGGACCTCGACGTGCCGCGTTGGCTCAATAAAGCGTTCGACGTAGAGAGTCCCATCGGAAAACGAGGCCGTTGCTTCACGCCTGGCCGCCTGGATGGCTTCCGCCATTTCACTCGTTTCAAGGACGCGGCGCATTCCCTTTCCGCCACCGCCCGCTGACGCTTTGACAAGCACAGGGAAACCGATAGCTCGGATCGCTGCTTGAATGCCCTCATCGCTCTGATCTGCAGGGGTCTTGCCCGGAACAATAGGCACGCCTGCCTTTTGCATCAACCTTCTGGCCTCAATCTTCGAGCCCATGGACGCGATTACTTCAGCTGGAGGCCCGACGAAAATGAGGCCGGCATCGGAACAAGCCGCGGCAAATCCCGCATTTTCCGATAAAAATCCATACCCTGGATGAATCGCATCGGCTCCTGCCGATCGAGCGGCATCAATGAGTTTTGGCGCAGCGAGGTAGCTTTTCGAAGGCTGAGCCCCCCCGATCGCTACCGCGCTATCAGCTGCCAGCGCGTGCGGCGCGCGCGCGTCGGCCTCGGAATAAACCGCAACGCTTTCAATGCCGAGCTCACGGCATGCGTTAATGATTCGTATCGCAATTTCCCCGCGGTTGGCTATTAACAATCGTCGGATCACTGAGAGGCCCTAGGCGGTTCGAATTTCCGAGATTTCTTTCAGTCCGCGCTGGCGAATCTCGATTTCGCGAATCTTGAACTTCTGGACCTTTCCCGACACGGTCATGGGAAACTCAGTCACGAAGCGGATAAACTGCGGAATCTTGAAATGAGCGATACATCCATCACAGAACCCCTGAACATCCGCCTCGGTCAGGGACTCTCCCGGCTTTAGGCGGATCCAGGCGAGTACTGCTTCGCCGACTTTCGCATCGGGCAGTCCCACAACCTGGACATCGGAAATTCTTGGATGCGTCATAAGAAAATCCTCGATTTCACGAGGGAAAATATTTTCGCCGCCGCGGATGATCATGTCTTTCGCGCGACCGGTGATGTGGAAATAACCGTCGGGCCGCATCATGCCCAGGTCGCCGGTGTGCAACCAACCTTCCGAATCAATGGCTCGGGCAGTGGCTTCCGGTTCGCGATCGTATCCTTTCATGACCAGGTACCCTCGCGTACAGATCTCGCCCTCCTGACAAATCGGCACCGTTTCGCCGCTGGGTGAGATGACCTTGATCTCTGTATTAGGCATGGCGCAGCCTATGGTGCCAAACCTCAGCTCGGGTGGGTCATCCTTCGACGAAAAGGTGATCAGTGGCGATGCTTCGGTCTGGCCGTATACCACCGCCAGCTCAGGAATACCCATTTCGCTGCCGACGCGATTCATCAGCTCGACGGGGACCGGCGAGCCCCCGCACCACGCGTGCCGCACGCTCGAGAAATTAAATCGGGAAAGTTCCGGATGGTCCAGCTGCGCGACCAACATGGTGGGGACTTCGCCCACAACAGTTACGTGTTCCTGATCGATCGCTTCCATAACCGATAGCGCATCGAATTGCGCAGACCCCATGACGATCGTAGCGCCGCTGAGATAACACGCGAGCGCGCACATCCCGTATCCCGCGGTGTGGTAGAGGGGCAGGCAGAGCAGGTAGCGATCGTTTTCACCCAGGCAAATGAGCTCGGCGAATAAGGAAGCGTTGTTCACAAGGCTATGGTGCGTCAGCAGCACGCCCTTGGGCGATCCCGTCGTCCCGGAAGTGTATTGAATGTTGATTACGTCCGTCGATTTCGCCGGCGAATTCATCGGCTCCCGGCCGTCTGCAAGCATTTCGTCCCAGGAGGAATGGTCCAGATAAACGACGAACTCCGGCGGCGTGCCGGTCTGCGTGAGTATCTCACGGTAGTCCGCGCGCGCGTCCTTCTCTCGAAGGAATAGGGCGCGCATCTCCGATTTTCGGAGTACATAACCGAGGTCGCGCGCCCGATATGCTGGGTTGACGTTTACCAGAACCAGGTTCGCTCGCGAACAGGCAACTTGAAGCAAGAGCCATTCGACGCAGTTGCTTGACCAGATACCGACCCGTTCTTGCGTACGCAATCCGAGTCCCGCCAGGCCTCGCGCCGTGCGCTCGACTTCAGCGTCAAATTCTCGCCAAGTGAGGCGGCGGTTCTGGTGCCTTGAAACAACCGCTTCGCGATTCGGGAATCGGTCGGCGGTCTTGCGAACGACCTGATCAATCGTCTCCGTTAGGAACGGTTGTGCCGGCCCACATGCATAGCTCTGTTTCATGACAGTCGCCATCCTTCTCAATAGCGTTACGCGGCGGGCCCGCTCGCCAGGCTAGGCCCTCCAACTTTCGGGAAAAAGAACCTTGTCGGCAGTGATGTCCTTTATGGTGACCGCGCCGCAGCCGCCCATCGCGAGTTGGAGTTCGCGCTGCATGATTCCGCAAACCTTGTCGACGCCGGCTTGGCCGAACGCGCCCAATCCCCAGAGCACCGGACGGCCGATGCCGACGGCAGTGGCTCCCATGGCGAGCGCCTTGAAAACGTCGGTGCCGCGGCGGAAACCGCTATCGATGAAGATCGGTACCCGGCCGCGCACGGCGGCAACGATCGGCGGCAAATCCTGAATTGTAGATATGTTGGTCTCGGTGGCTCGGCCGCCGTGGTTCGAAACGTAGACCCCGTCGGCGCCATGATCGATGGCCATACGCGCGTCGGCGGGCGTTTCCAACCCCTTGATAAGCAGCTTGCCTTTCCACGCCTTGCGAATCATGTCGAAATACTTCCAGTCGAGCGGCAGGCGCTCCCCCTTGATGTCGACCAGATTGGAAAGCATGGGCAGGTCTGACGGCGCCGGACCGGCCTCGCCGTGGTGGCAGCCCTGGCACTGCTCCTTCACGTTCGCAGGGCGCATGCGCAGAAAGGTTTCGCTGTTGCGGCCTCCCGCGACATCAACGGTAAGCACAACCACCGGGCATCCGGCCGCGGCCACGCGATCGAGCAATTTGCTGCAGGCTTCCCAAATAACCGGCGCGTAAAGCTGATACCACACAGGCTGGCCGTGAGCGGCGTTCACTTCCTCAACGGGCGTACCCGTTTGCGTCGAGAGCATCTGCAGCATGGCGTGATTCTTCGTCGCGCGACCCACGCCGGCCTCGCCGTCCGAATGGAAACCCTTCTGTCCGGCTGTGGGACAGGTGAAGATGGGGCAGCTATAAGGCTCGCCGAATAGCGTAACCTTCGTGTCGATCTTATTCGTGTCGATCAGGCGGCGCGGACGGAGCTGCACATGTGTAAAGCCGTCGCGATTTGCGCGAATAGTGGCATCGTCATCGACGCCGCTAGCCATGTAAAACCAATGGGCTTGTGACATGCGGCGATGCGCCGGCTCTTCGAAATCGAAAACGTTAAGCGCCTGCGCTGGATCGGTGATCACATCGGAAGTACCGGCGGTGGTTGGGGCCGGCGGAAAAGGCTCCTGCGCGTCGATGCCGCTTCCGGCGAGAAACGCCGCGACGCCACCGACCGAAGCGATGGCCGGGCTAGCCGCAAGGAACTTCAGGAATTTGCGCCGCGCCTCCCTGGCGGATTCGCTGACGGCTCGCGGATTCTCTTCCGGCATGGCGCGCTTCGCCTCCGTTTGTGTGTCTTGATAATGTGGGGTACGCGCAGGATGCTACACCCCAAGGCATAGGGGGGCGGTAGATTATTTTTTGTAAAATCGCGATGCCGCAGCCACCTCGCAGCAGCGGACGAATGCAGAGTCCTGTTGCGAAATGAGCGGATCGAGGATAGAAAAGACAAGTTGAGTCGGCCCCGGCAAGGCGTCATACCTCTGCTGATCGCACTCATTGCCGTTCTGGCGGTGATGTATTACCTTTCGCGAAAACCATCTGCTCCCGCCAACTCGGATCTTCAGACTCCCGAAGAGCGCATGGGGCCGGATGACATCTACCCACGCGCGGAACTGACGCCGGGCGCTGCCAACCCCGACGTGACACAAGAAAACCTCGCGCAGACGATCTGCAATCCACACCGGTCAACCAAGTCGATACGCCCGCGCGAAGAGTACACAAACCGTTTGAAGCATCAGCAGATGGAGGAGTACGGCGATACAGACACCAACCCGCGCGATTACGAAGAAGATCATCTCATTCCGCTCGAGCTAGGCGGCAATCCGGCGGACCCCAAAAACTTGTGGCCGGAGCCATATGCGACGTCGTTGCGAGACGGCGGCGCGAAAGATAAGGATAAGGTAGAGAACTACTTGCATGATCAGGTGTGCCTGGGCGGAATTTCGCTGGCGGAGGCGCAGCGCGAAATCGCGGCGGACTGGTACAAAGTGTATGTTTCGTCAGTGCGCTGAGGGCTTGGGCTCAGACACGCCGCTAATGAGATCGACCCTCGACACTAGCTGGCTTCCGGTTGCGGTTTTGCCGTTTCCACTTCTTTCCCCGAAAACCTGACCAGCGCTGTTTTAACGATCACATAGAGTACGGGGATAAAGAGCAAATTGAGAACGGTGGAAAACAGCATGCCGCCCACAACCGCCGTGCCCACCGAGTGCCGCCCCAGTTTTCCGGCACCGCTTGCGAAATACAAAGGCATCACGCCCAGGATGAAGGCTACGGAAGTCATGAGGATGGGCCGCAAGCGCAATTCCGCTGCTTCAATGGCGGCGTCGGAAATCGAGCGGCCGCGCTCGATCAGTTGCTCGGCAAACTCCACGATCAAGATGGAGTTCTTGGCCGAAAGACCGATCAGCAGCACGAGTCCTATCTGTACGTACACGTCATCGGACAACCCTCGCAGAGAAACGAAGGTCAACGCGCCCAAGACGGACATAGGAACAGCCAGCAGGATGATGAACGGCAGCACGAAGCTTTCGTACTGTGCGCACAGCGTGAGGTACACGACCAGAAGACCGAGGCTGAAGATGATGATGGCCTTGCCGCCCGCTTCGACTTCCTCCTGCGCCAAGCCCGTCCAGCTGTAGGACATCCCCTGCAGCATGGTCTTCTTGGCCAGATCTTCCATAGCGGCCAGCCCTTCACTCGAGCTGTACCCCGGCGCCGCGCCGCCGTCGATTTCCGCCGAGCGGAACATATTGTAATGATTGATGACCTGCGGACCAGACGCCTCCTCGAGACTAACAATGTTCCCGAGCGGCACCAGACCGTTAGTGTTCGATCGCACATAGTATTGCCGCAGGTCGCGCGCGGTCATTCGGAATGGTTCGTCGGCCTGCACGTAGACGCGATAGGAGCGGTTGTTGAAGTCGAAGTCGTTTATGTATTCCGAGCCCATGTAGACGCCCAACGCGTCCGCCACCTGGCTGACGGGCACGCCAATGGCCTTGGCCTTCTCGCGGTCGATCTGTACCAGTTGCTGGGGATCGTTGGCCGTAAAGCTGGTGAAAAGCCCCACCAAATCCTTGCGCTGCGCGCTATCAGCGACAATTTTGTGCGCGGTACGGTCGAGATCTCCCAGCGTGTTGCGCCCCAAATCCTGAAGCTCGAATTGGAACCCGCCGAAGTTTCCCAGTCCCTGAATGGCGGGCGGTTCGAACGCCGCCACGATCGCGCCGGGAATGGCGGACAGCTTGGGTTGGACGCGCGCCACAATGTCACTCGCCGCGTGCCCTTTGCCCTTTCGTTCGGCAATGGGCTTCAGCGGAGCGAACACTAGGCCGTAATTCGAGGAGCTCCCGCCGGTGAGCGAAAAACCAGGCACGGCAAAAGTGCCAAAAATGTCGGGATCGGCCAGCAGGACATCCGCCACTTTCTTTGCGATATCCGTGGTGTACGTCAGTGAAGCTCCCGGCGGGGCCTGCACCACGGTGATGAAGTAGTTCTGATCTTCGTCCGGCACTAGCGCGGTGGGCACGTGGACGTACATGTAACCGGCGCCCGCAAGTCCCACCACGAACAGCACAATCATGGCATAGCGAACTTTCAATACGTGGTGAATGATCTTGCCGTATGTGGTTCCCAACCCGATAACCGCGCCCTCCATGGCGTTAGCGAACCGCTGGTAACCATGCGCGAACTCCTGCTCCGAAAACTTGTGTTCTTCACGGCGAAGCAAAAGCGCTGCCAGAGCGGGCGAGAGCGTCAGCGCATTGAACAGCGAGATGGCGATCGAAAAGGCAATGGTCAGCGAGAACTGCTTGTAAAGAATCCCAGTGGTGCCCGGGAAAAACGATACCGGAACGAACACGGAGATGAGCACGAGCGAAGTGGCCACCACCGCGCTGGATACCTCTTTCATGGCTGTTGACGTTGCCGAATGCGTATCGATGTTGTCCTGATTGATGTGGCGCTGGACATTTTCGATCACCACGATGGCGTCATCGACCACCAGTCCAGTGGCCAGGGTTATGCCGAAGAGCGTGAGCGAATTGATGGAAAACCCGAATACGTTGATAAAAGCAAATGTGCCGATCAGAGAGACGGGAATGGTGACCGCCGGGATAATCGTGGCCCGCCAGTCCAACAGGAACAGGAAGATCACGATGATCACGATGGCGATCGCTTCTTCCAGGGTGGTAACCACTTCCTTGACGGAATCGCCGATCACCGTGGTGGTATCGAAGGCGACCACATACTTCATACCCGGCGGAAAGGACTTCGAAAGTTCCGCGAGCGCCGCCTTGGCGGCCTGATCGACGGTAAGGGCGTTGGCATTCGAAAGCTGCTCTACGCCTACGCCAATGGCCTCGTGCCCGCTGTACATCAGGTTCGTGTCGTAGTTTTCCGCGCCAATTTCGGCGCGCCCAACGTCTTTGAGCTGCACGATCGTGTTGGGCGTGTTCTTGATAATGATTTGTTCGAATTCCCTGGGATCCGAGAGCCGTCCGACGACGCGCAGCGTGATCTGAAAATCCTGTTTGGGGTCCGACGGCGGCCGTCCCAATTGTCCCGCGGGCATCTCCACGTTCTGCTCTTGCAACGCGCTAATGACGTCGGTTGCCGTTAACTGCCGTGCGGCCAGTTTCGTGGGATCCAGCCAGATACGCATGGCGTACTTGCGTTCGCCGAAAATAATGACGTCGCCGACGCCCGGAATTCTCTTGATCGCATCGCGAACGTATACGTCGAGATAATTCGAAATATACTGGTTCGAAAGACTGGCGTCGGGGGAATAGAATCCGGCCGCAAAAATCAAGTTGGGGTTGGCCTTGGTAATAGTCACCCCGGTATCTTTGATTGCCTGCGGCAGGCGTCCCTGCGCGGTGGCCACCCGGTTTTGTACGTCCACAGCTCCGATGTCCAGATCGTATCCGGTACGAAAGGTGACATTGATGCTGCTCGTTCCGTCATTCGAGCTGGTGGAGGTCATGTAATGCATGCCCTCTACGCCGTTGATCTGCTGCTCGAGTGGAATGGTGACCGCGGACTCCACTACCTGGGCGTTGGCTCCCACATAGTTGCTTGAGACCGTTACCTGCGGAGGGGCGAGAGCGGGATAAAGAGCGATCGGCAGGCCGGGAATGGAAACCGCTCCTGCGAGAATAATCAGCAGCGCGCAAACAGTGGCAAAGATCGGCCTTTTGATGAAGAAATCTACCAAGCAATTCCCTTCCGGTGCCGTTATGGTTTTGCAGCTTTAGCTGCGTGGGCTAGTTTGACGCCTGTATAGGAGTACCGTCGGTGAGGAGTTGGGTGCCAGAGACAATGACTTGTTCCCCAGGTTTTAGCCCGCCGGTAACGGCGTAATCATTTCCAATCGTGTCGCCAAGGTTTACCGCGCGTTGCTTGGCAACCACGCCGCCGTCTGCTTGGGCCACGACGTAGACAAACGCTTGGCCGCCAATGCGCATGACCGCCAGAACGGGAACCGTGGGAGTCGGCGAGGTACTCCAAATGACGCGCGCTTTTACCAACTGGGCGGTGCGGAATTCGGCGAGAGATCCGTGGACCGGAGCCTTCACGAGAATGCCCTGCGACGCGTTGTCCACCTGCGGGGAGACGAAAGTGATTTTGGTGCTTTCGATCAGCTCACCCGAACTAGTGACAATCTGCACAGGAAGGCCCATCTGAATTCCGGCCGCTCGTTCGGTGGGGATGTAGATGTAGGCTTCCAACTCCGCGTTCTCATCCACGGTGGTCAACAGAGTCGTGGGAGAAACATAGTCGCCGACGTGCACCGGTACATCTCCGACGACGCCATTGAACGGAGCGGTCAGATTGTAATACTCAAGTTGGCGTTGCTGGGTAACCCGCGCCGCCGTCGAAGATTCGTAGTCGGCCTTGGCATTCTTGTAGGCCTGCTCGGCGAGGTCCAGATCCTGCTTGCTGCTCACCTGCTCTTCGTAGAGCTTGCGCTTCCTTTCCAGATCGATCTCGTCGTAATCGAGCAACGCCTTCTTCTGCGTTTCGGTGCTGCGCTGCTGGTCTACGACCGCCTGCTGCTTCAGCGGGTCAATCTTCATTAGCACTTGTCCGGCGTGGACGTGATCCCCGGACTTCGCCAAGATACCGGTCAATTGCCCGTCTACTTGCGGCTGGATGCTCGCTGAGCGTCGGGACTTTATTGTGGCGACGTACTCGTCCGTCAGCGGCACGGGGGCCAGGTTGACGGTCTTCGTCTTGACCTGCAGGGGTGGCGGAGGCGCCTGCTTTGACTCGGCATCCTTGCACCCTGCGCCGCCGAAGATGGCAAATAAGATTAAGAAAAAAAAAGAGATACCTGTGAGCCGTGGATTTGCCATCCTTTAGAGATGCTCCTTCGCCATTGGGCGATTCATGGATTTAATGCACTGCGACTCATCGGAAGCGGCGGCGGTGCCATTCACAAGCTTCGCATGTGCGATGGTAGGCCCGTGCGGGCTCGAACCGCAGACCTCCACCGTGTCAAGGTGGCGCTCTAACCAACTGAGCTACGGGCCTACTGACCGCAACATGTTAGCACAGCAGCCGCGCGGTAGGCGCTGGCCCAAGGCGCTCCGCCGCTCGTAGTTCTTCCCTCTCCCACTGATTTGGGGTAGCCTCGCAATACTCTCTCGGGCAGCAAGGCTGGTTAGGCCTCCTTGAATCTGCCGTGAACCTCAAAAACGCGCTGGGCGCTCTTGCTTCTGTGGTCTTTGCAGCTCCTTGCAGAATCTGCGATCGTGCACTGACGAACGCAAGCCGCATCCCCATCTGCGAAGGCTGCTTGGACAGCTTCGAGCAGGTAGCCGAGCCGATGTGCGCCTGCTGCGGCCGGCCGTTCCCCTCTGAGGTGGCGGCGCAAGCGATTCAACCCCTTTGCCGATTATGCCGATTGCGATATTACGCCTTTGATGGCGCGCGGAGTTTTGCCATGTACGATGATGCGCTATTTGAGGCTGTGGCTCTGCTCAAGTATGAGCAAGTGAGCCAGCTGGGCAATTGGTTCGCCGGCAAGCTGTCACAGGTTGCGCGCCTCGAGGCCGCTCAGTGGCGGGCGGACGTTGTCGTGCCGGTTCCACTGCACGCGGAAAGGCGGCGCGAGCGCGGATACAATCAAGCCGAGCTCATCGCCCGCCCCCTGGCCCGCGGCTTGCATCTGAGGCTGGAATCACGGCTCCCGGTGCGGGTCAAACCTCGTCCTCCGCAGCTTGTGCTGTCCCGCACCGAGCGGTGGCGGGCGGTGCGTGGCGCTTACGCTACACGCGAAACAGCACAGGCCGATAATTTGCGTATCCTACTGATAGATGATGTAATGGCCACAGGAGCGACGCTCGATGCCTGCGCTAGGGTCCTGAAGAAAGCAGGCGCAGCAGCAGTATTCGCTCTGACCGTAGGAAGGGCGCGATCTGGTAACATGGTAACTGGGATGAAGGTGTCCCCGGCACCGCGCCGAGAAAAGTGAAGTCTGCAGGGCTGTTCGAGCGATTGCACCACAGCAGCAGGACCCTACGAATGGATAGCGGCCACAAAGCCGGCCTTCGTCCCCGTCCCAAGATTTCCCTGTCTCCTCGCGCGGCCGATCCAGCGCGCCCCAAAGCGGTTTCGGCGGCAACCCGCCCTTCGGTTATGCAGGCCCCGGTACTCGTTCTCAACGCGACATTCGAGCCCATCAATGTCACCGCTGTCAGGCGGGCTCTGGTGTTGATGTTGAAGGGCGTTGCGCAGGCCGAAGAAACGAATCACCACAAAGTCCATACCACATCGAAGGCGCTGCTGGTTCCCTCTGTGATCCGGCTGCTCAGCTACCGGCACATTCCTCAGCAGAGCCGTGCGCTTTCCCGCAAGAACATTCTGCTGCGCGATCGTAATACCTGCCAGTTCTGCGGCGCAGCGCTTCCGGCGTCGGAGTTGACCCTGGATCACGTGATGCCGCGTTCGCGCGGTGGGCGTTCCTCCTGGGAAAACCTGGTTGCCTGCTGCTACACCTGCAACAATCGTAAGGGCGATCGCACCCCGGAGGAGGCCGGCTTGAAGCTCCAGCGGCGGCCGCGGCCCTTCACCCTGCACACCTCTCGCCAGCTGATGCGGCTCATTGGGCATCGTGACGAGAAGTGGCGCAAGTACCTCTTCTACTAACAACAGCAGCAGCGGTTTGACGCACCTGCCGGGATGGGGCAACCCTGAGCGGGGGAGCCTTCATCGAAATTAGCAACCACTTCAAGACACACCCCGGGAAGCGGAACCGCTGTTAGGGCCGCTTCCTTTTTATTTTCCGCCTATCCAGAAGGACAACCTCAGGCTCAACCGGACTGCCGGAAAATCACACGAATGCCGCGTCGCCAATTCTCACCCAGCCCGATGCGTGTGATCTGAATTTCGGGCGCAAGGTACCGCAACAAAATATCCGCCGCCGAATGGAACCGCAGCCCGGGGGCAACCAGCCATACCAGCGGCGGCGCGGCGTCCAACTCGATTCCTGAAAAATAGCCGTAGCGTGCGAAATCACCGTCGCGCTGGTGACGGCGCACGCGCAACCAATAGTCAACAGCCTGTATGGGCAACTGAATGTCTTCGGAGGCCTTCAGTTCAATCACTACCAGGCGGCCACGCCGCGTGACACCAAGCAAATCGAGTACCCCGCGGTCTCCCACTGCCAGCGCCGGAACCTGCGAATAGAGATAGCGAGCATCAAGTTGCGCGTCCAGGCGCGTCGGATCTTCGCGAAGAATGGCCTCCAGCCAGCGTTCCGGCGCAAAACGGTAAAGCGGATGCCTCGTTTCTGTGGCGAGCGAACTGCGATGAAGTTCGAGTTCGCTCACCAGTTCTCCCATCAGTTCATGCGGCGGGCGCCCGGGTGCCGCTTGCGCCATTGGCAATCGTTGCTGCGCCTCGCCAATTCCAACGCGCAGAATCCCTTTCGACCAGCGCGCAAACTCGAGCCCTCGAAACAGAAATGCTACTTCGCTCGTGGCCGCGACAAAGCTGCCGCGCACGGCCTCGCCGTTCTCGCCAATCTTATTTTCCAATACCGGAAACCGCGAGGCCGCCTCGTGCGCTGCCCGCAACGCTGATTCCGCTTCGCGTCGCGGTACGAGCCAGGTTTCGACGTTTCCCGCGTCGGAGAGATCGAGGTTTTCAACCTGCCCGTCGCTCTCGCAAAACTCAAATACCTCTACGCGGGCCGAAGCACAAAGCCCCGCAACACGCTGGCGCAGGAACCGGCCGGTCCCCGCGGAACGAACAAGCGCAGCCCCTCGACGGCGCGGTGTTCCGCGCGATGTCGCGTCCAATCGAGCCACAAAATACCGAACGCCAGGATGCCTTCGACCGCGGCGGCGCTTTCGCGCGGAGACACCGCAAGAAGGGCCCACGTGCGCGCTCCTTCGTGCATGCACCCACGCACGTACAGTCCCGAAAAGGAATTCTTCAAATCCGGCGTGGCGCTGAGCGAATCGACTGTGGCGTCGGGAAACCGCTCGGCCAGCCGCCGGCGGAGAAAAGCGCGGAATTGCTCGCGCGTCACGCGAGCGGGCGTTCGCGGCAAGTTCTCGCGAAGTAATTCGAGCCGTCCAGGCCTAGCGCGCCCGAAGCGCTGCACCTCAAGGACGATGCGTTCAGGAGTTCGTTCGCGAATGCACAGGATGCGCCGGGTCAGGTTGCGGCGCTCGGACCACAGGTGAACGAAAGGACTCTGGCCTTCGGCGCGCAGCTCGCAATGAAGAGGAGTAAGCTCCGCGAGCCATTCGCCATCCTCGTGCACTTCGGCGAGGCCAGAGCGCGCGAGAGCATCGAGAGCGTCGCAGAGTTCGGCCCATTCATTCATAGACAAGCCACCAAACCACCCAACGTTTAGAAAACAGTCTTGCCGCTCTAGTCGAGAATCAAACCGGTGACGCGGATGACAGGATACTGCTGATTCCACTCCGAGGGAAGACTTTGCTCGAGGGTAACCTGAAAATCACGCTGCTTCGCTGCCGGCAAAGGGTCGTCGGTGCGATCGATGATCCGGTCGCTGTCTTTCAGCACCACCTGCTTGAATTGATCGTGGAATTCGATGGTGACTTCCAGCGCGCGAATCGCTCGCGGGCCGTCATTGGACATATTCGCCGCCACATACGTAAATTGCTGGTTAAGAAGGTTCGAGGATTGTGCCAAATGGATGTTTTGAAAATGGATTTGCGCGGCATAGGCCTGCTCGGCCGGCCCAAACGGCAGTTTCTGCACCGCGCTCGTCTGCTTTGGCTGCGTTGCTTTCGATAACAGCACAATCCCGCCCGCCACCAGCGCCACGATCACCAAACCTGCGAAGAACGCCGCAGGCACTCGGCTCTTCTCTTCGCGCTCCGGAACGGGTTCCGCGTCCATGCGGCGGGATTCTCCTAACGTCCAAAAGAAAGACGCAGGATGAGAGGCTCAGGCAAGCCCTCCCGCGCCATCTGCTCCTGCACTGCTTCAATATCGTAGGGCACTCGCCAGAACTCCACGGACGACTTGTCCTTGTCGAAAATGGCGAAGGCCGCGCGCGGATCGCCGTCGCGAGGTTGACCGATCGAGCCCGGATTCAGCAGGTATCGCGTTCCCTTTTCCACGGCCAGCGCGGAAAATTGACCGCCCTCCCGCAGTTTCATGTGCAGAACCCCGATATTGTCGTCCTTGAACGTGAATCCCCCCTGAATATGGGTGTGCCCGAAAAAGGTCAACTCCGTCGGAGCGCTGAGCAGTCCGTCCACGGCGAGCGCCGGCGAGACTACGTACTCGTCTTCGTCATGAAGCGCGCCGTGCACGATGGAAAAATTCTCGACCGAGCGCGGCCCCTTGCCAAGTTCCACAAGATATTTGCGATTCTCCGACCGAAGTTGTTCGCGCGACCACTGCACCGCAAACTGAGCCACTGGATTGAACTCTTCACCGTCCATCAGCCCGGCGATTGCTTTGTCGTGGTTGCCCCGGATCGTGACTGCGCCCAGCTCCTGGATACGATCGATGACGCCGTTGGGATCAGGACCATAGCCAACCAGATCGCCCAGGCAGACGGCCTTATCCCATCGTCCCTTCGCCGCATCCAACACGGTGTTAAGGGCCGTCAGGTTCGCGTGAATGTCGCTGAGTATGAGGTAGCGCACGTAATGAATTCTCGACCGCCGAAGCCGCAGTCAATCATAAATGAATCACGAGCGACTGCACAGGGCGAAGGGCAGATTCTTCTTCTCACGCGATAGGCGTCAGCGGATCAGCATGCAATCGCCATAACTGTAAAAACGATAGCCCGCCTCTACAGCATGCCGATACGCTCGCAGAACGTTGTCTCGCCCCGCGAAGGCGGCCACCAGCGCCAGCAGGCTCGACCGCGGCAAGTGAAAATTGGTAACCAGCTGATCCACCACGCGAATCGGCTTACCGGGATACAGAAAGATATGCGCGTCACTGCGTCCGGGACGAATGGCCTCAGCGCCTCCGCTATTTTTGTCCGCCGCATCCTCTAGAGCGCGAACCACAGTCGTGCCTACCGCCAGCACCGGCCGATTCTCGCGGCGCGCGCCATTGACGGCTGCGGCCGTAGCCTCCGAAATCTCGTAAGCCTCCGCATGAATCTTATGTTCTTCGAGTCGCTCGGCGCGCACGGGCTCAAACGTGCCCAGGCCGACGTCGAGCGTAATCTCCGCGATTTCGACGCCGTGCTCCCTCAGTCGCCGCAAGATTTTCGGCGTAAAGTGCAACCCGGCGGTCGGCGCCGCCACAGCGTTGCCTTCGCGAGCGTACACCGTTTGATAGCGCTCACGATCGAGCGCTTCGTCCGGGCGCTTGATATACGGCGGCAGGGGGATGTGCCCCAGGCGAGCCACCGCCTCGTGAAAATCCGTTTCGCACTGGAACCGCAGCACGCGCAGGCCATACTCGCCTCGCCCCTCTACCTGCGCCTCCAGTTCCCCATCGCCAAAGACGATCCGCTCCCCGACCGGCACCTTCCTTCCCGGCCGCACCAACGCTTCCCAGGCGCCGGATTCGAGCTGCCGCAGCAACAAAACCTCGATGACCCTTTGGAGAAATTCATCGCGCGCGGGATTAGTATGCCCCACTGGCTGCCCGTTCAGACCCGCGCGGCGGCCAAAGAGGCGCGCCGGAAGCACGCGCGCATTGTTTATGACAATGAGTTCGTTGCCGCCGAGCAAGTCTTGAAATTCGCGAAAGGTTCGATCTTCCCACGCGCCGCTCGCACGATCGACGAGCAGCATGCGGGATGCGTCACGCTCCTCGAGCGGACGCTGGGCGATCGAGCCGGGGGACAGATCGTAATCGAATTCGCTCGGGTCCATCGGCGGCGGGATTACCGCTGTTCTTTCGCTACGCGCTCGGAGATGCTGGAAACCACCTGCCGCATCTCCTCGTGTACCAGGACGTTCGATGCCAGCATAGCCGGTCCGCCCGCAACATACGTGCGGCCCGCGAGATCGGTTACCGTGCCTCCGGCCTCGCGCACCAACAGGATCCCCGCAGCGGTGTCCCACGAGTTCAAGCGGAATTCCCAGAACGCTTCGAAGCGCCCCGCAGCCACGGAACAAAGATCGAGCGCCGCGGAACCGTCGCGGCGAACGCCGTGCGTGCGCAGCGTGAACTCCCAGTAATATTCCATGTTGGCGCTGTTTTTCCGCTGATGAGTGGGAAAGCCTGTGGCCACCAGGCTGCGCGAAAGCGTGTCGATAGCGGACACGTGAATCGGTTTCCCGTTCAAATACGCGCCTTCCCCACGCGCCGCCGTGAACAGCTCATCGGCGACCGGATCGAACACCA
>Ga0302326_10013283_pt1 | contig 17467 bp, 15 predicted proteins | sample Palsa_T0_3_FD_202264 | JGI IMG/M metagenome (GOLD analysis project Ga0302326, IMG submission 202264) | Peat permafrost microbial communities from Stordalen Mire near Abisko, Sweden - Palsa_T0_3 | ecosystem: Environmental > Terrestrial > Soil > Palsa > Peat permafrost | place: Sweden: Abisko... | reverse complement strand
CCCGAGGGCAAATTCATCAAGGTCTATGCGTGGGGCATTCGCAATTGCGTAGGAGAAGCCATCAATCCCATCACCGGAGAGCTATGGTGCTCCACCAACGAGCGCGATGGCCTCGGCAACAACCTCGTCCCCGACTACGTGACCCACGTCCAGGAGGGCGGCTTCTACGGCTGGCCCTGGTACTACATGGGCGGGCCAGGTGGTGGCAAGCAAGACCCGCGCCACCAGGGCAAGCATCCGGAGTTGCAGCCGAAGGTCATCACCCCCGACATCCTGCTCAACCCACACTTCGCCTCGCTCGAAATGTTTTTCTATTCCGGCTCGCAGTTCCCTGAAGAGTTCAAAGGCGACGGCTTCGCCTGCGAACACGGCTCATGGAATCGCGCCCAGCGCTCCGGCTATGAATGCATCCGCCTGCCCATGCACGACGGCCACGCCACCGGAGAGTATGAAGACTTTCTTACCGGCTTCGTCCTGCCCGATGGCTCCGTCTGGGGCCGCCCCGTGGGCATCGCCCAAGCTCCGGATGGATCGCTCTTCGTCTCCGATGACGGCTCGCACACCATCTGGCACGTGAGCTATGTAGGTAAATAGCCGTCGAGTTAGTGAGTCAATCCCAGCGTTTCAACCGTGCCTGGATCGACCACCGACTTACCATCCTTGTCCTTCACGGCCACGCCGAAGCCGTTGTGATAATCCCACATCGCCCAGCCAATGCCATCGGCTTCGAGCGCGGTCCGCACATCGTGCAGCCACGCCAGCCGCGATGCGGGCGCCGTCACCTCGCGATACGCGCCAAATTCGTTGCAGATGAGCGGCACATTGTTCTCATGCGCCCACGCCGCCGCCTCGTCGATCATCAGGCGAATGCGGTGCGCATCCCAGTGATCGAGCCAGTAATTCTCCAGCTTGTAGCGATCGGCAGGATCGGGAACCTGTTTTACCAGTTCTGCCATTGAGCTTTCAGTCGGCGGATAGGGAATGCCGTGCTCGTAAATCCAGTATGGTGCACCCCAAGCCGCGCCCTGGTGCGTGAACTCATGCGGATCGTAGAAGTGAAAGTTGTAGATCACGTTGCCATCGGGCAGCGGATGCTGCGTGAGCAGATCCACAATGTCGGAATAATTCGGTCCCGTGGCAATGATCGTTTGGCGCGGCGCTGCTTCACGAATCGCCGCAGCCACGCGCGCCTGCATACCCGCCCAGCGATACGGATCGTTCTCTTCCGGCTCATTCATGGTCTCGAAGAAAACACGTTCCGGATCGCGATTCGCATAGTGGGCCGCAAGTCTGCGCCAGAGCTGAACAAGCCGATCCACCGATGTGTTGTTCGTACGAATGCCCTGTTTATAGGCTTCTTCAGGATGCAGATCCACCTGCACCGCCATACCGTCAGCGAGAATCGTGTCGAGCGCATGATCGAGACGCGTCATGAATTCGGCATTCAAGCCGTCCGCGCCCCGCGGATACTGCTCGAGTGGAGTTGCATCGACGCTGAGGCGCACGTTGTCGAAGCCCAGCTTCGCGATGATGGCGATGTCCTCCGGCGTGGTCTCGGTGTCGGTGTGATGCGCGGAGTAGTCCTGCGCATTTTGCGAGAACCAGTGCGAGGCGTTGATGCCGCGCTTGAGGTGCTGCGCACGAGCAAAGGCTGCCTTCAGATCGGCTTCATGATTCTGCGCAGAAGCTGGAAGGACAAAGGCGACAGCGGCGATCAGGCAACGAAGGTGAATACGCACGGCAGAGTCTCCTCGGAAGTGTCAAAAAAGCCCGAGGTAACGATATCACCATCACGTGAGACAGGCTCCAGAATAAGATCAACCCTAACTTGAACAGCAAAAAGCGGCCCGCTCGGGAGCCGCTCTTTGAGAAGCCAACGCTCGCAGTCTATCGGCCGCCGCTGGCAACCGAAATGCTGCCGAGCTCCGCCTGCGCGTAAGTGGTGCGCAGATATTTATGTGGATTAACCGGTACGTTGTGCACGCGCACTTCGTAATGAAGATGCGGTCCGGTCGCTCGGCCGGATTGACCCACGTAGCCTATGACCTGGCCGCGCGTGACGTGCTGTCCGGGAAGAACCGCAATTGCGGAGAGATGACCGTACACTGTGCTCAATTCATGGCCATGGTCCAGAACAACCTCTCTGCCATAGCCCGAGACTGTGGAGGCCCCGGCAACATCGCCGTCGGCGGCTGCCCGCACCGGCGTGCCGTAGGGCGCGTCGATGTCGATGCCGGAATGGAAGGCCCCTTCACCGTTAAACGGATCTTCGCGCTCGCCAAAGCTGGAAGCGACGCGGCCTTCAATCGGCCAAAGCGACGGAGCGTCAACAAACCGTGTCCAATCCCCGGCGGCGGCCGGTGTTAACCCGCCTTCGGGCGCCCGTGTCACGCGGCCGGACATAGCCTGCTCGCGCAGCGCATAGAACTGATCGATGGAAAGCTTGACTGCCTGCTGATTCACCTCGTCACTGAAGGCAAGGCTCTGCGGTGTGGGCGCTGTGACGGGATTTGCCGTCTGCTGTGCGGCATTGACTTTGTTTTGCCGCAGACCGTAGAGCGTGGTCACCTCACTGGCCAATGCACCGAGCGAGGCTACCTGAACATCGCGATCATGCGCGATCTGCGCCATTTGCTTGTAGTTTTTTCGGAGAGTTTCGCGCTCCTGGCGCACCTGGTTGAAGCTCTCGGTCTTGAGCAGCATCCGTGTATAAGAGCCGGCCAGCCCGACGATCGTGAATGCGCCTACCAGCGCGGCCGCCACGAAACCATACACGTAGTGCAGAGGCAGCGGAATCTTCCGCACCCGCCCATCTTCATCTCTTGCAACAAAAAGAATGTAATAGCGCTTGCGCAGCATAATCTTCTCTCATTCCCGCATTTGGGGAAGGCTGCAATTCGCCACATAGCAATCGAACAGCGAAAGGCGATAAGGTTCCTTGGGGAAGACCACGAAACCGATGAAAAGCCCCTGCTTGGGGGGCGATTTCCAGGACGTTCGGATCAGCCTAACAAAGGCCGGTCCGCAGGGTCAACGAAATCTGACCAGATTCCATTTTCTCACGCGCCAACAGTCCCTATCGCAACCCTCCTTTGGTTTCTTCTCGCAGCGATCAGACGGCCAGTTGCCCTATTCTCATAGAAATGCGCAATTGCCAAGAACCTTTTGCCGCAAAACGTCCGCTCGGTGAGCGGGCTCTTATCCAGCGGATTCGCAGCCGCGTTGGCGGCAAGCCATTCGCTGGGCTCACTTTAGGAATCGGCGACGACTGTGCGTTGCTGGGACCGAGACCAGGTGAGCAAATCGCTGTGACGACCGACCTATCGATTGCCGGTCGCCATTTTCGATTAGAGTGGCATCCGCCCGAAGTGGTTGGTCACCGTACTCTTGCTCGCGGTCTCAGCGACCTGGCGGCGATGGGAGCGCGTCCGCTGGCCGCCTTTCTTTCCTTAGGGTTACCACGGGAGTTGACGGTACCGAAAGGCCGGCAAAAAGTCTGGGTTGATCGCTTTTTTGATGGTTTTGGGGCCTTGGCCAGGACGTACAAGACCCCGCTGGCCGGCGGCGATCTGGCCGAATCCCCCATCGTTGCGGCCGACATCGTATTGGTTGGGGCCGTCCCCCACGGACGTGCTTTGTTGCGCTCGGGAGCGCGAGCCGGGGACCTGCTCTACGTGACGGGCAGGCTCGGCGGAGCTGCTGCCGGCTTGACGGGGTTGCGCAAACTGGCGATTAGATCGGAAAACCGGCCGAGACCTCCAACCCTCTCAAGCAAGATGCGGGACTTGCTTGCCGCTCACTTGAACCCGCAGCCGCGCATCGCGCAAGGATTGTGGCTGCAACGCCGGGGACTGGCAAGTGCGGCGATCGATTTGAGCGATGGGATCTCGACGGACCTGGCCCACCTCTGCGAGGAATCTGAAGTCGCGGCCGAGATCGATGCGTCTGTCCTGCCGGTTCATCCCAATGCCACTCTCAAACAGGCACTGCATGGTGGCGAAGACTACGAGCTTCTGTTTACCGCATCGCCAAAGGCACGCATTCCGAGCGTTATTGCCGGTGTCACTGTGAGCCGGATCGGACGGATGACCCGCCGGCGCGCAGATCTACCCGACGTCACGATCCGCACCGAACGCGGAGTGGAAATGCTCGAACCGAAAGGGTGGGAACACTTCCAATGATCCGGGCCTCGACGAGGGCCATTCATCTCATCCAGAAATGAACGGCTCGGGCTGCTAGCTCGCCGAGATCAATACGCCACGGTGAATTGCTGGCCCAGGTGCGCTGGTTTCTCAAGTTCATCCACCAGCGCGATCGCATAATCCTCAGCTGAGATGCGGCTCTCACCCTGGTCATCGGTCACGAGCCTCGTCCCACCCAGGCGGAACTTTCCTGTGCGTTCTCCCGGCTGAATGAAGGCTGCGGGGCTCAGATAGCTCCAATCAAGGTTCGATTCTTTCAGAACCGGCAAGACGTCGCGATGTGCGAGCGCAATGGCCTTGAATGCTTCAGGGAAATTCGGAGTATCGACCAACTGCACACCCGGCGCGACCTCGAGGCTACCTGCGCCGCCGACAAAGATGAGCCGTTTCACACCGGCCTGCTTCACACCCGCAACCAACGACCGGGCCGCTTTGACAATCGCCTCTTCATGCCCCTGCGGCGGAGCGTATGCGCTGATCACGGCATCCGCGCCCTTTATTGTCGAAGCCACGGTGGACTCATCCGTGACGTCGCCTTCCAATGCCCTGACGCCGGCGGCAGTGATCTTTTCGGGATTGCGAACCACTGCGGCCACGTCATGCCCCCGGTCCACGAGTTCCTGCAAGACCCGGCTTCCGATCATGCCAGAGGCTCCAAACAAAACAACTTTCATCTTTATCTCTCCTGCCAGATGAGATGTCTGGCACGAAGGGAAAGAACCAGAATGTGAGTAATACAAGAATCTGCGCAGCACGAAGGGGAATAAAGTGTTGAACCGTATTGATGCGGAGCCCGGCTAGTTACATGGCAGGAACGCGCCCCGCGCGACTCCATTGCCGCACGCGCACTTTGAGCGGCTATGATCAGGGTGTCATGGAAAACGGAAAGATTCGCGTGCGGTTTGCTCCGTCTCCTACGGGGCCTTTGCACGTGGGGAATGCGCGAACGGCGCTCTACAACTGGCTTTTTGCGCGTCGCTCCGAGGGCACTTTCATCCTCCGCATCGAAGATACCGACACCGAGCGCTCTCACCCGCGCTATGAGAAGCAATTGATGGAAGACCTGCGCTGGCTTGGTTTGAATTGGGATGAAGGACCGAATGAGTCCGGCACCAAGGGACCGGGAAAGGGCGAATTCGGGCCCTACCGTCAATCCGACCGCTTGTCCATCTACAGACAATACGCGGCAAAGCTGCTGGCGGAAGAGAAGGCCTACCGCTGCTTTTGCTCGATTGAAGAGTTGGAAGCGGAACGCAAGGCGCTTTTGGAAAAGCAACTGCCCCAGGTCTACTCCGGCCGCTGCCGCCATCTAAGCGCGAAGGTGATCAAGAGGAATGTTGCAGCGGGATTGCCGTTTTCGATTCGGCTGAAGATTGGCGAAGAGCCACTGCGTTTTCAGGATATGGTGCGCGGCCCCGTCGAGTTTCAGGCGGAAGCGGTGAGCGATCCGATCCTCGTTCGTTCCGGAACCGAGATGGAGCCGGGCATGCCGGTCTACAACTACGTGGTCACGGTGGACGATGCGCTGATGGCAATCACCCACGTGATCCGCGGAGACGATCACATCTCGAATACGCCCAAGCAGGTCGCGATCTACGAAGCATTCGGATGGCCGGTGCCAATGTTTGCGCACCTCTCCACAATTCTTGGCGCAGACCGCGAACGGCTCTCGAAGCGCCACGGGGCAACGTCCATCGCGACTTTCCGCGAAATGGGCTATCTGCCCGAAGCATTAGTGAACTACCTTGCCCTGTTGGGATGGGGCGCGGAAGACGGCAAGACCGAAACCTTTACTCCGCCCGAGCTGATCCAGGCGTTTGCCTTGGAACGTGTGACGCCGTCACCGGCTATTTTCGATTTTGACAAGTTGAATTGGCTGAACCGGCACTACATCAAGATCGCCTCGCCCGTGCGGCTCGCGGCGCTGGCTTGGGAGTATTTCGGTGGGCTGCTTCCGGAGAAGGACGATGCCTCCGACGCAGTGCTGGTTTGGTTTGTTCGGGTAGTGGAACTGTTTGTTCCCAGCGTCGATCATCTGGGTCAACTGACGGCGAAGGCGCTTTTCCTTTTTGGATTCGATCCGGAGGTGGCTCGCTCCAAGCCCGAGAACGCTGAGGTTCTTGCCGCCGATTCCGCGCGTACAGTGCTCGGCGAGCTGGCTGGACGCGTTCGCGCGCACAGCCAGCCGGTGACCGCCGAAGTCTTCAAGCGGTGGATGGAAGAGATCAAACAGGCCACCGGAATCAAAGGCACGGAACTCTATCATCCGATCCGCATTGCGATCACGGGCTCGCATTCCGGCCCTGATTTTGACAAGCTGATCCCGGTGATCGAGCAGGGGGCGACTCTTCGCGTGGGAGTGCCCAGCATCCGGGAACGGGTCGAACGGTTTGTCGGGGTCTGACGGGTGCGCCCATTTTTGGCAGACTTGAGCTTTCCGCACCACTGGCAGGCGGAAGTGCTTGCGGAGCGGCCTCTGATTCTGCCTTCGCGGCACTTTGTTTATCCACGTGACGCAGAAGAAGTGGAGCACGGCGCGTTGGAAGTGCTGGTACAGCCTGATTCGACTTCCGTGGAAAAATCGCCCGACGCGCAGGCCTTTCTGGCGACGTGCGCGCTGGGATTCCGTGATCCCGCAGTACAGACCGGCCTCTGGTCTTGTCCAAAACCAGAAGAACTTTGCGCGGTGTCAGGTGGATACGCCTACTTGATCGATACGACAGCGCCAGAAAACTTCACGATGATTCCATATCGTCCCGTCCTGGCGGTGCGTGCGCTTCCCGATCACGGCTTGCTGCTTTTTGTCGGCCATCACAGCATTCTGGCTTGGGGCGCGGAGGGCAAGGCGTGGGAGTCCGCCAAGTTATCTGACGAAGGCGTGACGATCTCGAGCGTTGAAGGTGTCGTGTTGCGTGGGCTGGGCTGGGAAATGACGAGCGACAAGGAAGCGCCGTTTGCCGTCGACCTCAAAAACGGCATCCGTCTCAACTAAGCTTCAACCCGCCTGGCGCAGGTGTTTCGATCGCATCGCATTATACGCCGCATACACCCCTTCAAACACAGAATCCCAGCCCGCCGTGAGCGCATAGGCCCGCGCGCACTTGCGCATCGCCGCGTGCCTCGCCGGGTCGCCGAGAATTCCCGCTATGGCCGAAGCGAACTCCGCGTCGGACACGATGCGGCCGGTTTCGCCGTCCCGCACAATCGTCTTGGGGCCGCCATCGGGCGTCACCACCGCCGGCACGCCGCTGGCCAGCGCCTCCAGCACCACGTTGCCGAAGGTGTCAGTGTGCGAGGGGAAAACAAAAAGATCCATGTTGGCGTAGGCCGTCGACAGCGCTTCTCCGCGCAAGACACCAGTGAACTCCGCGCGATGCAGCCGCTCCCGCAGCCACGCTTCATCGCCACCGTGACCGACGATGAGAAAACGAAAGCTCCGGTGTCCCATTTGTTCCAGTTCGTCCTGCACCTGCACCAGGCCTGCAATATTCTTCTCAACCGAAAGACGGCCGACAAATCCCAACACCTGGTCGCGATCGTCGTCTGGGCGGTTGCGTTTCGTAGGGTGGAAGAGATCCGCGTCAACGCCGCGCGGCATCAGGAAACAGGGGCGTTCCGTCATTTGTTCAAGCCGCCGGCAGAGATCGGGATTGGGCGCGAACAGCACCTGCGCGATGGAGTAAAACTTGGCCGCAGCCGTCATCGCCAGATCTTCAATTGTCTGGCCGGTTGCAGCCGATTGGCGTGCCGGCAACAGGCGTAGAAACCACTCCGAACGCCGCGCCGCGTACTCATGCACATTGGTGTGCCAGCTTGCGGCCAGGGGCAGTCCCAAATGGTGCGCCAGCCCCGCGCCCAGCATGCCCACTTCGCTGGGCCCAGTGATGTGAATCAGGTCGGGCTTGAAGCGTTCCAGCACTTCCTCAATGAATGGAATATGGCGCAAAAATGCGGGATCGAAGCGAAGATCCTTTTCTAAGGCAAAGGATAGGATGCTACGCGGTAGTTCCAGAGTCCAAACATTGCCGTCTTCAATGATGGCCTGGGTGCGATCACCCGCTCGAACACAGAGGAATGGCAAATTTCGCCGGCGCGCGAATGCCTCAAAGTGGCGACTAGTGTGGGCGACTCCATTCACTTCGTGGAAGGAATCAGGAAAGTACGCCACGCGCGGCACTGATGCGTTCATAACCCTGTTTTACACCTGCCGAAAAAACGGTTCGGACGAAATCGGATCAAAGCGTCAGGCCTCTTGTTCTCCAAGTGCCAGCCGCAGCTTTTGCGAATCGCTCCACGCGATCCGAAGGCCGCCGGATACGGGCCCTTTGCCCAGCAACTGCACCATCGCGATGGTCCAGCCAATCGCGCGCGGTGCGCGGCCTTTGGGCCAAATCTCTGTCAAGGGGCGAACCACACCCTGGGCATCGGGATGGTAAACGCGCTCGTCCCAGGTGCGCGAGCCCTGCGGAAACTCCGGATAGTTGCGGATTGCGTCCATTGTCGACTGCAGGATGCGATGCTTCCACGGCTCCGCATATTGGGGCATGAAGAGCACGTTGCTCTTCTTCTGCCGGCGGATCTCATGGACGAATTCGGTAAAGCTGGTTGCGTCGGTCAGGTTGATGTTGGCGTTGGGTTCCACGCCGTGGCGATCGCCCCCGCTGATCAGCAACATGTTCCACTGCGCGGCCAAGAGCCGCACCGCGCGATTCTCATCCCAGTGGCGCAGGCCGTTCAACTCCAGCGCGTGGAGCCATGTGCCGTTTTTCTGGATGAATTCGTTGACCAGAAACTCATGCTTCTTTTGTCCGACGAGATAGAGGTCCCACATCGGATGGTTGAACACCACCAGGACATTGGGCTCCTGGTGCAGCGCGGCGAGAATTTGTGTGAGTTCACCATCGCTTGGATTGGCTGTGAAGTCTTCCAGCACGCGCATCCAGTCGGCGGCTCTGGCGCTTGGCAAATTATGGACGCCGAGATGGAACGACTGCACCCCCCCGTACGGAGCGCTCCATTCAACCGAAACGGGAATGGTGCGGGCACTTGGCACCGTACGCAGAAGCATCGGAGCCTTGATGTTGTCGTGATCGGTGATCGACACCATGGGAGCCACATCGAGATTTTCGATTTGCCGGCTCTCGAGGTCGTAGGCCAGCTTGGGTGTCATGGGAGGAGTCCAATAGCTGGCCGAGTAGTCGATGCGGACTCCGTGGGCCGCTTTCGATCGGCGTTCAAGCCGCGCAATCAATGGGCGGATCAGAGGATACTGATTTCCCAGATTAGCCAGAAAATCCAGCGTCTCCATGGATTGGTTGGTATGGCTGTGGAGGGAAACGCCCGAACGAAATCCCTTGGTGGCCTTCTGGTCGCGCCACAAGTAGTTGATCGTAGAGTTTGCCACATCCGCTCCTTTTACCGCACCCCGCTGCTAGCTGGCCCGCGCTCTGACTGGAGTTTCTATAGCTAGTATTCTCCGAATGCGGTCAATATCGCGTTAAGAGAGTGCGAATGTGGCTTCAATTGCGGTAAGAATCAATACAGTAACCAGAAATGCCAGTAAAACCCGATGTTTTCGGCTAAAACACGGAGAAAGCTGCACTCTGAAGTGTGCTTTCGCAAAATCGAAGAAATCCTCAGCCGGCATGGTTGAGCACCATTTCCAGTGCGCAACAGCCGCTCGGGGATCGCTTCGAGGTCTTCTCGTGGATTTGGCGGACCTAACCGTTCGTCTTAGCCAATTCCGGCCCTAGGAAATCTTCGAGCGTCGAAGCCGGCATCAGTTCATTCGACGCGTGCTCTGCCGCCGCTTCGGGAATCAGATAGTTCTCGGTCAGTCCTTTGCGGAGCATCTCAAAGGCTTCCTCCGGCGTGTCGGCAAACTGAAAGAGCTCGACGTCCTTTGGCGAGATCGCGCCGGTCTCGACCAGTACGTCCAGGTTGAAGACGCGCCGCCAGTATTCCGGTCCATAGATGACGACTGTGATTTTCTTCGCCAGCTTATGCGTCTGCGCCAGCGTCAGAATCTCGAACATCTCATCGAGCGTACCGAAGCCGCCCGGGAAGACAACCAGCGCCTTGGCCAGATACGCAAACCACAGCTTACGCATGAAGAAATAGTGGAACTCGAAGTTGAGCGACGGGGTAATGTACGGATTAGGAGACTGCTCGAAGGGTAGTTGGATGTTCATGCCGACGGTTTTGCCGCCGGCCTCGTGGGCGCCGCGATTGGCCGCTTCCATGATGCCGGGACCCCCGCCGGAGGTGACGACGAAACGATGGCGCCGCGAGGGAATCGTCCTGGCCCAGGTAGTGAGCATGTGCGCGAGGCGGCGTGCGTCTTCGTAATAGCGGGCCATTTCCACGGCAGCGACGGCGCGCTTGCGCTGCAAGTCGGTCGCCTTGCCGGCAGCAATTTCGGGGGGCTTGGCGGGCTGCTCCTCACTCGGTGCGGGGCGCTTCGACCCGGTGTTATCAAGAAGTTCCAGCTCGTGGTCAGCTTCTTCGCGGCCACGAAAGCGCGCAGACCCGAAAAAGACCACCGTGTCCTGAATGCGCTCGCGGCGAAAACGCGCCAATGGCTCCATGTACTCGGCCACGATCCGAATCAGCCGTCCATCGGCGCTGTTAAGAAAGTTGGAATTTTCATAGGCCAATGGGGCCGACGCGAGAGGCGGCGGCTGGCCGTTTCCCGGCAACTTGGCAACATCGGCAACGCCGGGTGGGGGCGACGATGCGTTCTCGACCAGCGTTTCTGTCGCCAGTGTCTTCGACGGTGTTGGGCTGCCGCCCTCGGTTCGTGGAGAGCGATCTGCGCTTGCTGAGGAGGCTTCTTTGTTTTCTTGTTCGCTCATGGCTTACCCGTTTCTGTGCCGGATTGCATCCTTGAGCGCTATCCACAAATTCAACAACCCCAGCCCGGAAATGATGCCCCGGACCGCGCCATTGGCTGCATAGATCGAGAGCGTCGGAAACTGGACGAAGAGCGGATTTTGGTCCCAGAACAACGGCGACCAAGGCGCGTAACAGACGGCCAATCCGATGTAGATCCGCAGCGTCACACGTAGGAAAAGCTCTGCACGGATGAGCCATCGCGGAATTCGTTGCGGGGGGGGACCAACCACCGACGCTCCGGACGGACTGCCAGCCAAGGAGCCAGGTTCAGGAGCCGGGCTCGCGGGCAAAGGATGCGATATCAATTCCGGCTGCTGAGACATTCGTCAATATGAGCTTTCGGCGCTCGATCCATCGTGACTGGGCTGGAACCGGGAGGCCGTATTGAAACGGTATCACAGCGGAGAGCGGGCCAGGCACGCTCCTCGGGCGCCATCGAAACGATAGTTCAGTAACGGGATTGCCGGTTCATTCCGGGCGGCGTACTTTATTTGTGTGCACGGATTTCTCCTCCAGGGAGCCACCCATGAAGCGTGCCTTCTCAGTCGGATTCGCATTCATTTTCGCCGTTACAACCTTAGCTGCGCAGAGTAGCGCGACTCCGCCCGCCAGCCACGAGAATACTCAGACGGCGACGAATTTCGTCCTCAATTCGCCCACGCCGACATGCCCGGTGAGCATGCATGCGTTGCAAGGGACTGGGACCGGTCTGCTTGCCGTGCACGGCGATCAACGAGCGGCGGGATTTGCGCAGCGGATCCATCTCATTCTCACCAATCCAATGTCGGCAGAAATTGCGGCCGCAAAGGTGAAAGTCTTTGGGCTTTCAAGTAAGAATCGCGTCGAACAGGCATCGGCCAACCAGAATGGCACACTCGACCTCAGAAATCAGAAAGGTTCGTTCGACCTGACCAGAACCCTCGATGTCGCGTTCACGCCGGAAGGCGAAAAGGACGTTGCCGCCGATCTGGTCCTCCCCGGCTTCACGTCTGTCGGGTCCATCCAGTTGGAATCGCTCACCTATAAGGGTGGTTCGACTTGGGCTGTCGCTGGACGTCAGGCCTGCCGCGTTGCCCCCGACCCGTTGGTGTTAATCGCCGACCGGTGAAACAGATTTACATCTGACTTTTCAATTGGAGATCGCAATGCAGACCGACGTGTACGAACTCCATGGCCACCGCATTCTCGATTTGCCCGCTGAAGGGTCGCTTTTGCGCACCGGGCAAGACGCAAACGATCTGATTGCCGAAACGAAGGCCTCAGGAGCGCGTCTGGTCGTTGTCCCCATCGCGCGCCTCGATCCAGCATTTTTCGAATTGCGCACCGGAATCGCTGGAGACATGGTGCAAAAATTTGTCACCTACCAGGTCGCGGTTGCAGTCATCGGCGACACCAGTCCACTCGAGTCCGAGAGCAAATCTCTTCGCGACTTTATTTACGAATCGAATCGGCGAGGCTCCGTCTGGTTCCTCGCCGATAAGGATGCACTTCGTGAAAAGCTGGGCACGGGTAACCGTGCATAAGAACTGGGCGCGCACCTTCACATTCTTCAGAAGCGGAAAGTCGTGTCTCGCTCTTTGGTCGGCCGCGGAATTTCGCCGGGTTATTCTGTGAAGACTCCATGAACCGACTGCTCCACGGCACACTGTTGATCTCGCTCACTGGCTCCTCGCTCTTCCTGTCGACGTATTTCACCGGCCAGGAGGGTTCGACGGAGGGTCTCGCCTACAAGGATGAGCAGCCTGTGCGTGCGCGCCACGGCATGGTGGTGAGCGTGCATCACCTGGCTTCCGATGCGGGGCTCGAATTGCTGCGCGAGGGCGGCAACGCGGTGGATGCGGCTGTAGCGACCGGTTTCGCGCTTGCGGTTGTGCATCCTGCGGCGGGTAATCTCGGCGGCGGCGGATTTCTCCTGCTCCGCACACACGACGGCAAGGCCACCTTCATCGACTATCGCGAGAAGGCGCCGCTGGCTGCTACGGAAACCATGTACCAGGACGCGCACGGCAACGTGTTGCCCGCAACGAGCCTGCAATCGAGCGTGATCGGCTACCGTTCCATTGCCACGCCTGGTTCCGTGGCGGGTCTCGCCTACGCCGAGCACAAATATGGCAAGCTGGGACTTGCGCGAGTAATGGCACCTGCGATCAGGCTGGCCCGCGAGGGCTTTGAGCTTTCCGCCGAGGAGGCCCACGAGCTCACCGATGAGGATCTGGCAAAATTCCCCGACTCAAGGCGCATCTTCCAGCGGGACGGCGAACTCTACAAGACCGGCGAAACCTTCAAGCAGCCCGAGCTTGCCCAGACGCTCGCGCGCATTGCCGCCAATCCCGATGATTTTTATCACGGAAAGTTGGCGCAGGAACTGGTCAATGATTTGAAGCCGGGCGGTGCACTGCTCACGCTCGAGGACCTTGCCCAATACACGGTTGTCGAGCGCACGCCGGTCACGGGCACATTCCACAACTACACCGTCATCAGCGCACCGCCGCCCTCTTCAGGCGGCGTCGTGCTGGTGAGCGCGCTGAACATTCTGGAAGGCTACGATCTTGCTTCGCTCGGCGATCGAACCGCGCAGTCGATGCACCTGATCACCGAGGCGTATCGTCGCGCTTACATGGACCGCGCGGACTACCTGGGCGACCCCGATTACAACTCCATTCCAGTGGCCGAACTCACTGCGAAAAAGTATGCGGAAGCATGGCGCGCAGGTATCGAGCCGAAAGCGGCAACTCCCAGCACTTCGCTGCAACGGCCTCCGGGCTTCTTGCCGCTGGCCCCGGCCACGTCCGGCCATCGGCGCGCAGAGTCGCAGGATACGACGCATTATTCCGTTGTCGATGGCGAGAGCAACGCAGTCTCGGTGACCACGACGCTCAACGACAACTTCGGCTCGCATGTGACAGCCGGGTCGCTCGGATTCTTGCTGAACGACGAAATGGACGATTTCGCCGCGAAGCTGGGTGTACCGAATATGTTTGGATTGATCCAGGGACCGGCCAACGCGATCGCTCCCGGCAAGCGCCCGCTCAGTTCCATGACACCGACCATCATTTTGCAAGACGGCAAGCTACGCTACGTGCTCGGCTCGCCCGGTGGAGCGCGTATCATCACCACCGTCGCGAATATTTTCTTGTCGGCGGTGGACGGTGGATTAAACATCCAGCAAGCCGTGGATGCGCCGCGCTTCCACCATCAATATCAGCCCGACAGGCTCTATCTCGAACCGGGCTTCAGCGAAGGCACGCTGAACGATCTACGCGCCATGGGTTACACGCTCAATATACGCAATGGCCATTGGTCGAATGGCGAATGCATCGCCGTAGATCCGAAGACGGGTGAGTTGGAAGGCGGCCAGGACAATCGCAGCCACTATGGCAAGGCGGCTGGCTACTAGCAGCCCCAGTCACTTCTACGCGATCGAATTCTCCGCTGGAGCCTCGACCGGCACTGCCTGCACGGGGGATGATTCAATCTCCACGCCCTCTGCTGCAGATCGGAGAACCGTGGGTAGAAAGATAGAGAAGACCGTCCCGCTTGCCCCGTAGCGCTGTCGGCTCCACACTCTCACGTTGCCACCATGACGTTCGACAAGCTGCGCAACCACCCACATCCCCAGGCCGGTTCCAGTCTCAGGCTTGGTTGTGAAGAACGGCTCAAAGATGCGGCGCATCGTTGCACGATCCATCCCGACGCCAGAATCACAGAGGGTCACTCGCATTCCTTCCACCGATTGATCGCGCCAATTGTGCGAAGGACGAAGCCGAATCACCATCCTTCCGTTTTGCGGCATGGCTTCAATCGAGTTGGCGATCAGATTCGCGAAGATCTGCTGCGCCTCACTGGGCATGCAGGCGATAGCGATTTCATTTGTGGCGAGAACGTCGACCGTGATTCCCGCCACCGTTAGCTTGGGGCGAAACATTGCGATCACAACGTCCACGATTTCCGACAGCATCGTGATCTTCGGGGTGCCCTGCTCGCGGTGGAATTTCAACGTCGACTGCGTAATCATCGAAACGCGGAACAGTTCGTCCAATGCGTTGCGTGCGTGCGTGCGCGCTTCCTCGGCAGTACCGCTCATCGTGATCAGGTAGAGCAGGTTCGTCACCGCTTCAAGGGGATTGTTGATTTCGTGCGCCACCGAAGCCGCCAATCTCCCCGCAACGGCAAGTTTCTCCGCGCGCAGCATCGCTTCCTCTGCGCGCTTTCGATGCGTCACATCGGTCACAACACCCATAAGGAACGTCGCGCGGCCATCCTTGTCCCGCACGCACTGTCCTTGCGACTCGACCCAGCGCACGGTTCCGTCCGGCCACACGATGCGGTATTGGCGACGAAACTCGTCAGCATGCTCGAGGTCGTGAGCGAACGCGTCTCTCATTGTTCCCGCGTCGTCGGAATGAATGGCGTCGAACCAGATCTTGTTCCGGGGCTCAAATTCACCGGGTTCATAGCCGATGATTCGGAACATTTCGTCAGACCACTGAACGGATTCGCTCACCACGTCCCAGCTCCAGAGCCCCATGCCGCTGGCGCGCAGGGCGATCCGGAGTGCCGCATCGCGATCCCGCAAGGCCTCGCCGGCGCGAGCCCGCTCCTCGGCCATCTGCTTTTGGGTCTGGGCTAGAATGAGACTCTTCTTCAGTTCCCGCGCATTCAATGCAGTACGCTGGTCGGCCCAGCGCCGGATCAGAACTCCCAGCAATGTCGACAGCACGAGGAACAGCGAGAGCCGCACTTCTTCCTGCGCGAATCCAGTCGAGAACCGGAACTGCGTCTTGGTCAGCAGCAGGTCCACGAGCGTCACATCGAGAACTGCGCATCCGAAACTGCCCGCCATCCCGAAGAACCACGCACTCAACACCACCGTGGGAAAAGCGAGCAGCAGAGGAAAAGCACGCAACGGCTCGATCGCATAGGTCAGGCCAACTGACACAGCCGCTGTGCAGCACCCGAGCAGAGTTCGAAAGGGCCATGAAAGGTGGTCGATAGAGCTGGCACTTGGAATCTTCAACGCTCTCCTCGATTCGCCGAACGGTCGCGCGCAGAGTGTCCGAATGGGTAGCTAAAGTCTCACACTGGGCAGACGGATAAACCATGCAAAGGTGTGAGGCTCGAGCCGGAATTTCCGGGCAGGTCGTCTGAATGGGGTCCGGCAGGGGATCGCAGTGTCGGTAGCATAGGAGACTTACGCTCCACTGTCCAGTGCATTGACTGCGGATCACCCGTCGGACGGTTACCATTCGCAACAACGGGCGAGCGCCCTATTTTGCGGTAACTTATTGGAAAAATGCGACAATGGGGACAGTTTCGGATTGCGCCCGGAATCAATCCGGCGCGAAGGAATTCTTTTCCATCATGCTTCGAGTCTTATCAACGCATTTATTTTTGAACCAACGTCTTCACCCTGGGCTGTTGGAAGTCGCCTGTCGCGGCGGCGCGCAGGGGGTTGAAGTTTTTGCCGCACGCCAACACTTCGACTACACCAGCCGGGAACACGTGGGCGAGCTTGCCTCGTGGTTTGGCGAAAATTCTCTCGAACCCTTTTCGCTGCATGCGCCTATGTTTCCGGACCGCGAAATGGGCCGGGCTGGCGCTCCGGCTGTGAACGTGCTGCACCCTGAGAAGTCCCGGCGCATCGACGCCATGGACGAGATCAAGCGCGCCCTTGAGTCGGCAGAACGCATTCCCTTCAAGAACCTGGTCGTACACCTGGGCGAGAACGACGACCAATGGTCGCCGCGGAGCATTGAATATGGCATGACAGCCCTGGAGCATCTGGGCGCCTTCGCACGCCCTCTTGGCGTCAAGCTCCTGGTGGAGAACCTGTTGAGCGATGCCACCACCCCCGAGCACCTGTTGACCATTCTCGACATGGGTCATTTGCAAAACGTAAGCGTTTGCCTGGACCTCGGCCACGCGCATATCGGTTCCGGCGCAACGGAAGCCATCGCGACGCTCGGCAACCGGATTGGTTCTGTGCACATGCATGACAATCACGGAACGAAGGACGAGCATCTTTGGCCAGGAGACGGGACAACCGACTGGCCCGCAGTCGCAAAAGCCCTGGGTGAACTGGCGACACCGCCCGCCGCGGTTCTCGAAATCAGCCACACGCTGAACGACCCGCCCGCAACCCTGCCCGACAAGGTCAAGAAGTCCTTCGATTTGCTTTGAGGGTTGTTGCTGAGAGCTTCCGGCCGCAGGCTCGCGCACGGAAGTCGCAACCCGCTTTGCCTTTTGCCACCCACGTTCTCCACATGACGGAGGTAACGGCACGGCCTCCGATTCGCCGCAAATTCCCTTGTAGAGCTCTGCCAACCCTGCTCCTCTAAAGACACATGGGCCGAACACTCACTAGCTTCTTA
>Ga0302326_10013280_pt1 | contig 17469 bp, 16 predicted proteins | sample Palsa_T0_3_FD_202264 | JGI IMG/M metagenome (GOLD analysis project Ga0302326, IMG submission 202264) | Peat permafrost microbial communities from Stordalen Mire near Abisko, Sweden - Palsa_T0_3 | ecosystem: Environmental > Terrestrial > Soil > Palsa > Peat permafrost | place: Sweden: Abisko... | reverse complement strand
ACCGTGATTGCAATGGATTCGCTCATCTTGTTTTCTGGACTCCGCCTGGCACCAAATAATGTGATGTAACTATTTATTTTGCGGGAAAGCCATACTCAAATCGTGCAAGATGGACCTGATCCGTCAGCTTTACGGGAACATCCAGGGCCTAAACGGTAGCCTCTACGCTGTCGGTGTTCTTCGTAGGGGAGCCTGAGACCCGTGCTTCATCCTTCTTTGTTTCCTCTTCATGGTATTCCATCTCGGTGTTGATGGACCAGACATTGTCCTTGTCGCGGACCCCGGCGAGGATGTTATCGACCGCGGTCATGGCGGTCAGCATGGAGTGGTCCTGGTTGTTGTACTTGTGCATCCCATTTCGGCCAACCAAGTACAGATTGTGGTAGTGATCCAGGAATTCGCGGATGACGTGGAAGCGGTCGTACGTACCAAAATAGGCCGGATAGGTCTTAGGCACGCGCACCACGTGTGCGTCCGTTACGTCGCACGCATGCAAAATACCGATCTTCTCCACCTCGGCAATGGCAAACTTCTTCAAATCCTCGTCGGCCATCTTCCATAGGGCGTCCGTTTGGTAGCAGAAATACTCCAGGCCGATCCAGGTCTTGCTGGGGTCGGCGACCATGTAGGGGCTCCAGTTGTTGAAGATCTGCAGCCGCCCCACCAGGACATCGGGCTCCTGGATATAGATCCAGTTGTCCTTAAGGGGACCTCCATCGGCTTCGCGTACCGTCAGGTGGTCGACCAAAAGCCCTACCGTAATAAAGTCGCGATATTGCAAGCCGTCGCTCACCTCCCGGACCTCGCTGGGAATGGGGGTGTCCATGGCATCAATCAATTCGCGCACCGGCATGGTGGAGAAAACGTAGTCGGCGTCAAAGCGGCGCCGTTGTCCGCTATCGCTGACCGCTTCCACGGCGGTGATCGTATCCCCCTCAACGAACAACCGGGTGGCGCGCCACCCGAGAAGAATCTCTCCTCCCTGTTCACGGATCTGGTCGGCTGCATGCTCCCACAACTGACCCGGGCCATATTTTGGGTACAGGAACTTCTCAATGAGGGACGTTTCGGTGCCCTTCTGCTGGATCTCCTGGTTCTTCGGGGAAGCAAAGGCCTTCTTTAGAAAATGGAGGACGGCGGTGGTCAGTGAAAGTCCTTTGATCCGCTGTGCCCCCCATTCCGCGCTGATGCTCTCGCAGGGCACGCCCCAGACCTTCTCCGTGTAGGACTTGAAAAAAGTGAGGTAGAGCTGCCGCCCGAAGCGGTTTACGAGGAAGTCTTCCAGGGAACTCTCAACCTTGCGTGGAAAGATCCGGGCCCACAGGTAGCTGACACCAATCTTCATGGTGCGGACCAGGCCAAGCTTTCCCAGCGTGTCCCCGGTCAGCTTGATGGGGTAGTCGAAGAAGCGGCGCAGAAAGTAGATGCGGCTCTTGCGCGGACGCACCAGCATCACCAGGTCCGTGGTCTCGGGTGTGACTCCCGAACCGCTCGTCTTGAGGGTTCGTTGCTTATTCTGGTGCCGCAGCGCATGCTGCGTATCCGCGCTGGCCTCGGGCGGCATTAAATCCATCCACCAGTTCATCACCCGGTCCGATTTGGAGAAAAACCGATGCCCTCCGATGTCGATACGGTTGCCGTTATGCCGGATAGTGCGCGAGATGCCACCAATCTCGTGGCTGGCCTCGAGCACAATGGGATGCACGTCCGAACGGCGAAGAAATTCCAGGGCGGCCGTGAGGCCCGCGGGCCCGGCACCGATGAGTAGAGCGGTTTTTGGCATGAAAACTCCGGCTGCTGGCGATGGAACACTACTGACGGATGAGGCACACCGCTACGGATGGGTTGCCTTTCCCATCAATAACACGGTAACAGGATCGATGCTTTAGGAAACGGTGCATTCACACTGGAGTGAGCCACGAGAATTAAGGTCGCGCCACCCTGGTGAAGATTCGTGAGGTCTTGCGTGCTCTTCGTGCTATTACCCTCAATGGTTCCGGCTGAGCTTTTGTCGGAGCCAGAATAATCTGTCACTGCTGCACGCACTCTTGCCGTGTAAAGCCTACCACGATGGGCCGCTGTTCCGGTCGCGTCTATTTGATGCAGTACCTTGCGCGCTAATTGTTATCACTGTTCTGTCTTGGTACAGCACTGTTTCTCTTCTAGACAGACGAGTACGTTTTGATTACCCTAAACGTGCATCGGGGTAGAACCGTTGCAAAAAAAAGCGATCTTCACGCTGTCAGAACAACGACCTGCTGCGAGGTTTTCGCTCTTCCAGCTTCGAGAGTGGGTTTCTCTATTAGAGTTCCGGATTGGGCATCATACTGCAAGCCGCCCTTTGGGCATCATACTGTGTACTAGCGCTGCAACTATTGTTGGATTTGTAACCAGAGAGGTTACTTGGTAGAAACGACTGGATGCAGCGCATGCTCTAATTTTGTCCGTACTATGCGTGATGAAATGGAAACCTTAACCAGGGAGCAAACGGTCATATTGCCCTGGCTTTCCGAGCTCTCCAGACACCGAAGGTATCAACATTTGATTTCACGGGCGGCTAACATGCGACTTCTCTCTAGAACACTAGCTTTGGCGGTCCTCGTGGCGGGAGCCATGCTGCCAAATGCGGCGGATGCCCAGGTGGTACCCGCGATCAAGGGTGGCGGAAGTCAAATCAATGTCTATGGGACCTACGTCCCGGTCAAATCCGACTTCAATTCCACGCTAGACTATCCGCCCACCGCCCCTTCGCCCAGCAACACTTTCGACGCTAATGGTTGGAACCAGGGCTTTTCCGCGGGCGCTGACTTCCGCCTGGGACGGTTTGTGTTTGGTCAACCGGCGGTGGGAACGCGGTTCACCTACAGCACTGGTACTTATGGGAAGCAACGGACCTTCATGTTCGGTCCCGAACTGCACTACATCTACAAGCGATTCCGCCCTTACGGCGACTTCATGATCGGCCCCGGTAACATTACGTACAGAACGGGCCAGACCGACAGCAGCATCGTTTACGAACTTGGCGGCGGCGTCGATTACCATAAGAACCGATGGCTGAACTTTCGCATGATCGACTTTCAGTACCAGTTTTGGGATCTGGGAGACCATTACTATCCACCAGGGTTTCTGCCTGGGCAGCCCGGCGTTTACATCGACACCAAGCTCAAGCCGTACACTCTCAGCTTCGGCGTTCTCATCCGGGTTCGGTGAGCTAAAGCCACCCCTCCAAATTCTGACGGCCCGTCTGTTCTGGCTCATCTGTTTCGGTCAACGTGCAGAGGTATTCCAGATCTCGCGGCGAAGGAGTGAGATTTGGGATACCTCTCTTCGTGGGGATCTGGATATTCTCTCCTCTGTGATGTCATCGTGAAGTAAAGATGTTCCGAGCCGCCCAACCCGACGATCCATACCTGAGGCCTTCGTTCTCCCTGTCGAACCGCATGGGTAGGCTGGCATGGTCCATCATCTGGACTCTTTTGTTTCGCCCGACACCCCGGCCGTTTCACTCCTGGCGTGCTTTTCTTTTGCGCGGGTTCGGCGCTGAGCTAGGGCCAAATTGTCATTTTTATCCCAGGTCCCGCGTGTGGGCCCCCTGGAACCTGGTGTGCGCCGACGGCGTAACGCTGGGGGATGAGGCGGAAATATACAACCCCTCCCTCGTCACCATGGGATCCCACGCCATTGTTTCCCAACAGGCTTACATCTGCGGAGCCACGCACGACTATAACGATCCGGCGTTCCCGCTCATTTCTTTTCCCATGAGTCTCGGCGCCTACTCGTGGGTGTGTGCGCGCGCTTCTGTCTCTCCAGGGGTAAACGTCGGCGAGGGAGCGGTGCTTGGCCTGGGGTCGGTGGCCACACGAGATCTGGAGCCCTGGACCGTGTACGCAGGCGTTCCGGCACAACCCGTAAAGCAAAGGGTGGGACGAGAACAAAGCAGCGCTGCCACGAGTGGGGCCACGTAATAAGTTGGACTCCACATCCCTCGGCAGGAATGATTTCGCCCAGTTCTCCTGTTAGTGTGTGGGTAGACCTACAGGAGAAATACGCTTACCGATGCAGCCTGTCTTGCCAAACCCTTACCGAGCAAAGACGGGCGCCTGGCGCCTCGTCCTGGGGGCGACGATGGCAACCCTCATCTCCATGGGCGCCGTGTGGACTCCGCACGCTGAAGGGCAGAACGACAACGGTAGTCTGTCTTCGCAGAGTTCGGGGCCGGTTACGATCACGCCCGCGCCCCCTAACCCATCAGAGAACACGCCGCTCGAGCCTATTTTCCCTCAGTCGTCGAACGCGCCCGGGGGGAATGGGGCGGCGCGCTCCTCCAGGGACGCCGTCCCCTTGGGACCGTCGTTGGGAGCAGGGCTGGGCTATGGACCGATACGCCCCGGAGATATCGTTGAGGTGCAGATCTTTGACGCCCCGGAATACTCGCTGAGGATGCCGGTCTCGTCCGCGGGGCAAATCGCGATCCCCTATGCAGGGCTTTTTCACATAGAAGGAATGACTTCGATCGAGGCAGCTGCCGCGATCGCACGGCTCTTTGTGCAGCAACAGATCCTGCGTGATCCGCGCGTGATTGTCACCACGCAACAGTTTGGTTACAGCGTGACCGTGATGGGCGAGGTAAGAAGTCCCGGCATTTACCCGTTGGCGGGAAAGAAGCGGCTGGTTGATATGCTTACCGAGGCCGGCGGTATCAGCGACCGTGCGGGACACGTGATCGAAATTTTTCCCTCCGGCTCGATGAAAAATCCGCAGACGGTTTTGTGGGATCCCACGCTGCGCGAGAATGACAATGCCGAACTGGAAATTAAAACCGGACAAACCATCCTGGTGAGCCGATGCGGCGTGGTCTACGTAGGGGGAAACGTAGGCCGTCCGGGAGCCTTCCCGATATGCGACTCCAACCACACCACCGTCTCCGAGGTGATTGCGCTGGCCCAGGGAACCAAGGCGAACTCGTATGCGAATCGTACTCTTCTGCTGAGAAGCTCGGGAAATGGCACCAGGGTGGTGCAAAAGGTCAAACTCGAAGATGTACTCCGAGGACGAACGGTGGATATCACCATGCAGCCCGACGACATTCTCTTTATTCCGCCGAGCGTACTCAAGGCGGCCGGGAAAACCGCTTTGACGGCCGCCATCGGTTTCGCCACACAGGCGTATTTCTACACCCGCTAAATGATCCGTAAAAATCCCCTTCCCAGGAAGAGCCCAGGGTAGCGAAGTGCCGATGAAGTTCAGTATCGTTACCGTCTCTTTCAATCAGCGACAGTACCTGGAGGAAGCTCTCACTTCCGTGCTGGCGCAGGATTACCCCGCGATCGAATACATCGTGGTGGATCCTGGTTCGACGGATGGCAGCCGGGAATTGATCGAAGGTTTTCGCGGCCGCCTGTCGAGCATAATTTTCGAACCCGATCAGGGAGCCGCCGACGGTTTGAACAAAGGCTTTCAGCGAGCCTCGGGCGATATTTTCGGGTTCCTGAACTCTGACGACGTGCTGCTGCCGGGGGGGATGAAAAGCGTAAGCCGGGCGTTCGAGCAAAACCCCGATTACGACATCGTGATGGGCAACGGTTTTATTGTCGATGCCCAGGGAAAGCGCATCCGGCGCATCCGGGCGGCCGGCTTTACTCTGGAACGGTATTTCTATGGAGGAGCCACCTGGCTGCAGCAAGCCACGTTTTTCCGCCGCGCGGCGTTTGCGGGGGTGGGGGGATTCAACGTGAACAATCGCTCCTGCTGGGATGGCGAACTACTGGTGGATATGGTCCGGCGGGGTGCCAAGGTCAAGTATGTCAATCAGGACCTGGCCCTCTTTCGTATCCACGCGCAGTCCATCACCGGCTCGCGACGCCACAGTGAAATGATGAAAGCAGACGCTGAGCGCATGTTTTCGCTTTCCCGCGGACGTCGATGGACGGCCCTGGACACGCTACGCGCCTACCTGGTTCGGGTGGAACGTATTCTTACCCATCCCGGCGCGGTCGAATCCGCAATCCGGGCGCGCGTGCGCAGAAGCCAGTAACTTCTTAAAGACTCATCGCGAAACCGCTAAGTACACTGGTTCCCTGCGTGAGAAAGATTGGTGAACCGGCTTCCAGCACTCTATAATTTGGACTCTAAAGGGAAAGAATCCGACCACTTTCGGGCAGGTGGAGGTTGAGGTCAAGGGGCGTCCACTACAAGACTCCTCCAATCTACTGGTTCGGTAAACTTCCAAACGCATGAGTATTTATCCCCCACCATCGGAACCGGTCGTGCTCCCCGAGTATCGCGAACCAGGCGAACGCGAGCGCTCCTTTCTCAGCCTCGGATTGAACGACGGTCAGACGCTGCAGCACTTCCTTCTGATTGGCAAGAAATATATCTGGCTGGTGCTGGTGTGTGCTCTTCTGGGCACGGGTGCCGGGTACATCGAGAACGCCACCACTCCCAAGGAATACCGCTCCACGGCGAACATCGAGATTACCCAGGACACCGCCGATCAGTTCCGCGTGGATACCGGAGGCTACGACAGCGGATACATCGACGTCACCAAACTGGATACTGAGATCGCCATCCTGAAGAGCTCAACCCTTGCGCTTCAGACTATCAAGTCGCTGCACCTCAATCAGAACAAAGATTTTCTACCGCCGGGATCCAATCGTGTGTGGGATCTGGACAAGATCCAGGAGCGGCACGCGCTGATCGCGATGTTTGAGGGTGGGCTGGCGGCCGAGCGCTTTGGACACACGAATATTCTTGACCTCAGCTTCACTGCACGCAATCCAGAGCTTGCCGCAGTCATCTGCAACACCCTTATCGATAATTATGTCCAGCACAACTTCAGTGAGAATTATGCTGCGACCAAGGAGGTCTCCAATTGGCTGCAGCAGCAATTAGGTGATCTGAAGAATCATCTGGAGGCAAGCCAGGAGCACATGCTCACGGTGCAAAAAGATATTGGCCTGGTGGGCATCGATCAGACGCAGAGTATTGTGCTTTCGCGATTGGTGGACATCAGCCATGATGTGACCGCGGCTGAATCGCAGCGGTTAGTCGCACAGGCTAAGTTGATCACGCTGCAAAGTGCTCCGCCCGATGTACTGGCCACCCTGAGCGGAGACTCAGTCCTACTGGGGCTCAAGGAAAGAATGACCGCGCTGCAGGCGGAAAATGCCAACCTGAGCGCCAAATACGGAGCCAAGAATCCCCGCCTGCTGCAGAATCGCTCGGAACTCGCCGAGGTTGAGCAGAGCATGAAGGTAGAGCAAGGAACGGTTCTTGCCCGGGCGCAACAGGAAGTCAACGCCGCCAAGGAAAATCAGGATGCCCTGCAGCGTAGGTTGGATCAGGAAAAAAGCAGCGCCTACATGGGAAACTCGAAGGCGGTCGAGTACTCGCTTGCCCGCCGGGAATACGAGGCTAATCGGGCGTTGTACGACGGCTTGCAGCAGCGGCTTCAGGAGGCGGGCATTATCGCCGGCCTGCACTCCACCAACATCCGGCGCATCGATCCTGCCGATGCCCCCGACTTCCCCAGTTCCCCACGCAGGTCCGTCAACCTGACCCTTGGCCTCATGTGCGGTCTCGGTATTGGCTTGGTGCTGGCCTTCCTGGTCGAAGCTCTGGATACAAATATCAAGACCATTTATGACATCGAGGAACGGCTGGGGCTGCCCATGCTGGGTGTCGTTCCCCAGGTCGACTCCAAGCTGCTTTCTCCGGAAACTTTTGTCAGGGACGCTACCTCACCGGTTCCTGGCGCCTGGTCGCGGCTGGCCGAAGCTTACCGCGCGCTGCGCACCACCATCCTTCTATCCCGCGCGGGCACGCCACCCCAGGTCATCTTGATCAGCAGCGCCAAGCCGTCCGAGGGCAAGACATCCGTCACCACCTTGGAGTCGATCGTGTTTGCGCTCAACGGAGCTCGCGTGCTCCTGATTGACTCTGACTTGAGAAGGCCCTCCGTTCATCTCCGCTTTAGAATTGCCAACAAGGTTGGACTGACCTCGGTATTGACTGGCAAGACCCCGTTGCAGGACGCAATCGCGTCGGTACCGGGTGTGCCCTCCCTGCACGTCCTGCCTGCTGGCCCTATTGCCCCTATGCCCGCCGAATTGCTGGGCTCGCTGCAAATGCAAAGGCTGGTCGAGGGATTGCGCGCAAGTTACGACTTCATCCTGATCGATACCCCGCCGGTTCTCACCGTGACCGACGCGGCGGTGCTGGTGTCCATCAGTGATGGTGTGGTGTTGGTGCTGCGTTATGGACAAGCATCGAGGAACGTTGTCGCCCGGGCCAGCGAAATTCTATTGCGTTCCGGAGCCCACCTGCTCGGCGTGGTGTTGAATGCCGTCGATCTGCAATCCTCTGATTACGCCGAGTACTATGGCCGTGCCTACAACGACTACTACCAATCGCGCGTGGATGTAGAAGAGTAGGGTTTGAAAGCAATCATTGCCACGGGATTTGGCAAGCTCCACTTCCACGAAACAGCCCGCGCCCTGGCCGCTGCCGGAGTCGAAGTAAATTTCCTCACCGGCTGGGTACCCAAAGACAATCAAACCGCGTTGGTGGACTTGCTGGGAAAGTTTCTCGGCGAGAAACACCTGGCGACGCGCATGGCTGCAAGGCAGATCCGAATCCCGGGCGCCACCGTCACTCCTGTGGCCTGGGTTGAGGTCGCCGGGACTTTCGTCAAGTTGATCCAACGTACCCGGGTCATTCCGCTCGATCTGGCCTATGGCATGGAGTTCCGCGTGGCCGCCTGGGGCAGCCGGAAATATCTAAAGAATGCCGATGTGCTGCTGGTGCGCAGCGGAGCAGGCCAATCCGGCGCAATCCAGAAGGCTCGCAAGAACGGCATGGCCATCGTTACCGATCATTCCATCGCGCATCCAGCGTTCGTGCATACGGCCCTGCGGGAAGAGTTCGCCCGCTTCGGTCTCCCGGCCGGCTATGACTCGCGAGCGGATCTGTGGAAGCTGGTGCTGCGCGATTGCGTCGACGCCGACCTGCTTCTAGTCAACTCCGACTTCGTGAAGAGGACGTTCGTCGAGCAGGGTTACGCGGCGGACAAAGTGCGGGTCGCCTACCTGGGAGTTCGGGAAGAGTTCTTCGACCTGAAGCGCGATTACCGGATTGACGGGCCGGTGCGGATTTTGTTTACCGGAAATTTCGACATACGCAAGGGTGTGCGAATCCTGCTGGAAGCAATTCGCAAGTGCCGCCGATCGGGACTCGACGTTCGCCTGGAATTGATGGGGAACCTGGGCAACGGGGCGCCCTGTCTGCAGCCGGGCGACGAGATCTTTTTCAGCCATACACCGTTCGCCCCGCTCACGCAGGTAGCCGCAGCGTTTGCCGGCGCAGATCTGTTCGTCTTCCCCACTTTTGCCGAGGGTTCGTCGCGCTCCGGTATGGAGGCCGCAGCAGCCGGTCTGCCCATCATCACCACAGAGAATTGCGGCTTGCCTCTCCAGCACGGAAAGAGTGCGATTTACGTACCGGTGAACGATGCTGGCTCTCTCGCCGAGGCCATCGGCCTGGTTTCCTCGGATGAGGCTCTGCGCACATCCATAGGGAGAAACGCAATGAGAACCGTGACAGAGAACTATACCTGGAGGCAGTACGGGCGCCAGGTCGCGGCATACCTCAAGGAAGCGGTTGAAAGGAGAAGAGGATAAACATAATCGCCGCTCCTTGCCTTTGCATCAGGTCGGGCTCTGCGGGACTCGATTTCGCGATGGTCGTTCTCACGCACCCTCTTTAGCCCCTGAGGTACATCCTCTAGCACTTCCGCTGGACTACCTTGTAACGACGCACATCAGCCGGTGTAGCGACTGCAGAGGACGATGATTCCGGGCCGACAAGTCTGGCAAAGCGTACCTCGGCGGCTGAAGCCGTGCTACAGGCAGTTGATTTACGGCACGGCTGAAGCCGTGCCCTTCGTTTAGGGTGATTGCTCAGGACACAAGTACCTCAGGGGCTCAAGAGTCTGCGTGAGAACCTACTCTTTGAAGGGTACGGGCTTCAGCCCGTACATTAGCGATGCGATGCAGGACGGGCTTTAGCCCCTGAGGGCACTTCTTTTGGTCGCTTAAGCAGCCCTCAGCGGCTAAAGCCGGTTCATCTTGACGGTTAAATGTACGGCCTAAAGGCCGTACCCTTCAAAAGGTGCGTTCTCACGCAGACTCTAAAGCCCAGCGTATTCTCAATTGTTACGGCCCGACTAGACGTGCCCTGATACAAAAACCTGGTTTTTCAGCAGTCTGTTTAGCCCGGCCGTACAGAAGCGAAAAAGATTGGGCTTCAGCCTCGGCCCGGGACGAAAGGCTCTAGGACTGTTCCACCTCAGTTGCTCTTCCGCTGTGCGCGGTGAGACCAAGGTGCGCCTCGACCGCGTGCAGCAAGGAGCCTGCAACCGCGTCCGCAAGGGCGGCAGCAGCGTCGGCCCCTTCCTTCTGGCGATCGGGCTCTCCCTGGATGAATATGGTTTTCATGCCCAGCCGCCGGCCGGCCTGAATGTCAGAAAGAGAATCGCCGATGACTACGCTGTTTCCCGCATTGGCTTGGGGAAAGCTTAGGAATGCCTGTTCAAAGAGACCGGTATCCGGTTTACGACAGTGGCACTCCCTGTAGTCGTGCGGGCAGTAATAGATCGCGTCTAGCCGCGCGCCATTTCGCGCCAGGTGATCCTGCATCTTTTCGTGCACAGATTCCAACTGGATGGTCGTAACCCGGCCCAGTGCGATGCCGCGTTGATTGCTGACGACGATCACCGTCAATCCCGCGCACTTCATGCGGACCACCGCCTCGACCGCTCCCGGCAGCCATGCAAACTGCGCCCACTCACCCACGTAGACGCCCTCGGGCATCTTGCGGTTCAAGACCCCATCGCGATCCAGAAAGACGTAGCGCACTATAATAGTCAAGGCTAACATTCATGTCCGACAGTGCCATCAGGCGCATCACCCTGCTGAGTTTTCGCACCTTTGGCGACTACGTACTGAAAGCGCCTTTTCTCTTTGAGCTCGGCCGGCTGTACCCCAATGCCGAGGTCACCATGATTACCAACCGCAAGGGCGGACAAGTGTATCCCCTGGTGGACTCGCGCCTGAAGTTGGTAGTCGTCGACCATGGTGACCCAAAGCTGCCTATGCTCCGCACCCTGCTGTCCATGCCACGAGCCGACCTGGTCGTTGCCCTAGACGACAGCCGTACTACGCTGGTGCTCTCTCTGGTGGTTCGCGGCAAACGAAAAACGGGATGGGTTCAGGGGATCAGCCTTCTCTACGCGGAAGGCGGCTTCTTCCCATGGACGAGCGTCCGCCCCTGGCTCTCGGCAGTGGTCAGGACTGCCTACCGTCCGGGCAAGGTTCGGCGTCCAGAAGACAAGCACGATGGCGAAGTCGAGCTCGAGCTGCTGGACGTCAAGCAACGATTCCAACCGCTCGCACGTTATCGCGGCGACTTCGCATCGCCACCGAGCCCGCGGCCTGACGCTCCTTACATCTATTGCGCGGCCGAAGCTGGTTGGCGCGCCCGGCAACTCACTGACCAACAATGGACCGGGATCATCCGCGGCCTTCGGCAAACCTTTCCAGAGCACACGATTGTGGTTCACGGCGCAGCCGGAGCAGTGGAGGAGTTCAGGCTTGATCGGCGGGTCATTTCTTACGGCCAAAGGTCCGTTAGAGAGCTGTTCGCAATGATTTCCGCAGCCGACCTGGTGATCGCTCCCGATAGTTTTGCCCTGCACCTTGCATCTTTCTACGACGTGCCCGCGATTGGTTATTTCGGTCCGGCCCATCCCCACCGCTTCCGGGCAACCGGCCCGGGCAGCGTCAGCCTGTTCCATCAACCGGCGTGTTCCCCGTGCCAGCAGTTGAGAGGCAACGAAGCCTGCCGCAGGGGGTTGATCCAGTGCAGTTCTCTGGCGGCGATGGAGCCGGCTGAGTTTATCGCCGCCGCAGAAGTAGCGCTGGCATAGCCATGGCTATTGTTTCGCTGACGCTCGAACTGCATATTGAGCAAGCCCAATCGCTGAAGGATCGCCGCCAGGTGGTCCGCAGCCTCAAAGAAAAGCTCCGTCGTGGGTTCAACATTTCCATTGCCGAAATGGATGAGGCAGTCACCTGGCAGTCGGCGACGATCGGCGTGACCGCCATCTCCCGCTCGCGTGACTATCTTTCCGGCCTGATGCGGCAGGTTGAGGATGCGGCAGTGCGCATCGCCAATGACCTGGGGGCTCAGGTGGCTGACTCCTGGTGCAGCTTCCTCGAAGAGGAAGCCGAGGAGTAGGTCCTCAAAGGCGCTTTCTGATAATCTTAGGGGTTTAGCTAAGGACTTTTTCATGGTGGAACCACGGGCACGAAAGTACCATCGGGATCGCGTAGCGGAAACGCTGCGCGAGGAGATCAGCGGCATGATTGTGGGTGAACTCGCTGACCCGCGCATCAGTTTTGCCTACGTCAGCGAGGTGGTTCTCAACCCCGGCGGCAAATCCGCCCGGGTGTATATCGCCGTGGATGGGGGTGAGGTCGAGGAGGAGAAGACGCGAGAGGCGCTGACCGCAGCCCGTGGCTACATCCGCCATGAATTGTTGGAGCGCATGGGGGTGCGGCACGTGCCTGAACTATCGTTCCAGATCGATAAATCCAAGCACCTGAAATTGCGCATCGACGAACTGCTCGGGCGCAAAAAAACGCAGAAAGCGGACGCGAAGAACGGCCTCCCCAAGCCCGTGACCACCGCTAAATCCAAGGAGTAAAAGCCGCTTCCCGCCGTCTTACCATGCCACCCACTCCGCAAACCACTCCTGCCCTCGACGCGATCCTCAGCTCCATCGCCGGGGCCGATCGCCTGCTGGTGACCGCGCATGCCCGGCCGGATGGCGATGCTGTGGGATCACTCATCGCCTGCTGGATGATGTTGCAGCGGATGGGCAAGAACGCTGACATGGCGCTGCGCGACCGGGTGCCGCGCATCTACCGTTCCCTGCCCTGCGCGGCGCTGGTGCGGCACTGGAGCCGAGTAGAAGGCGACTACGATGCCGTGATCCTGCTGGAGTGCGATGGCATCCCGCGCAGCGGCCTCGATGGCATGGAAAACCGCTTTCTGATCAATATCGACCACCACACCAGCGGCCGCACTTTTGCCAACGTAAACTGGATCGACAGCAATGCATGCGCCGTCGCGGAGCTGGTCTATCAGCTCATCGGCGCCGCCGGCATCGACATTACGCGCGAGATGGCCACCTGCCTCTATACCGCCATGCTTTCCGACACCGGATCTTTCTCCTACGAGGGTACCGACGCCCATACCTTTGAACTTGCGCGCAATCTGGTTCGCCATGGAGCCGACCCGGTACAAATAGCTCGAGACGTCTACTTCTCTAATCCTGCCGCCAAGATGCATCTACTGGGCGCGGCGCTCGAGAACCTGCACCACGATGGGAACCTGGCCTGGCTCTGGGTGTCGGAGAGCGATATGGATCGCACCCACGCAGCCGAAGAGGACTGCGAAGGGATCGTCAACTATGCCATCGCGATCGCGGGCATCGAGGTTGCTGTTTTTCTGCGCGAGCTGCGCAATCACGACGTTCGCCTCAGCTTGCGCAGCAAGGGGCGGGTGAACGTGGCCAGCATCGCCGAGCGATTTGGCGGCGGTGGTCATGAGAGTGCCAGCGGCTGCACCCTCGACGGCCCTCTCCCGGTAGCCACGGAGCGGATCCTGCAGTACCTCCGCAGCGAGATGGAGGCCGCCACCGCGGTCAACGGCGTTGCGTAGAGCTCAAGTTTTCGTGCCGCTTGACCGGACTGTTCCCGGATTTCCTGCCGGATTTGATGGCTTCGCAAACCTCATGCGGCTTTCCGTAAAGAAAGCCGCACCCGTGGGAATCGGTGAGTGCCGCGTAGCAGGAAATCCGGCGCGCCATCCTCTCGGCCGGCCGCTGAATCTGATAGCCTTGTGCCCGTAGATACCTGGCAAATCGATGGCTGAGAAAAACGCAATGCTGGGTACGCCTCGAGTTCTCACTCGGCCGAGCAACGGTCTGAGTGCCTTGAAAGCCCGTTTCCCTGCCCTGCACGACACGCTTGAAGCGATCAGCCTCTTCGTCTTTACCCCTTTTTTCCTGTTCTATGGCCTGGTGCCGGTCTTCGGCGGAGATGGCCTCGGACTGGTTGGCGCCGACGAACCCAGATACGCCCAGATTGCCCGCGAAATGCTCTACCGCCATGACTATGTGACCCCGGTTCTGTGGGGCCGCCCGTGGCTGGAGAAGCCTGCCCTCTACTACTGGCGGGCCATGTTTGCCTTCCTGGAGTTTGGCGTGCACGATTGGTCGGCGCGTCTTCCATCGGCCAGCTTCGCCTTTATCCTGGTCGCCTTGATCTATCTGCACTTGCGGCGCTTCCGGCCTGGGAGCCAGTTGGATGCTGCCTTGATCACTGCATCCTGCGCCGGCATCGTTGGCTTCGCCCGCGGAGCCTCCACCGATATGCAGCTGGCAGCTCCCTTTTGCATCGGCATGCTTGGCTGGTACGCGTGGTACGAGACGGACAAGAAATTCTGGCTCTTCGACCTCTATTTCTTCGTCGGCGTGGCCACGCTGGCCAAAGGTCCCGTAGCGCCGGTCATGGCCGGGTGCATCATCTTCAGCTTCGCTGCCTTGCGGAAGGAGTGGTCACTGCTACGCCGCACCTTCTGGATTCCCGGGGTTATTCTCTATTTCGCCATGGTGCTGCCCTGGTATATCGCGGTCCAGCGACGCAATCCTGACTTCCTGCGCATCTTCTTCCTCGAACACAACCTGGAACGCTTCGCTACCAGCCGCTACATGCACGAGCAGCCCTTTTGGTACTACCTCCCTATCCTGCTGCTCGCGCTTATGCCCTGGTCGGTCATCGCCTTGCGCGCGCTGGTGGGGGCGATTCGCCAATCGATCGCGGAGTGGCGGGCGCGACTCGCCAAGCATCACTACATCGGCCATGCCCGTTGGGGCGATGCGTTTCCTGAGTTCCTGGTGCTATGGACGCTTTTCCCCATCGTCATCTTTTCCCTTTCCCGATCGAAACTGCCCGGCTACATCCTGCCCTCAATTCCGCCCCTCACCATTCTCACCGGCGACTACATCAATCGCATTCGCGACAAGGGGCTGGATGTGTGGCTGCTTTTGCTGCACGTCGCGCTGTCCGCGGTCACCATCATCCTGGTGCTGCTGCTGCCGTGGCATATCGTTCATCCGGGAGTCCGGCCGCCAGCCAGCATTTTGCTACCGGCGATTTCCAGCGGCGTGGCGGCGGCACTTCTCATCCTGGTCGTGGTGGGCCGCTTTGGGGTCAAGCGTTTACGCGTGGCCACCATGGTGCCCCTGGTCGTCATGCTACTGTTCATCTTCGGCGTCGGCCCGTTTTTTGGTCTTCCCGCTATCTCCGCTACCAAGAAAAACATCCGCCTGCTGGACGCTGCCTACTCTGCCCGCCCGCTGGCCGCCATCATCAGCCAGATTGCCCGGCCCAATGAGGTGGTCGCTGTCTATCGGGTGCGGCGCGACGTGGAATACGGTCTGTCGTTCTACCGGAATTACAAGGTAGAGAATTATGACCAAGACGGCATCCCGCCAGGAGAGCACATTCTCATAACCCGCGAAATGTATGCCGGCCAGCTGCGCAGCTTGCTGACCGGCCGTTCCTACCAGCCTTTGTTTTCCTATCCCGCGCAAAATCTTGCTGTTTATCAGGTATTCGCCAAGCCATAGACGGTTTTGCGGATGGTTTCGACCCCGGGTTTCCTTGGCATGGCTTTGTGCCGTACACTCCTGTTCAAACGCGGATGACTCCGGCCCTCCATCTCGAAATTCTTGATTTGCGGCATTTTTCTGCCAGCAATCTCAAACCGGTGCTGGAGGCGGAGAGCCTTGTCTGGAACCAACGTCTGCGCTGGGATTTTCACGCTTCCGCCAACCTCCTGCTGCAGTACCTCGATTCCCGCCTTCTACCAGGCTATGTAGCCATTGAAAACGGCCGTATCTGCGGTTACGTGTTTTGCGTCTACGAGAGCGAAAAGGCGTTGGTTGGGGATGTTTTTGCGGTCCCCTCCCCCGGTAGTCCTCAGTTGACCGCGGACGTAGAGCGCCGCTTGCTCGAACATATGATCGAGTTGTTGCAACATTCTCCTGGGGTGGACCGCATTGAATCGCAACTGCTGCTGCGTCCGCACGGCACCCATGCAGACACCCTGCGCAACGCCGGATTTCAGATTTACGAACGGCTGTTTATGGAGCTTGAGCTTAGCTCCGCAAACCTGTTCGAAGGGCCGCCGAATGACCGGCTGGATGGGTTGGAATTGCGGGCCTGGAAAGACAGCGATTTCAGCGCGGCCGGCCACCTCATTGCAGATGCTTATGGAGGCCACCTCGACGCCACCATCAACGACCAATACCGGTCTGTCGCCGGCTCCCTGCGGTTCTTGCACAACATCGTGCGCTTCCCCGGTTGTGGACTATTCGACCCTGGGTCCTCGCGCGTACTGGCTTACCGCGGCCGGGATGAGATCGCAGCTTTGCTGTTGTGTTCGCGGGTACGCGAAGATGTGGGCCACGTGACCCAGATTTGCGTGAGCCGGCAGTATCGTCGCCGCGGCCTGGGAGCATGGCTGCTGGCCGACTGCTCACGAGCGCTGCGCAGCCACGGCTTTCAGGCTCTCACGCTCACCGTGACGCGGGAGAATTCCGAAGCGGTGGCGCTTTACCATCGCAGCGGATTCATCACCCGCCAAACCTTCGACGCGATGGTTTGGGAGCGCCGCGCAAGAGCCCGAACGTAACCGCGGCCGGTGTATTCTTAAGTAATGGCGCAAAGAACAGACGCGGGGAAACAATCGGAAGCCTCCAAGGCTAACCGGTTGGGATATATGGCACTGATTGCTGGTTGGCTGGTTCCGGGAGCGGGACACCTTATGCTCAGACGCTGGGGCCGCGGGGCCCTGGTGCTGGCTTCGATCACCTGCATGTTCGTGCTGGGCATGATGATGGGCGCCAGGCTCTACGCGCCGAATACGGCCGACCTGTTGGACATGCTGGGTTTTCTGGGAGATCTGGGTTCGGGCCTGCTTTATCTGGTTGGCCACATGCTGGGATTTGGGCAGGCGCCGGTGCAGGTGGTGACGGCGGATTACGGCGCGAAATTTGTAGTGGTCGCGGGCTTGTTGAACCTGATCTCGGCCGTGGACGCGCACAGCATCGCCGTGGGGAGAAAGCCATGACTCTTGCCCCTTCTCATTTCGCCACGGTCATTCTGTTCGCTACGTTTGCGTCGATCATCTTCGGCATCACGCAACGTAGTACGCCTAAAGCGATGGTTCGGTATGGAGCTTATTGCTTTGTGCTGTTCCTGGCGGCTGTGATCGCGGCCAGCTGGCTCATGTACTTCATCCGGCACTAGCGCATCTAGCCTCTTTTTGAAGGGTACGGGC
>Ga0302326_10013279_pt1 | contig 17471 bp, 11 predicted proteins | sample Palsa_T0_3_FD_202264 | JGI IMG/M metagenome (GOLD analysis project Ga0302326, IMG submission 202264) | Peat permafrost microbial communities from Stordalen Mire near Abisko, Sweden - Palsa_T0_3 | ecosystem: Environmental > Terrestrial > Soil > Palsa > Peat permafrost | place: Sweden: Abisko... | reverse complement strand
GGGCCTTGAACGGCGGTGTTACAGGGCGGCGATGTGTGAGCTTGTTAGCCTGGAGTCCGGCCACCGATTCGGCGATGCACCGCGAACCAGGTTCGATTGGGTCTCAATCATTGAATAGCCTTCGTTTAGGCGCATTACCACTGAACAGCAATTGATTGGCATTTGTGAGGCGGATGCCGGAACAAGAGATCATTTTTCGGGAAGTTCAGTTCCAATTACGGGATGCACTTGCGATTTTGGGAAATGCCGTGTGAAATCTATTGACATGCGGTATCACGGATTCCTCCTCGCGGTCGCTTGTGCGCTCCCCGCTTTCTGCCAACACGTTACCGACCCTCACGCCTCAGTGGTATCGGTGGCCGCTCGCCAGGCGACGCTCAAGTCAACCACCGATCCGTTGCTTCGCAAAGCCATCCAGGACCTCCGCTCCTGTGTCGAGACGCCGCTAGTTGCCGCGCCCGCCAGTCCGATGAATATCCCGCATCACTATCTTTCCGGCTCGAACGGGCCCACGAATCCCGCGGAGGCTGCCGCCACACGCGTCTACGCTCAATTCGAGAGCCGGATTACGGCGGGAATGAATCAGTACCTGGCCACGGGCAGTCATGCTGAATCTGCATGCGCGCTTGCGCAGCTCGACACCTGGGCCCAGGCACGCGCGTTGCTGAACTACGACCGACAGGACTCTCCGCAGGCGTGGTATCAGGTGGAGTGGACGCTCAGCTCTGCGGGCATCACCGCGTCTGTTCTTGTGAACGACGCGACGCTCGATGCCGGGCAGCAGAAGCGCGTAATCGCATGGCTGGATGCCGCGGCTCGCAAGGATATTTCATTTGAGAGGCCTAATGATTCCGCCAATAACCACCACTATTGGCGCGCGCTGGCCGCAACGGCCATCGGCATCGTTGCTTCGGACGCGATGCTCTACCATTTCGGCATCCAGACCTATATGGATGCGATTGCAGAGATCGATTCCAATGGAGCGTTTCCCAAAGAGATGGCGCGCCATGAGAATGCGATCCACTACCAGGGTTTCGCGCTTCAACCGCTGGTGGTGATTGCCGAGTTTGTCACGCGCCAAGGGACCCCGATCTACACCTACAAGGCCAATGGCCATACGCTTCGCGATGCAATTGTCTTCTTCGGGCGCGCCGTCGACGATTCCAGCCTGGTGAAACCCTATACGAGCGATGTGCAGTCCATGAACTTCGGCTCCGGAGACTTTGCGGATTTCGCATTCTATGCGGCGCGATTTGGGCCGGAGGGTCTGCCGCCGGCAATTCCGAATGCGCTCGCGCGCCCAGCAACGGCTACGCGGCTAGGCGGCTGCACCACTCTGATTGCCGGTAAATAGAAGGAACTGAGTCAGAGACCGTTGCCGCAAGAACAGAAGCGATTGCTGCCGGAGCGAGGCCTTTGTCTGGCGCATTGGAATCTTCAAATGGAATGCCGGCGCATAGAATTCGTCTTTCCAGCGTTGGCCACACCGCCGCGGAGTGTTTATATCTCCCTGATTTACAGGTAGATATGCCAATCCGCGATTCTGATTTCCGTTTTGGCGGAAGAGTCGTAACGACAGCGCGGCGCAAAGGCAATTGCTCGCGCGTAGAAAATCGATCTACTTTGGCGGACCGATTGGTGATATTGTGAGATTTATCTCGCACCAAATAACGACGAAACTCCCTTCAACCACGACCAGCCAGGGGGCAGTTGCCTCATCTTCCGGTTCCTTTCGACGGGATCCACTCAGGCATTTTCTCTTTTGAGGCCTGGCACGCGTGTCGAAGCGATTTTTTGAACAGACGCGAAAGCGAGGGCACATCGATGATCGAGTCTTTTGAAGCAACCGACGCCAGCCTGGTTTTGACCCTGGAAGAGATCACCAGTCTCACCCAGGAAGAGGGCAAGCCCGCGGATACGCTGATGAATGTGGTGGCATTGATCGCCGCGCGCTTCAGAACCGATGTGTGCTCGGCCTACCTGCTGGAGCCGGATCGATCGAACCTGGTGCTGGCGGCGACGCTTGGCCTGCACCCGCGCTGTATTGGGAAACTGCGCATGCCGCTGAACGAGGGGCTTGCCGGCCTGGTGGCGGAGCAGGTGCGGCCGGTAGCCGTGGACGACGCGCAGAAGCATCCACGGTTCAAATACTTCAAGGAGGCCGGGGAAGAGGTGTACCACTCTTTCCTGGGCGTGCCTTTGATCGATCGTGGTGTGTTGCAAGGCGTGTTGATTGTGCAAACCAAGGAAAAGCGAATCTTCAGGGACAATGAGATCCGCATGCTGGTAGAGGCGGCCAACCAGGTCGCGCCGGTGGTGAGCGAGGCGCGGACGCTGGATCGTTTCATCGGCCCGGCCCAGGAACGCCTCTGGTCGCTGGCGCGGAACCTGTGGTGGAGTTGGGATCGCTCCTGCGTCAGCTTGTTCCGCGACCTGAATCCGACGCGCTGGAGGGAGCTGAATCAGAACCCGATTGCGATGCTGAGCGAGATGCCTCTGGGCGAGATCGACCGCCGCGCGACGGAGCTGGTTCTGCATAGCCGCATCAATTATTGTTATCGCCGCCAGCAGGAATATCTGAATGCAGACCGCACCTGGGGCGCGACCAATGCGGGCGTGCTGCGGCCTCGTCCGGTGGCCTATTTTTCCGCCGAGTTTGGATTGCACGAATCGCTGCCGATTTATTCCGGCGGCCTGGGTGTGCTGTCCGGGGACCACATCAAGAGCGCGTCCGATCTGGATATACCGCTGATCGGGGTGGGATTGTTCTACGGGCAGGGTTACTTCCTGCAGCGCCTGGACCGGAGCGGCTGGCAGCGGGAAGAGTATCTGCAGACCGACGTGAATCAACTCCCCATGCAGCCGGCCATCGGCGAAAACGGTGAGCCCGTGGTGGTGGAGATTCATACCCGCGGCGGGTCGATCAGGGCCAAGGTGTGGCGCGTCAAGGTGGGGCGAATCGACCTGCTTCTGCTCGACTCGAATGTCGAGGGGAATGCGCCGGAAGATCGCGAGCTTACGTCGCGGCTGTATGGCGGCGACGGCCGCACCCGCATTCGCCAGGAATTGCTGCTCGGTGTGGGTGGATTCCGCGCGCTGAAGGCCATGGGCATTTCGCCCGGCGTTCTTCATCTGAATGAGGGACACAGCGGCTTCGCGGTCTTCGAGGCCATTCGCAATCGCATGGTGGAAGAGGGCTTGGACTTCAACCATGCGGCAAGCCAGATTCCAAGGGAAGTGATCTTTACCACGCATACGCCGGTGCCTGCCGGCCATGACAGGTTCAATGCCGACCTGATGGAAGAGCACCTTGGACCGCTGCGCGATCAACTGGGCATCTCGCACGAGAACCTGATGGGCTTCGGCCGCGAGTATCCTACCGATTATGGGGAACAATTCTGCATGACCGTGCTGGGACTGAAGCTTTCGCGGCGCGCCAATGCAGTTTCTTCGCTGCATGGCGAGGTGTCACGGGCGATGTGGAAATGCCTGTATCCGGGAAAGCCGGAAGACGCAGTGCCCATCGGCCACATCACCAATGGCGTTCATGTTCCGTCGTGGCTGGCGCCGCAGATGTGCCGCCTTTACGATCGCCATCTCGGAGTGGACTGGCAGAGCAACAGCGGGTCGCCGCGCACCTGGGAAGAGATCGAGAACGTGGACGACGGCGAGCTTTGGGAGACGCACCTGAGCCTGAAGGCGCAGTTGCTTGACTTTGTGCGGCGGCGGGCGCGAGAACAGTCAGAACGGCGCGGCGAATCTCCAGAGGTGTTGCAAGAGCTGGGCAAGGTGCTCTCGCCGGATGCGTTGACCATTGGCTTTGCGCGGCGGTTCGCCACGTACAAGCGCGCAAACCTGGTGCTTGCCGATATCCGCAGACTGGCGGCCATGGTCAACGATCCCAAGCGGCCGGTGCAATTCCTCTTTGCAGGCAAAGCTCATCCGCATGACGAGCCGGGCAAGCGCGTGCTGCAGCAGATTGCGGAGATGATGCGCGACTCGGAATTCGCCAACAAGCTGGTCTTCGTGGAGGATTACGACATCAACGTGGGCCGCTACCTGGTGCAGGGGGTTGACGTGTGGCTGAACAATCCCCGGCGGCCGCTGGAGGCTTCAGGAACCAGTGGGCAAAAGGTGGTGCTCAACGGCGGCCTCAATCTTTCCGTGTTGGACGGCTGGTGGGCCGAAGCCTACGACGGGTTGAACGGATTCGCCATCGGCGGAGGCAGAACTCATACCAACTTCGATATTCATGACAGCCGCGACGGCGAAGACCTTTACCGCGTTCTGCACGAAGAGTTGATTCCGCTCTTCTACCAGCGCGATCGCGACGGCCTGCCCAGGGGATGGATCAAGCGCATGAAGCGGACCATCCGCACACTTGGCTGGCGCTTCAATGCGGACCGCATGGTGATGGATTACACGCAGAAGTGCTACATTCCCGCGGCGGGCGGAACGTCCAGCGAGATTCGGCCGCCTTCATAAACCGGATTCGGGGCCGGTGCGAATGATCTTCGCGGATATCGTTTCGTGGAACCCGGCGCGTTGCATCGCGCTCACACTCTCGCGGTTGCGCATGAACGTGTTCCAAACCAGACCCGAGCGGAGGTTCTCGGCCATCAGCACCGAGATGCCCTGGTCGATGCCGAGCACATCGGGGTCATACCAGTTGGCTGTGGGATGGAAGGCATCGACGAAGCCGTAGCGCCCCCAGGCCAGCTTGCCCCATTTCGCGCGCATGGCTTGCAGAACGGAGAGGCACTCGGCGGGCAGGAAGGCCAGCGAGCCTGCCGCGGCGGAGGGCACGACCGTCCCGTCCAACGGTCCCATGGCGGGCGGTCCGCCCCAGGCAATGTAGCCGCCCGCGTAATCCGATGCTGTCACGCCCCAGTAGTCCTCGCTGTACCACTTCGGATGTGCCAGGCAAAAGGCCTTGTGCGCGCGTGTGGCGGTGATGGAGTTGGTGAAGTAATCGGCGTACGCGTCGCGCTTGCCGCGGAAGTCGAACCAGGCCTGCGAGTATTGATGCGTGAACAGCGGATCGTCGCCGCTGATGAACTCGTAGCCGGCAAAGTCGAGCTTTGACCGCGTGAAGTTGTCCCAGACTTCCGGTTCGACCGGGTGCGTGGGCGAACCAATGGCCAGCAAGTCGATCATCATCAGTTCGCAGTAGTGGTCCCAGCGGTTGGCCAGAAATCCTGAGTTCGGCTTCCAGCCCATGGAAAAAGCCTTGCCGCCGTTCAGCATCCAGGGCCAATCCACGCGCTCATAAATTTGCTGCGCCAGCGACTGGATCTGCGGGTCGTCGAAGTAAGCCCGCGCAGTGAGCATGCCGCACAGCAGGATGGTCGTATCGACCGAAGAAAGCTCTGAGCCGCGATACCGGCCGCCGGTCTCAATGTCAGTGAAGTGGTAAAAGAAGCCGTGCACCTCGGGCATCGAGTTCAGGTGCCATTGCAACGTGGTTCTGACTCGCTCCACAATTTGAGCGTGCGGAAAGTAGCCCCGATGATCGGCAATGCACAGCGCGGTCAGTCCAAAACCCGTGGACGCGATGCTGGCCATGCGCCGCGGATCGCGCTCGCCGGTGAGGTTGTTGCGCGCGCGGTCAAGAATCTGGCCGGTGTTGGGGCTGCCCTGCTCCCAGAAAAAGAGACAAGCCTTGTGTTCCAGGTCATCGAGAAATGCCTCGTCTTCAGCGGACGGCCGCCAGGGATCGCTGGACTTTGCGTCGGAGAATATCAAGGCTTCATGCGCGAAGGCTTGGCTTGCGGGCAGCAGGGCCAATCCTGCCGCTGCGGCGGTTGCCTTCAGCATCTGGCGCCGGCTGATCTCCGGCACACGACTGCGCTTCATCGACTCAACTCCCTAACACGCCTGTTTCATGCGGTGCGAATAGGAATCGCTGCCCGGCGCGTTATGCGGTGATTTCAGAACCGGCAAACCACTTGCAGCGTCAGTCGAGCGCGCACTTCGGCAAACAAGATGCCGGTGAGAGTTTCGGCATGGTTTGCGGTGGAATTGCGAGGGCCGCTGCTCCCCCAGAAGATTGCGGCACGCATCCCGGAGTACGAGTGAACACAATTGTTTGCGTTAAAGTAATCTTCGTCGATTGCGGTGCTCGGCGTCAAGGCTACGGCCAATGCGCATTACGCCAGACTTGTCCAGTCGAGAACCACTTTGCCGGTCTGGCCGGAGATCATGGCTTCGAATCCCTTGAGGTAGTCGTAATACGGGAATCGATGGGTGATGACAGGCGAGATATCGACGCCCGATTCCAGCATCACCGACATCTTGTACCAGGTCTCATACATCTCTCGCCCGTAAATGCCTTTAATGGTGATCATGTTGAAGATCACCTGCCGCAGGTCGATCTGCATCTCCTTGGCGGGGATGCCGAGGACGGCGATCTTGCCGCCATGGCTCATGTTGGCGATCATGTCGCGCAAGGCCTGCGCGTTGCCGGACATCTCCAGACCAACGTCGAAGCCCTCCTGCATGCCCAATTGCTTCTGCACTTCCGCAATGGATGTTTCGGTCGGATTCACGGCCACGGTCGCGCCCATCTTGCGCGCCAGGTCCAGCCGGAAGGGATTCATGTCCGTGACCACTACATGCCGCGCGCCTGCGTGGCGCACCACGGGAATGGCCATGATGCCGATCGGCCCTGCGCCGGTGATCAACACGTCTTCACCCAGCACCGGGAAGGAAAGCGCTGTATGGACCGCGTTGCCGAAAGGATCGAAGATGGCTGCCACTTCCTGGTTGATCTTCGGATCGTGGCGCCAGATGTTGGTCATGGGCAGCGAGATGTACTCGGCAAAGCCGCCCGGCCGGTTCACGCCCACGCCCTGCGTCTGCGCGCACAGGTGCCGCCTGCCCGCCAGGCAGTTGCGGCATCGCCCGCACACAACGTGGCCTTCGCCGCTGACGATGTCGCCGGGATAGAAATCGTTCACGTTGGAGCCGACCGCGGCGATTTGCCCAACGAACTCATGCCCAATCACCATGGGCACCGGGATGGTGCGCTGCGCCCACTCATCCCACTGGAAGATATGCACGTCGGTTCCGCAGATGCCGGCGTAGCGCACGCGCACCAAAACGTCGTTGATGCCGATGGCGGGTTCCGGAACATCCTCCAGCCATAGACCGCGCTCGGCGCGGCTCTTTACCAGTGCCTTCACTCTGTCCTCCGGTGCTGCCGTAGTACGCCGCAGCGGCTTTTCTCATCTTAGTTGATTGAACGGCAATGCTTTTCCTCACCCATTGGATTCCTACGCCGCGCATTGGGTGCTTTTGCAACTGAAAACAAAGGTTATAGGCCGCCCACGGTCTGCGAAGCCGGTAAATTCATTGGCTACCGCCCCGGTGACAAGCGAGCCCAAGGCAAACGCCATCAAAGGAGTAACTGTGAAGACCTGGCAAAAAATACTGATTCCAACGCTTATTTCGCTGCTCATTGGCGGCGGTTACCTGCTGTATGTGTTCAAGCAACGCCAGAACCCCGGAATCGTGCCGCCGAACAATGCCAACCAGACCCTCAGCAAAGACGATCTGGCCGTGGTGCGCGCCTTCTTCCCGGCGCACTTTGACGATCTCGAGCGCCTCGAGGGCACCCGCGTCTGGATGAAGGACGGCTACGTCATTCCCTACTACGCCTATGCAAAAGGCCAGGTGGAGTTTGACAAGCGCATCGGTCTCATCCCCCCAGCCCAGGCTCTGGACGTGAAGAAGATCGTGAAAGCATCCGTTCCGGCCAAGGTGGACGACAGCCTGGAGCACGGCAGCCGGCAGGTCTTCGCGGTATTCGCGCTCCCCGGGAAGGACGGGACCTTTGCCACGCCCATCGGCGCCATGCAGGGCGAACAGGAGGCTTATTTCGCTGACCTGCTGTTCTACTACGACGACCCGCACACCATCTACGACCACTGGCCAAAGGACGTGTGGACGGCCGTGGATGCGCACCAGGTGAAGCCAGGCATGAGCGAGTTGGAGACGCGCATGGCGATCGGCCAGAAGATGCATGCCGACGGCGACATACAAGGCGACCGCACCGTGACATACGATCAGGATGGGAAGAAGTGGACGGTGACGTACGTAAAGAACCGCGCTACCGAGATCAAGACCGAGTGAATGTGGGCCTCAGCGCGGGAGGGAGCAGGGGGTTTCAACCCCCTGAAGGGAGGTCAGTTGAACGTGACCTTCCGGCCCGGGCTTTTGCCGCTTTTCTAGGATCTGGGCGAAATGCAACCGCAGCTTTTATCGTCTGCATCGCCAGAGACTCTTGCGTAACGCATCCTTTGACGAATTAGCTCGTCACCCCAAAAAGGAATCGGGTGGCTGCCCAATTGCATGGGCGGCCACCCGAAGAATAAAACTGGGTTGACCAGGTCAGGAGACCAATTCAGGAGTCATGTACAGAGTAGCGTCACCTCAAACGCATGTCTTGAGCCATTGGAGTGAGGCTGGACTCCATCAATGGGTGGAGAATAGGCTAAGTCTTTGTGCTGTAGTCTGTTTCCATTGACCTGCCCCGTGCGCGATGCTCATGTTCCGGCCCTCATCCGCCGGTCAGGGTGCGCACCTGCAGCTGGCATGATCCTGTTTCGCAAGAGTTCCACGCGCATCTGTGGCTCAAAAACACGCCAATACGAGCGTTGGAAAGTGCAATGCAGGCCTGCGTCTGGGCGTTGCGCGTGCATTTGCTCCTCGCCTCCCCATCGCAACCTTTGCAGCGGTGCTCCTGGCGTTCGCAGTCGCGGCACTGGCTCTGGAGCCGACCACTTCACTCTCCAGCTACGGACGCCAGTCCTGGGGCATGGAGAACGGACTGCCGCAGAATACTGTGCAGGCGCTGGCGCAGACGCCGGACGGGTTTGTCTGGCTGGGGACCGAGGTGGGCCTGGTTCGGTTTGACGGGAACGGGTTTCAGGTCTTCGACAAGAACACCACGCCGGCGTTGCCCGGCAATGACGTGCGATGTTTGCTCGTCAATGACGGGGCACTGTGGATTGGAACCAGCGAAGGCTTGGCGCGTTGGAAAGACGGCGCTGTCCGGTTATTTACGACCAAGGATGGACTTCCAGCAAATGTTGTTCAAGAGTTGGAGTCACGGCCGCGCAACCGAGTCATGGTCGCCACAAACGCTGGCCGCATTGAAATCGAAGGCGACTCGGTGGATCAGAAGTCGCTCGCGATTCCTTACGCGAGACCATCTTTGACATCCGCAATCTCAACTACCTTTCCGGACGGTAGTTGGGCTAGTGCGACTTCCGCACTGGTTCGGATCGGTCATGGCGATCAACGGGAAGTCCGCCTCACGATCGGACGTGAATTGCCGGGCAGCAAAGTTCAACAGCTGTTTGCCGACCGCGAGGGCAGCCTATGGATTGGCACCAATGGCGGACTGGCGCGTTGGGCAGCCGGCAAGCTGCAGCTTCTGCCGGTGACCGATCCGCTAGCCAAGGCGTCGATCCTGGCGCTGATGGAAGACCGGGAAGGCAACATCTGGGCCGGGACCGAGGCGGACGGGCTTCACATCCTGAGAGATCAGCGGTTTCGGACGATTGGCGCACGCGAGGGACTGAGTTCCGATCAGGCGACGACCGTAGTGGAGGGCGCTGCCGGCAAGTTGTGGGTGGGAACCAGCGGAGGTGGCCTGAACGCTCTACCCCCGGGGGATGGGAACGCAGGCGCGGCAGGCGTCTATCCGGTCCGCGATGTGCTCTTGAGCGACGTGATTCTGTCTTTGGCTGCCGCGCGCAACGGCGACCTGTGGGTCGGCACGCCGGATGGCCTGAACCGGATTCGCGGCAGCGCTGTCGACGCATTCACCTCCGCCGACGGGCTGCCGGACGATTTCATTCGCTCGCTGCTGGTGGACGGCGACGGTTCGCTGTGGATTGGAACGCGAAGAGGGCTGACGCACTGGACTGACCCCGGCGCGACTTCGGGAGGGATGCGCGCCACCGGAAAGATGGAGACCTTTACGCAGGCCAACGGGCTGGGCAGCGACCTGGTTGGCGCCATGGCACGCGATGCCAAGGGCGATCTTTGGGTGGCCACGCTGGCCGGGCTTTCGCGGCTGCGCGGCGGCAGGATTGAGAACTTCACCACTGCCAACGGCCTCTCCAGCAACGTGGTCACCGCGCTCCTGGCGCGGAAGAACGGGACCCTGGTCATTGGGACGCAGGATCACGGCTGGGATTTGTGGGATGGCCGTGAATTCATTGCCGCTCCGAACGAGGGACCGGGTCGGCTGGGGCCAACCAGCGTTCACGCCATTCTGGATGATGAAGCCGGGCATCTATGGATGGCGGCGGGGGATGGAATCGCGCGCGGCGACTGCCCACTGCGCCAGATCGACTCAGCGGGCGAAGATCCACGGGGATGCCTGCGCTGGATCGAATTTGGCACGGCAGATGGCTTGCGCAGCCGCGAAACTGCCACCAACAGCCATCCCTCGGCGTGGCGTTCACGCGACGGCCACCTGTGGTTTGCCACGCCCAAAGGACTGGTCGAAGTTGACCCGGCGCATTTCCCGGTCAACAAGATCCCGCCCGGTGTCTCGCTGGAGCGGTTTTCCGTCGATGACACCGCGGAGGCATTGCATGCAGCAGACCTTGTGATGCGAATTCCCGCAGGCCACGTCCACTTCGAGTTCGATTACGCGGGGTTGAGCTTTGTTGCGCCGCAAAAGGTGCGCTACCGCTACATGCTTCAGGGCTTCGACAAGACCTGGACCGAGGCCGGCGCGCGGCGCACGGCATACTACACCAATATTCCGGCCGGCAGCTACACGTTCCTTGTGCAGGCGGCCAACAACGACGGCGTATGGAATACCGAGGGCGCCGCGCTGAAATTCGATTTGCGGCCCCATTTCTATCAAACCCTTTGGTTCTACGCGCTGCTGATTTTGACGGTGGTGGGCCTGGTGCTGCTGGTGCAGCGGTTGCGCCTGAAGCGAGCCGAGCGCGAGTTCAACGCTGTGCTCGGTGAACGCAACCGCATCGCCCGCGAGGTTCACGACACCCTGGCGCAGGGATACGTCGGCATCTCAGTGCAGTTGGAGGTGCTGGCCGAGTTGCTGCGGCAGAGCCAAGTGGACGCCGCCCGGAAGCACCTGGACCAGACGCGCGGCTATGTGCGCGAAGGCCTAGCTGATGCGCGCCAGTCCATCTGGGCGCTGCGTTCGCAGGACGCGGGCGAGACCACCCTGCCGGTGAAGTTGCGGCGCATGGTGGAGAACGCCGGCAGCGGCGATCTTGAAGCGCAATTCAGCATCTTCGGCGCTTACCGCCCGTTGCCGCCCGGCACCGAGCAGGAGGTTCTGCGCGTGGCCCAGGAAGCAATCCATAATGTGAAGAAGCACGCCGGGGCGCGCAAGCTTTCTGTTCAGTTGGAATACGGCCCGCAGGAGATCGCCCTCGACGTGCGCGACGATGGACTGGGATTTCAAGTGGAGGAGGAGTTGCCGCAGGGTCACTATGGGCTAACCGGGATGCGCGAGCGCGCGGCGGTGATCGGCGGAACGCTGGACGTGATGAGCGAGCCGGGAGCGGGGACGACAGTGAGGTTGCGGTTTACGGCGAAGCGGGAGACGAAGGACGCATAGGGTTTGTGGTTTCCCACCCTTGCCGCAAAGACAAAGACGCGGCAAGGATGGGGCACCCAGATCGATGGGTGAGCGGAAGAAGGAGCAACGGTGACAAAGGAATCGATTCGCGTGCTGGTTGTCGAGGATCATCACGTGGTGCGGCAGGGCCTGGTGGCGCTGCTCAACGTGGTTGAGGGCCTTGAAGTCGTGGCCCAGGCCGGGGATGGCGTGGAGGCGATCACGCAGTTTCGCAAGCACCTGCCGGACATTACGCTCATGGATCTGCGCCTGCCGCGCATGGGCGGTGTAGACGTGATCCAGCGGCTGCGCATGGAGACGCCGGGCGCGCGCTTCATTGTGCTCACCACCTACGACGGAGACGAGGACATCTATCGCGCTCTGCAGGCCGGCGCACGCGCCTATCTGCTCAAGGGCATGACCAGTGAGGAGCTGATTGCAACCATCCGCGCGGTTCATGCGGGCAAGTCGCATATTCCGCCGGCCATTGCCGAAAAGCTGGCCGAGCGCATGGGCACGGAAGAACTGACGCCGCGCGAGTTCGATGTGCTGGAGCAGATTGTGCACGGCAAGAGCAACAAGGAGATTGCCACGGAACTCGAAATCAGCGAAGCCACCGTGAAGACGCACATCAACAGCCTGCTGGGCAAACTGGGCGTGACGGATCGGACGCAGGCGGCCACGGCGGCCATCCAGCGCGGCATCGTTCCGCTCGAATCTTTGAGGAAACCAAAGCAATGAAGAAGCCCGTTCTTTTCGGAATGATTTTGTTTTTATCGTGCTCGCTTGCGATGGCGCAAAGGTCGTCGTGGCGCCAGGCGACAGATGCTGAGCTTGCCTCGCTGCTGCCGGCGCGCGCGCCCGTCGAGAAGGAACACATTGAAACGGAGCTGCGCACGGCTTCGGGCATCGTAAACGCCAGGGGGCGCTTCATTGCCGGCGTGGTGCTGCTGACGGCGGGCTACTCGGCCGACGGCAAGTACTCCCACTATCTGCTGGTGCAGGTCCCGGTGCGAATCGGCGGGGTGGCGCTGAAGCCCGGCGAATATGTCTTTGGTTGGACGCGTGCGGAGGGTGGCGATGCGCTTCGCGTGCATTTCCACGAAGCGGCGACAGGGGCGCTGATGGGGACAACCGACGCACACCGCATTGCCGGCTCAAGCCGCGTGGAGAGTCTGCACATCTGGCCGCCCGGGGATAAGGCGCTCATTCAGATTGGGCGGTTTGGAATTCCGTACGAGATTGGCGAAGAATAGAGCTGGCCGGCATGTCCTCGCTATTTTTGCGCCGTCAGAACCTTGGTTGGCGCCGCCGGGTTTACCTGCGCGTTCAGGAAGTTGGTCAGGTCGTCGACGTCCTGCCTGGTTCCGGCCATGGGCGGCATAAAGCGGCGATAGGGCGAATCGGCCTTGTTTTCGTGGAGCATGGTGACGAAGTTGCCGATGCTTGTGTAATCGCGCCCGGCGAGCAGGTCCTTCAAGGGGCGATAGCCGGCCAGCGTATGGCAGGAAGCGCACTCGCCGCGGAAGATTGCCTCGCCTCGTGAATAGCTGCTGGGGTTGCCGCTTCCATCGCCGTTCCATGTCCACGCGGAGTGGGCCAGGTAGCCCTGCTGATTGATGCGGGCAACGTAGGGCACGCGCAGGCCGTTCGAATACATCCAGCGGCCGATCACGAAGGGCTTGCGCAGCATTTCGCGTGAGTATTCGCCGGCGCCGGTGGCCATCAGCGCCAGCAGCAGCACGGCCATGGCGTGCGAGAGATTGAACTCCACCGGATTGCGGTAAGCCAGGTAATAGGCCACGCCGATGATGGTGGCCGAGGTAACAATAATCACCAGCGCCATGCGCGTCACCTGCGAGAACGTTCCGGCGCCAATGGTGTCGATGCCCAGCGAGAGCAGCGCCTGCTGCGATGCGGGGACCATCAGGTAATACCAGATCATGAGGAACGGCATGGCCACAAACGACGGCACCAGCCAACGGACGCTCCACTTGACGAGCGAGGTCTTGAGCGCGGGCTGCTTGTCGCCGTCGATGCGGCTGGCGGTGATGAGCGCCCATATTCCCGCGAGTGAGATGCAGACGCAGGTGCGCAGAGCCAGACTTGGCCAGTAGGTGGGATTGAAGAACGCGTTCCAGAACTTGCTGGCCTCGTGGCCTGTGCCTGCGACGGAGATCCACGTATCGCCGGGCGTAAGCATGAAGGTGAGAATGCCGTTGATGATGATGAGCGTGGCAGCGGATGCACCGGCATAGACCCAGCCCACGGTGAGGTGCAGCTTTGGGTCGATGCGATTCCAGGTGTAGTAGTAAACCGCTGCGGTGGTGAGCTCGACCATGAAGAAGACCCACTCCATGGCCCATCCGAAGACGAAGTTATGAATCAGCGTGCTGGTGGCCTCGGGATGCGTGAGCCCGATTGCGAACCAGATTCCAACGCCGGACACGGTGCCGAAAACTCCCGTGAGGATCAAAAAGAATTTCGAATGACGGACCAGTTGCGCGAGCCACGCTTCGCGCATGGTGGGGTCGGTCATGCCCTGTGCCTTGCGCTCGGCGAGCGGAAGATAAAAGCCGCCGCCGACAGCAAACTGCGAGATCATGACGTGGAAGATGGCGATGAGGCCGATCACCCAGCCCGAGCCAAGAATTGGAATGTCCCAGAACGGATAGTTCATACGTACTCCAGTGGACAGTGAACAGTGGTCAGTGAACAGCCGCTCAAGTCCGTAGCTTTCCTAAAATTGTGAAGATCATTTTGCCGATTTCATGCGACAAACTCTCGGCGTCATTGAGGAGTTGAGCATCTCCCAGCCCAAGTCTGCGGGCAATTTCCAACTGTGTCTGCAATTCACAATTCGATCCACGTGCGACACCGAGAAACTGGCGGAATTCGCGCGTGTTCAGCCTTCCCTGCCCTTCGGCGATGTTGCTTGGAATCGAAATGGAAGAACGCCTTAGCTGACTTGTGAGCCCAAACCCTTCCTCGCGCGGAAAACTCTGTGTGATGCGATAAACGGCAACTGTCAGTTCCATTGACTTCTGCCAGACCAGCAGATCTCGGAAAGATTGAACTCTCGAACCGTCCATTGGATCACCCACCGTTCACTGTCCACTGCTCACTGTCCATTGTTTTACCGGATGGTCCAATAACCGATGACGGTGGTGGCCAGCAGCGCGAAAACCGCGATCAGGCCGAAGTAATGAGCGGCGCGCGCGCGCTGCCCGGTTGGCTTCTTGATGTCATAGAAAGGGATGAACACCCACAGCGCGATGCCCAGCGTGAACAGCAGCAGGCCGGCGATTTCGCCGCTCGTGCCGGGCAGCACATTGCCCAGCAGCTTCAGCATTTCGAAGGGGCTCATGAAGTACCACTCGGGATGAATGCCGGCCGGCGCGGGGACGAGCGAATCGGCCTGGTGGCCCAGGCTCCAGGGAAACACCGAAGCCAGCAGCGCAAGCACGTTGAGCGAGATGAGCCACATGGCCAGGTCTTTGCGAATGAAGTTGGGCATGAACGGAATGCTCTTGCGCTCGGCCACGGGTTTGGCTTCTTCGCTGGGAGGCGCGGCATTGCCGTAGCGCTGCACTAGCCATAAATGAAATGCGAGCAGCGGCAGGAACAGCGCCGGCAGCACCACCACGTGAAGAGCGAAGAAGCGCTGTACCGTGAACTCGCCAACTTCAGGGCCCCCACGCAACATGTTTGCGATGGCCGGACCAATCCATGGAATGGCTGCGGGAATTTCAAGCCCGACTTTGGTGGCGAAGTAGCTCAGCTCGTCCATCGGCAGCAGGTAGCCGGAGAAGCCGAAGATCGACGCGATGCCAAGCAGCGCCATGCCGCTCAGCCAGCCGAATTCCCTCGGCTTGCGATAGGCCTTCATGAAGTAGACCGAGAACATGTGCACAAGTATGGCGAGGATGAACAGGTTGGCCGCCCAGGCGTGAGCCGAGCGGATCAGCCAGCCGAAGTGCATCACGAAAGTGATCTGGCGAACCGACTCGTAGGCCTCTGCGCCGGGCCGATAGTAAACCAGCAGCAGTACGCCGGTGAAGCATTGCAGCAGGAAGAGGAACAGCGAAATGCCGCCCCAGTAATACCAGAACGACTGCGCGTGCACGGGGACAGTTTTATGACGCGCAAAGGCAGCCAGCTCGCTCAATCCCAGCCGCTCATCCACCCAATCGTAAACAGAGGTTGTAAGAGTCTTCGAAGTCATGCTTGATCCTTTTTCAATTGACAGCTAACAGCGACCAGCGGACAGCTTTCGTTACGCACGCGAGACTTCTACGCCAGTATCATTGACGGCCACTTTGAAGAGCTTGAGCGGCTTGGGAGGCGGGCCGCTGACGTTGGCTCCGGTGTACGCGTTGTAGACGCCGCCGTGGCAGGCGCAGTGGATGCGATCCGCCTGCGGCTCGTACTGCACGGTGCAACCAAGGTGCGTGCACACTGCCGTCATGGCAACCCAGCGTCCGTCTTCGTGGTGAATGAGCATGGTGGGCGCAGTGCCGAACTTGAACATGAGCACCGACCCCAACGGCAGCTTCTGCGCGTCTTTCAGCGTGACCTCAGTGACTGCGGTTGCCGAGAGAGCCATTTCCTCCGGCGATGCAAGATAGCGATAGATGGGATAGGCCAGAGCGGCGGTGTACAAGATGCCGGCCGCACCGGCCGCGCCCAGAAAGAATCGGCGCGAGAGCCGCTCGCCGTCGTCTTCGGGAGCAGCAATCCGTGAATCTTCGATTAGTACAACGTGGTCGCTCATAGAGAAGCCGCCTCCATCACTTTTGTTGCCCGCGCCACCACGGACACGAGCCATCCCACTACGCCCAGGCCGGCGACGAAGAGGACGAGGAACAATCCCACGACACTCCAGTTGGTCACCACCATGCGATCCCAAACGTCGTATCCCTTGCTGAGCAGGGTCAGGTCGCGCACACCGTCGCGGTAGACCGTGAAGGTGATTTCAACCAGCACGGCGAGCAGAACGCCCACCCAGCCGAGCCAGCCTGCGGAGACTTTGCCGAACCCAGCAAATGCGGCGACCAGAACCGCAACCACTACCAGAGCCAGCCATCCGTATCCGGCGAACCCGGCGAACTTATAGAGCGGATAAGCGGATTGACCGGCGAGACCCGCCTTGACTACCGCGGGCTGAACCGATGCGGCCCACAACCCGGCAGCGAGGTAGACCACGCCGAAGAGCGCGGCCGCCTTGCCGCCAAGGCCGGCGACAAAGCGCTTCTCATCCGCTGTGAATGTGGAGCGGCCGGAAAGATAGACCAGCCATAATCCGCCGATGAACAGGCCACCGGCAAGCATGAGCAGCCAGCGAGGCGTCAGCGTGGGGTCGCCCGTGGGCAGATAAGCGCCTGCGCCGGAGGCGGAATACATTTGCCGCCAGACTTCAGGGCGCAGCATAAGCGTCATGTTTGTCGAAAGTAGACGGGCGATGAAACCGGCCAGCAGCCACGCGCTCAAACCCACCCACCATGCGGATTTACCAGATTCTAGCCGTGCCGAGAATTGGTAGAGCAACCAATACGTGAGAGTGAGTATGGCAATGATGGAAATCCAATAGAGGCCGATCAGCACACTCGATGTGTAGAGAGCGCGCCCGTAAAGCACCTGCGCAAACAACAGCGGCGGAACACCCAGGTTGATCACAAACGTCATCACCACCGTCAGCCGGCGAGCCAGCGCTCGCGCGGTCACCAACGATTGCGGCGAGCCGCGGAAGAGGCTGAGCAGGACAGCCAGCAGCAGTCCGCCCAGAAGCATTTCCACGGCAACAAAATGCAGAGCCAGCGTCACAATATGCAGCAGCTTCAGCAGCCATATCGGAGCT
>Ga0302326_10013278_pt1 | contig 17471 bp, 14 predicted proteins | sample Palsa_T0_3_FD_202264 | JGI IMG/M metagenome (GOLD analysis project Ga0302326, IMG submission 202264) | Peat permafrost microbial communities from Stordalen Mire near Abisko, Sweden - Palsa_T0_3 | ecosystem: Environmental > Terrestrial > Soil > Palsa > Peat permafrost | place: Sweden: Abisko... | reverse complement strand
CCGGCTTCATCGACCCCGGCTTCAGCGGTCACATCACCTTGGAACTCTCCAACGTCGCCAACCTGCCGATCACGCTGTGGCCGGGTATGAAAATCGGCCAGCTGTGCATCCTGCGGCTGACCAGTCCCGCCGAGCATCCCTACGGCAGCGCGAGCGTCGGGTCGAAATACCAGGGCCAACGCGGACCGACCCCGTCGCGTTCGTATCTGAACTTCATAAGGTCCACTTAAGTTCACCTGCAGTCCAGCACAGGTTCTACCGCGACGATTCATATGTAGCGCCGGACGCGGTGTTCCCTCCGCCTAAAGCCGTGGCGCGCTACGCATGGCTCTTGGAGGCGCGATGGATATCGTGCTCGGGGTGTCGATGGCGCCCACATCGGTCCGAATGCTGCTCGTCGAAGGCGAAAACGCCGACGGCGTCACCGTTGAGGACAACCAGTTCGACATCGCCACCGACGACGATGCGGCAACGCTGAGCGCGGCCGACCAGGTGATCTCGGCGATCTTGGGCACCCGCGAGGGCGCTACCGAGGCCGGCCACGCGCTGACGTCGACGGGCGTCACCTGGACTGATCCGGTCGATGCTGCCGCTCTACACGAGGCTTTGGCCACCCGCAAGATCGAAAACGTCATGCTGGTGTCGGCGTTCATGGCCGCGGCCGCACTGGCCCAGACGGTCGGCAACATCGTCGGTGACCACCACACCGCCTTACTGTTCCTCGAGCCCGACACCGCGACGCTGGCCATCGTCGACTCCGCGGACGGCGCCATCAGCGACGTTCACAAGGAGCTGATTCCGGGCGACAGCGTCGCGGAGTTGGCCGGCATGTTGGCGGGTTTGGACGAGCTGGAGACGAGCCCGCAGAGCGTGTTCATCGTCGGTACCGGCGTGGACGTCGCTGCGATCAAGCCCCAACTGGAGACGCTGACGGCGCTCCCTGTCACCGCGGCCGAGGAACCGGAGACCGCGCTGGCGTGGGGCGCGGCGCTGGCGTCGGCCAACGCACCGTTGTTTGCCTCGTCGACCGCGGCCCTGGCGTACGCGCAAGACCCGGGTACCGGGGCGGTCGATCCCTTTGCGGTGTCGCCGGGATACCTTGTAGCACCGGATGTTCCGCTCGGTACCGAACTGGGTGAAGAGGATCTGGCGTACAGCGCCGTTCCGGATGAAGAAGCCGGAGTCCACACTGTCGCTCAGGATGTGATCACCGAGGAGCCTCTCGACCACGAGCCCGAGCGCAGGCCCCTCGTTCTGGTCGGCAGCATTCTCGCGGTTGTGTTCGTAGCCGCTGCGCTGTCGCTGGAAGTTGCACTGGCGCTTGGGATTCGGCCGAGTGTCGCCTTGCTGCCAAGGCCGCTGCAGAATCTCATTATCCAGGCCCCAGCGCCTGCCGCAGCTCCGGCAAGCGTTCCGGTACCGGAGGCCAACCACTTGATCGCCTCCGCGATCGCACCCGCACCGGCCCGCGCGCCGATTCCGGCTCCGCGGCCCGCGGCGCCCGCACTGGTGCCGGCCGCGCCGCTGATTCCTATCGCGGCTCCTGCGCCGGTGGTTGTTCCGCTCCCCATTCCGGTGCATGCGCCGTTGCCGGTCCACGCCGCTCCGCTGCCCGTCCCGGTCCACGTCCCGTCGGCACCGGTGCCCGTGCACCTGCCGCAGCCGGTGCACATCCCGTCGCCGCAGGCACCGTTCCAGGGCGCCCCGGGTCTGTCGGGGCACGTGCCGGCTCCGTTTGAGGGGCCGCACGGTCCCGACGGCGGGAATCCCGGCTTTGGTGGTGGACCTGGTGGGTTCGGTGGTCCGCCTGGCGGGTTCGGTGGTGGACCTGGTGGGTTCGGTGGTCCGCCTGGCGGGTTCGGCGGTGGACCTGGTGGGTTCGGTGGTCCGCCTGGCGGGTTCGGCGGTGGACCTGGTGGGTTCGGCGGTCCGCCTGGCGGGTTCGGCGGTGGGAACCCTGGGTTTGGTGGTGGACCTGGTGGGTTCGGTCGTCCGCCTGGCGGGTTCGGCGGTGGGAATCCCGGCTTTGGCGGGGGTCCCGGCGGGTTTGGTGGCCCCGGTGGGTTTGGTGGCCCGGGTGGCTTCGGCAGTGGCGGTCACGGCTTCGGGGGCTTCCCCGGCTTTGGTGGCGGGGGCGGCTTCGGTGGATTTGGCGGCGGTCACGGCGGTGGCTTCGGTGGCGGCGGGCACGGTGGCGGCGGGCACCGGTAGTCCGACGGCTCAGCGGGCGGCGAGGTAAAATCGCGTCCGAAGGGTCGGCCGGGGGGCATAGATCGGCCGAATGCTCCTGGCCTTAACTTCGCAGAGCACAGCTAAGTCCGCGGTAGTAACGCCGCGCTCCGGAGTGGCGATAACTTCTGTGATTGGCGCCCTGCATGGCGCACGATCTCGGTCGGCCCGCGGACGGCTAGCAAATTAGTGGGAGGATCTGTGGACACCGTACTGGGCGTGTCGATGGCACCCACGACGGTCCGCATCGTGCTGGTCGAGGGTCAAAACGCCGACGGGGCAACCGTCGATGAGGACAACTTCGCCGTCGCCAACGGCGACGACCCGGCAACTTTCAGCGCACCGCATCAGGTGGTTGCGGCAATTCTGGGTACCCGCGAGGGCGCCAACGAGGCTGGATACGACCTGCTGTCCACGGGCGTGACATGGAGCAACCAGTGCGAGGCAACCGAGCTGCGTGACGCGTTGGCCGCCCGCAAGGTCGAAAACGTCATGCTGGTCTCGGCGTTCTTGGCGGCGGCGGCGCTGGCTCAGTCGATGGGCAGCGCGACCGGTTATGCGCGCGCCGCGCTGCTGTACGTCGAACCCGATGCCGCGACGTTGGCCGTGGTGGACACCACCGACGGCTCGATCACCGATGTGCGGCGCGAGCAACTTCCCGATGACGATGACCAGGCGGTTGCCAAGCTGGTCAGCATGGTTTCTGCCGCCGAGGGTCTCGACGAGCAGCCGGAAGGCTTGCTGGTGGTCGGCTCGGGAGTCGACATCCCGTTGATCAAGCCCGCGTTGGAAGAAGCGACGTCGCTGCCGCTGAGCGTGCCCGAACAGCCCGCGACGGCGCTGGCCCGGGGTGCGGCGCTGGCGTCGGCGAATGCACCGCTGTTTGCCTCGTCAACCGACGCACTGGCCTACGCGCTGGACGCGGGCACCGGCTCGGTGGGCCAGCACGCGCACGCACCGGGATATCTGGCCGTCGCTGAGGCAGTTCCCAGCGGCGAGCCGGGCGCCGACGCGTTGGCCTACAGCGCCGTTGCCGACGACTCGGCTGCGGTTTACACCCAACGGGGTCCCGACGCTTATCCGGCCGACGATGAGCACCAAGACTTCACCACCGGCATGTACCCCGACTTCGGTCAGCTGGAGGAGCGCGAACACTTAAGTCGCACACCGTTTTTGGCGGCAATGAGTGTCTTGATCATTTTTGTTGCCGGGGTGATGGCACTGGTGATTTCGCTGGCGTTCAGCATCCGACCGTCGGCCAGTTCGCGGCCCAGCCTCAGCCACAACGTGGTGGCCCCGGCCAGACTAGCGCCGCTGCCCGCAGCGCCGCCCGCGCCAGCGGCCGCACCTGTGCGGGCCCCGGCGCCAATGGCCGCTCCGGCGCCGGTCCACGCGGCGGCGCCAGCGCCCGTCCGGATACCGGGTCCCGCTCCTGCGCCCGCGCCGATTCCCTTCCCCGCGCCGGCCCCGATCATTGCGCCGATTCTTCCCGGGCTCTTACCGCCGCTGTTCGGCCCGCCGCTCGGCCCGCCACCCCCTGATCGCGGCCCGTGGGGTCACGGCGACGAGGACGAGGGCCGCGGCGGCGGTCCTGGTTGGGGCCACGGTGGTGGCGGTTGGGGCCACGGCGGTGGTGGTTGGGGTCACGGTGGTGGCGGCTGGGGTCACGGCGGCCACGGCCGCTGGTGAGCGTCGGCAATTCTGCGCTCAACTGATAGCCGCCGGGTCCGCCCGTCGGTAGTGTTGTAGTGGCAAATACCGGGAAATCAATCCGCGTCGCTCCCGCCAAGGCTTGAGGAAACCCCGGCAATCCCCATGCATGGCCCGGCGTGATAGCCAGTTTTGACGTACCCGGCCAGTGAGCGAGCAGCTTTGGAGGAGAAGTGGACACCGTACTTGGCGTGTCGATGGCACCCACTGCGGTCCGCATGGTTCTCGTAGAGGGCGAAAACGCCGACGGCCTCACCGTCGACGAAGACGGCTTTGACGTCAACGCGGCCGCCGATGCACCGACCATCAATGCGGCCGACCAGGTCGTGTCGGCGATCCTCGGCACCCGGGAAGGCGCCGCCGCGAGTGGCTACGAACTGCGCTCGACCGGTGTGACCTGGACGGATCCCATCGAGGCCGCTGCGCTGCGGGACGCCTTGGCGGCGCGCAAGGTCGAGAACGTCATGCTGGTGTCGTCCTTTTTGGCCGCCGCTGCGCTGGCCCAGGTCGTCGGCAGCTCGGTGGGATATGCCCAGACCGGCCTACTGTTCGTCGAGCCCGACACCGCGACGCTGGCCGTGGTCAACAGTTCCGACGGGTCGATCACCGACGTCCATCGTCAGCCGCTGACGCCCGGCGCCGATTCGGTCGCTGAACTGGCCACGCTGTTGTCCAGCGCCGACTCGTTGGACGCCCGGCCCGACGGCCTGTTTCTCGTCGGATCCGGCGTGGATATCACCCCCATCAAGCCGCTGTTGGAGGCGGCGACGGGCCTGATCGTGAGTGCGCCCGAGGAACCGGAGACGGCGCTGGCCCGCGGCGCCGCGCTGGCATCGGCCAACGCGCCACTCTTCTCGTCGTCCACCGCTGCGCTGGCCTACGCACAAGACCCCGGCACGGGCTTCATCAACCCGTACGCGATCGCGCCCGGATACTTCGACGTCGCTACCGACAACGCGACCGGTGAGCAGGCGCTGGCCTACAGCGCGGTTGCCGACGACGATGTCGACGCCTACACCGCCCTAGCCGGCGAAGGGGATTTCGAGTCCGGCAGTTACACGGGCGCCTACACCGGTATCGCCGCTGCTCCAGAGGAAGGCCGCCGCAGGCCCTTCTTCCTGGTGACCAGCGCCGTCGCCGCGATCTTCGTGGTCGGCGCCGCGGCGCTGCTGGTCGCGCTGGCGATCAGCATGCGGCCAACCGCGGCCGTCCGCCCCGAGCCCGGCCACAATGCGGTGGCGCCCAAGCCGGCACCCGCCGCGCCCGTGGCCCCGGCACCAGCGTCGGCCCCGGCTCCTGCGCCTGAAGCGCCGGCCCCCGCACCGGAGGCGCCGGCCCCCGCGCCTGCACCGGAACAGGTTGCACCGGCCCCTGCTCCAGCACCGGTACCTGCGGCGCCGGCGCCCGCGCCAGAACCTGTCGCGCCGCCGCCTGCTCCGGCTCCTGCGCCGCCTCCTGCTGTGGTTCCGATACCTATTCCGATTCCGCCGATCTTTGGCGGTCCTCGACAGGGACCGCCAAACGGACCATGGGGTGGCGGCGGATACCCCGGTGGCGGCTATCCCGGTGGCGGTGGCGGTTACCCAGGCCCCGGTGGGGGCGGCGGATACCCCGGCGGCGGCGGTCACGGCAGCGGTGGTGGCGGCTTCGGCGGCGGCCATGGTGGCGGGGGTCACGGTGGCTTCGGTCACGGATTTGGCATGCCTGGCCTGGGTTTTTAACCTCCGACGGTAAACCGTCACCTGGCGTTTGCCCCCCGCTCAGAAGAGCGATGCCGTTAGCTCATTGCGGCGACCTACACACGGGTGTATGAGGTGCACCGTGTTTGGTACGGGTTATCTGGGTGCTACCCACGCTGCGGGGATGGCCGAACTGGGGCACGAAGTCGTCGGTGTCGACATCGATCCCGGTAAGGTCGCCAAGCTGGCTGCGGGCGATGTTCCATTTTACGAGCCTGGCCTGCGAAAGATGTTGCGGGACAACATCGCAGCGGGCCGTCTTCGATTCACCACCGACTACGACCTGGCTGCCGACTTCGCCGACGTGCATTTCCTCGGGGTTGGCACTCCGCAGAAGAGGGGCGAATACGGCGCCGACCTGAGTCACGTGCATGCCGTAATCGACACGCTCGCACCGCGTTTGACACGGTCGGCGGTGATCGTCGGAAAGTCCACCGTTCCGGTCGGGACCGCTGCCGAGCTTGTCCAACGAGTCAGCGGCGCAGCGCGTCCAGGTGTGGACATCGAGATCGCGTGGAACCCGGAGTTTTTACGCGAAGGTTTCGCAATCCAGGACACACTGAAGCCCGACCGTATTGTGCTTGGTGTCCAGGATGGTTCGACGCGCGCCGAGGCCGCGATCCGCGAGATGTACGCACCGATGCTCGATGCCGAGGTGCCGTTCCTGGTGACTGACTTGCAGACCGCGGAGCTGGTCAAGGTATCCGCGAACGCCTTTCTGGCGACCAAGATCTCGTTCATCAACGCGATCTCCGAGGTATGCGAAGCCGCTGGCGCTGACGTCACACTGTTGGCCGACGCCCTTGGGCATGATCCGCGGATCGGACGCCGATTCCTCAACGCCGGCTTGGGCTTTGGCGGTGGCTGCCTGCCGAAGGATATCCGCGCGTTCATGGCGCGCGCCGGCGAGCTGGGTGCCGACCAAGCGTTGACCTTCCTGCGCGAAGTCGACAACATCAACATGCGGCGCCGCACGAAGATGGTCGCGATCGCCACCAACGCTTGCGGCGGCTCGCTGCTGGGCGCGAACATCGCCGTGCTCGGCGCCGCGTTCAAACCCGAATCCGACGACGTGCGTGACTCGCCGGCACTCAATGTCGCCGGCCAGCTGCAACTCAACGGGGCCGCGGTCAACGTGTACGACCCCAAGGCACTGGAGAACGCCCAGCGACTGTTTCCCACGCTGAACTACGCCGTCTCGGTGGAGGAAGCGTGTGACCGCGCCGACGCGGTCCTGGTGCTCACCGAGTGGCCGGAATTCATCGATCTCGATCCCAATCAGCTCGCTGACCGGGTGCGCTCCCGCGTCGTCGTCGACGGCCGCAACTGCCTCGACGTGCAGAAGTGGCAGCAGGCCGGTTGGCGCGTGCACTGCTTGGGTCGGCGCGTAGCCTGACCGCGTGGACTATGCGGTCGAGCTCTTAGAGCAGAACCGCGCCTTCGGCGAACTGATCCGCAGCGGCGAGCCGTCGACCCCGATACCGACGTGTCCTGGCTGGAGCCTTACCCATCTGCTGCGGCACGTCGGCCGCGGTGATCGCTGGGCCGCGCAGATCATCGCCGACCGGATCGACGGTTACCTCGACCCGCGCGCGGTCGAGAATGGCAAGCCGCCGGCCGACCCCGACGAGGCGATCGACTGGCTGCACGGCGGGGCGCAGCGGCTGATCGATGCGATCGAAGACATCGGGGTGGAAACCCCGGTGTGGACTTTTCTGGGCCCGCGCCCGGCTTACTGGTGGGCGCGGCGCCGACTGCATGAGGCGACGGTGCACCGCGCCGACGGGGCACTGGCGCTCGGGCTCGACTACTTGCTAGCGCCCGAGCTGGCCGCTGACGGTATCGGCGAATGGCTCGAGCGCGTCGCGAGCGAGGCCGGTCGCAACGACGCGCCAATTCCGCTGCAGGACGGCCACACTGTGGCTTTGTACGCCACCGATCCCGGGGTGGGTGTCGGCGGGCAGTGGACGATCCGCGCAGACGCCGGCCGCATTTCGTGGTCGCATGGCGTCCAGGACGGCTCTGTGGTGCTGCGCGGCGGCGCGGTCAACCTGCTACTGGCACTGGTCCGGCGAGTCCGGTTAGAAGACACCGACATCGCGGTATCCGGCGACGCGTCGATATGGCAGAACTGGCTCGGGCGCACGCCTTTCTAACCCCACGCGGTACCTTTCACATCATGACGACATCGGAGATCGCCACCGTGCTGGCTTGGCATGACGCATTGAACGCGTCTGACCTCGACACCCTGGTGGCCCTGTCCAGCGATGACATCGAAGTCGGCGACGCACACGGCGCCGCACAGGGCCATGCCGCGTTGCGTGACTGGGCATCGGGCCACCCTCGCCACGCCGAAGTGGGCAAGATATTCGTCCACGACGGCGTCGTCGTCGTGGAACAGAAGATCGGCGGCCCAGGCGAATCCGGCTCCACGATCGCGTCTGCCTTCCGCGTGGTGCACGATCACGTCACCTCGGTTTTTCGTCACGACAGCCTGGCAGCAGCGCTCGCTGCGACCGAACTGACCAACGCTGACCTCGTCGACTGAGGAGTGACAGATGCGGGGAATCATCCTGGCCGGCGGTTCGGGTACGCGGCTGTACCCGATCACCATGGGTGTCAGCAAGCAGTTGTTGCCGGTCTACGACAAACCGATGATCTACTACCCGCTGTCCACACTGATGATGGCCGGGATTCGCGACATCCAGGTGATCACCACCATTCCTGACGCGGCCGCCTTCGAACGAATTCTCGGTGACGGCAGCCAATTCGGCATCAACATCAGCTACGCGGTGCAAAGCCATCCTGAGGGTCTGGCCCAGGCGTTCGTCATCAGCGCCGGGCACATCGGCTCCGACTCGGTAGCTTTGGCGTTGGGCGACAACATCTTCTACGGACCCGGGCTGGGCACCAACCTCCGACGTCATCAACAGCTAAGCGGGGGAGCAATTTTCGCCTACTGGGTGGCCAACCCGTCGGCATACGGTGTCGTCGACTTCGGCGCGGACGGCATCGCGCTGTCGATCGAAGAGAAACCTGCCACGCCGAAATCGAACTACGCGGTGCCCGGTTTGTACTTCTACGACAACGACGTGATCGAGATTGCCCGGGGCCTAAAGCCCTCTGCGCGCGGCGAATACGAGATCACCGATATCAACCGGACCTATCTCGATCAGGGTCGGCTGGCCGTCGAAGTGCTCGCCCGCGGCACTGCCTGGCTGGACACCGGGACGTTCGACTCGCTCGCTGACGCCGGTGACTACATTCGCACGCTGGAACGTCGCCAGGGTCTGAAGGTCAGCGTCCCCGAAGAAGTAGCGTGGCGGATGGGTTTCATCGACGACGAGCAGGTGGCCGACCGCGCCAAATCCCTGCTGAAATCCGGCTACGGGGCCTACCTGCTGCAGCTGCTGGAACGACGCTAGAGCTCAGCCACCCGACAGCGGGCGCCCCATAACGGTCAGGCGGTTTCCGTAGCGGGGGCCGTGACCGAACCCGCCGGACTTGGCGCCGGCCGCACCCGGCATACCGGGCATGCCGGCCGGGACGGCGCCAGTACCGCCGCCGGTCGGGCCGACCGCATTGGTCCAGCCGCCACCGGCATAGGTCACGCCGCTGTGGTTGGCGACCTGCGCCGCCGCGGTCCACGCCGGGGGGGCGGACAGCTTGCCGATCAGTGTGCTTCCACCGGTGTTCACCGAAACGCCCACGCTCATCGGTGCCGGCGCCAGCGGCTTGATCATGTCGGTAACGCCCGCGCCCCCAAGGCCCGCGGCGCCAAGCCCCGCCGACTCGCCGGCCGCGGGCGCTATCGAGTTGATGTCGGCCAAACCACTGGTGACGGCCGGCGTGATGAGCGCGGGGCTCACGTATGAGCCCGATATGAGACCGTTCAAAAAGGTGGAGTTCAGGAAGGTTCCGATGGGGCTCCCGTCCGTGCCGTCCAAGAAGTCGAGGAAGTCGGTGAGCGCACTCGCTGGCTGCGTGGCCGCATTCGTCGCTGCGGACACTGGCGAGGTGAGTTGTTTCAACGACGACGGGATCGTTGATGTCAGTTGCTGCAGCTGCGACTGCACACCGCTCCCGGTGCTGGCGCCGTTCGCCTGCGTGACCGCCGAGCCCTGCGTGGCCTGGGCCGCCGGATTCGACGTTTCCGGTGGCTGGCTGAACGCCTTGACCGACGAGGCCGCCGCCGAAGTGCCGGCGTAGCCGTACATCGCCGCAGCGTCCTGTGCCCACATCTCGCCGTACATCGCCTCGTTGACGGCGATCGCCGCGGTGTTCTGTCCGATCACGTTTGTCGCGACCAACATCGCCAGCTGCGCGCGGTTGGCCGCGACCTCGACCGGTGGGACCGTCATCGCGAATGCCGCCTCGTAGGCGCTCGCGGCGGCCGAGGCCTGGGCTGCGGTCTGCTCGGCTTGCGCGCCGGTGGTGCTCATCCAGGTGATGTACGGGTCGACAGCGGCGGCCATCGTCGCTGATGTCGGCCCGAGCCATTCGTCGTCCAAGACGTCGATCGTCGATTGATACTGGGTTGCCGTCGACTCGAGTTCGGCCGCGAGCAGATTCCACGCCGCGGAGGCTGCGCGCATCGGAGCTGAGCCGGGGCCGGAATACATTCTGCCAGAGTTGATTTCGGGTGGTAACGCGCCAAAGTCCATGGTCAGCGTTCCAAGTTAGCCGGGATCGAGACGAAGAGTACGTCGGAAATCGTCGGCGTCGGTGTACACGATCGGTTGCGGTCGGCCGTTTTTGCGGGCGACTGTGCCTGCTTTGCAACAGAGAACATCGCAACTTTCCTTTCAATAGGAACTGATCTATCCAGATCTGTTGTGGGAGTTTTTGTTTGATAGACATAGACGGAGCGCGTGAACATTTGCCGGGGCATCAACTGTTAGTCGATACGCCGCACCCCCTGTGATCAGGCCCTGTGCACCGCAGAAGAACTCGTGCAACCACTCCTGTGTGGAAAGCCAACGAGGCGGAAACATTGGCAGAGATGTAACCAATAGTGCGCCTGAGTTTCATCGCGACGCGCGCTCAGCCGCCGAACTCATAGAAAGTTCAAATATTTTGATTCGGCGTTTTGGCGGCCAGCCGGCTCGCCGGAACCTGCCAGTAACTTCGCTGGGGACGCTCAGCGAACGGTGAGACACCAGCGAGTGAACAGCACATACGCTGGATATGCGGTTTTCGTCCTTGCCCGCGGCAAGCATTGAGCCTATCCGGTCGACGGAGGTCTCCCGCCGTTCGTCGGCGGATCTACGATGCGCGCTGAGTGTGTGCGCGGTACGCGGGTGGTGAGAGCGAACTTCGTGACTGCCGCGCGCTACTGGCGGTAGCTGGCCAGGAAGTTGCCCAACCGCTCGATGGCGCGGGCAAGGTCGCGTGACCACGGCAGCGTGACGATCCGCAGGTGATCCGGTGCGGGCCAATTGAATCCGGTTCCCTGAGTGACCAGAATCTTCTCCGACAGCAGCAGATCCAGGACGAGCTGTTCGTCGTCGACGATCTCGTGCACCTCGGGATCGAGCCGTGGGAACGCGTAAAGCGCACCGGCGGGTTTGACGCAGGACACCCCGGGGATCTCATTGAGCTTGGACCACGCGACGTCGCGCTGCTCAAGCAGGCGCCCACCCGGTAGCACCAAGTCGTCGATGCTCTGATGACCGCCGAGTGCGACCTGAATCGCGTGCTGGGCAGGAACATTCGGGCACAACCGCATGTTGGCCAGCAGGTGAATGCCTTCGACAGCCCGTTGAAGGTCAGGCACAACAGGTCAGGGGCAAGCGTTGCCATGCTGATGTGCTCGGCGTCGTCGTAGAGGATCTTGTCGTAGATCTCGTCGGCGAGCAGCAGTAGCTGATGCTTGCGTGCCAAATCGGCCATCTGCGTGAGGATTTCACGACCGTAGACAGCGCCGGTGGGGTTGTTCGGGTTGATGACCACCAAAGCCTTGGTGCGCTCGGTGATCTTCGATTCGATGTCGGCGATATCCGGTTGCCAGTCTTGGGTTTCGTCGCACAGGTAGTGCACCGGAGTGCCGCCGGCCAGCGACGTCGATGCCGTCCAGAGTGGGTAGTCGGGAGCCGGAATCAGCACCTGATCGCCGTTGTCCAGCAAGGCCTGCAGGGTCAGCGTGATGAGCTCCGAAACCCCGTTGCCCAGATATACGTCGTCGACGTCGAAACGTGGGAAGCCGTCGACGAGTTCGTAGCGGGTGACTACCGCGCGCCGCGCCGGCAGGATCCCCTTGGAATCCGAATAGCCCTGCGCGTAGGGCAGCGCCTGGATCATGTCGCGCATGATGACGTCGGGTGCGTCGAAGCCGAACGGCGCCGGGTTGCCGATGTTCAGCTTGAGGATGCGGTGCCCCTCGGACTCCAGCCGTGCGGCGTGATCGTGTACTGGTCCGCGAATCTCGTACAGCACGTCCTGCAGCTTCGAGGACTGCGCGAACGTACGCTGCCGCGGCTGATGTCCCGCGTTCTGCCATGGCAGCTGATGAGTGGTCACATCAACTATGGTGCCACGGCTGTCCAGCTATTTTCTAATTCAACAACCAGCCTGATCAGCGCTTACCCGGTGGGCGGGCGCCGCGAGCGATGCCCAGGCCCTTGACGGGTGCGGCCGGCGGCGTCTGGCCACCGTCCTCGCCATCGCTTCCGGCGGGCGTGGATTGCGGTTCTTCCTTCGCCTGAGCCTCGGGCTTGGCCTCCGCTTCGGGCGCCGGCTCCGGCGTCGGGGTTGACGGGGGCGGGGGAGTCGAAGCCTTTTTGGCTCCCGGGCGCTTGGCCCCAGCCGCTATCCCCAGACCCTTGACCGGCGCGGCCGGTGCCTTGGCCTCCGGGGCGGCCGCGGGCTCGGTCTGTGCTTCCGGTTGTTGGACCGGCGCGGGTTGTGCTGCGGCCTCTGGCTTTGCCGCAGTTTTCTTGGCGCCCGGTCGCTTGGCCCCGGCAGCCAGGCCCAGCCCCTTGGTGGGCGCCGCGGGTGCCTTGGCCTCGGGAGCTTTTTCCTCGGTTTCCGACGGAGACTGCGCGGCTTCAGCTTTGGGTGCTGCCTTCTTGGCGCCGGGTCGTTTGGCGCCACCGGCGATGCCCAAGCCGGTGACTGCCTTGGTGGCCTTGTCCTCGGCAGGCGCGGCCGCTACCGGTTCGACAGCTTCTTCCTTGGCCGGAGCGGTCGCAGCGGACGCCTTCGGCGCGGCCTTCTGCGCGTGCTCGGCGGCCTGCTTTGCGGCAGCACCCTTCTCCGGCAACGTGATCGAACCGCGGTCGAGCGACTCGAGCAGAAGCTGCGCCACGTCGCGGACGTCGACGCCTTCGCGTCCGGCGGCCTCCTGGCGGTCGTTGACACCGTCGGTGACCATCACCCGGCAGAACGGGCACGCCGTTGCCACGGTGGTGGCGCCGGTGGCCAGCGCCTCGTCGACACGCTCGTGATTGATCCGCTTGCCGATGTGTTCTTCCATCCACATCCGCGCACCACCGGCGCCGCAGCAGAAGCTGCGGTCGGCGTGACGCGGCATCTCGGCGAGCTTTGCGCCCGAGGCAGCGATCAGCTCACGCGGTGCCTCGTAGACCTTGTTGTGCCGGCCCAGGAAGCACGGGTCGTGATAGGTGATGTCCTCGGAGACCGGGCTGACCGGGACCAGCTTCTTGTCGCGCACCAGCCGGTTGAGCAGCTGGGTGTGGTGCAGCACCGAGTAGTTGGCGCCCAGCTGCTTGTATTCGCGGCCGAGGGTGTTGAAGCAGTGCGGGCAGGTGACCACGATCTTGCGGTCGACCGTCTCGACACCTTCGAACAGGCCGTCCAGGGTCTCGACGGCTTGCTGCGCGAGTTGCTGGAACAGGAATTCGTTTCCGGAGCGACGGGCCGAGTCGCCGTTGCAGGTTTCGCCGGTGCCCAGCACCAGGTACTTCACTCCGGCGATGGCCAGCAGCTCGGCGACGGCTTTGGTGGTTTTCTTGGCCTTGTCGTCGTACGCGCCCGCGCAGCCCACCCAGAACAGGTATTCGTAACCGTCGAAGCTGTCGACGTCCTCGCCGTAGACCGGGACGTCGAAGTCGACCTCGCTGATCCAGTTGGTGCGGTCGCCGGCGTTCTGGCCCCACGGATTGGCTTTGGTCTCAAGGTTTTTGAACAGCACCGAGAGTTCGGACGGAAACTCCGACTCCATCATGACCTGGTAGCGGCGCATATCGACGATGTGGTCGATGTGCTCGATGTCCACCGGGCACTGCTCGACGCAGGCTCCGCAGTTCACGCATGACCACAGCACGTCGGGGTCGATCACCCCGCCCTGTTCGGCGGTGCCGACCAGCGGACGGGCCGCCTGCTCGGGTCCGTGCCCGGGCACGCGGCCGAAGCCGGACTCGGGTACGTGGTGGCCCTCTTCGTGGGCGGTCTCGAGGTCCAAGCCCTCGAGCGGCTCTGCCTTCTTCTCGCCGAGGATGTACGGAGCCTTGGCCATCCAGTGGTCCCGCAGATCCATGATGACGAGCTTGGGGGACAGCGGCTTACCGGTGTTCCACGCCGGGCACTGCGACTGACAGCGCCCACACTCGGTACAGGTGGCGAAGTCGAGGTTGCCCTTCCAGGTGAAGTCTTCGATCTTGCCGCGGCCGAAAGTCGCGTCGTCCGGCGGGTTTTCGAAGTCGATGGGCTTGCCATGGGCCTCGATCGGCAGCAGCGGACCCAGGCCGTCGGGCAGCCGCTTGAAGGTGACGTTGACCGGCGCCAAGAAGATGTGCAGGTGCTTGGAGTGCAGCACGATCAGCAGGAAGATCAGCGCCACAGCGATGTGGGCGAGCAGCGCGAACGTCTCGATCCACTCGTTGGCGCCTGCGCCCAACGGGTGCATCAGCGCGCCCATGGCGTGGGAGAAGAAAGCACCGTTGCCGTAAGGCAAAGTTCCGGTGTTCGCCGACGCTCCGCGGAAGATCGCGAAGCTGAAGATGACCATGAAGATCATGAACAGGATCAGCCAGGCGCCGCCGGTGTGGGAGCCGTAGAACCGTGATGAACGGCCATACTCCTTAGGTTCTGAGCGCAACCGGATGATCGCGAACGTGCCGATACCGGCTACGACGCTGAGGGCGATGAAGTCCTGCAGGAAGCCCAGCGCATCCCATCGGCCGACGATCGGGATGTGGAAATTGTTCTGGAACAGGGTGCCGTAGGCCTCGACATAGACCGTGGCGAGAATGAAGAAGCCCCACATGGTGAAGAAGTGCGCCAGCCCGGGGATGGACCATTTCAGCAGCTTGCGCTGGCCGAACACCTCGGTGATCTGCGTCCAGACCCGCGTGCCGACGTGGTCGGTGCGACCGGTGACCGGCTGGCCGGAGAGCGTGAGTTTGGCCAGCCACAGCACCCGGCGGACGGCGAGCAAAGCGATGATCGCCGTCATCCCCAAGCCGACAACCAGTCTGATCAGCATCTGCGTGTGCACAGAGCAACTCCCCAAGACTCGTGTTACTGGTCAGTAACTTAGCTAATGCTACTAGCCAGTAACTTAACTACTGCACCTGCTCAAGCCGTGTAAGCCTGCTCATAGTGCCATCTCCGGAGGGTGTACCGCGACGAAGGATGCCCTAACTTGGCCGCCGTCGAGCGCTAAGTGCGCTGCGTATGCGGGCGAAGGATTACCGGCTCAGAAGTGCGGTATGGGCGGTAACGGGGGCAAATTACTTCGCCACCAATGGTGCCAAGGATGTTGCGGAGTCCAGGTCTCGGTGTTCTGTGGCGGCACGGGTTCGATGGTCTCTGTCGAGGAGCCCGTCGTGGTCGGAGTGGTCGGCGACGGGGTCGGCGACGGGCTGGTGGTGTGCGAGGACGTGGTGGTCGACGAGTGCGTCGTGGCCGGCGTTGGGGCACTGCCCCCACCGCCCCTGGCCAGGATGGCCAGGCCGTAGATGATGATCGCGATCAGAATCACCACCGCTAGGCCCCACAGTGCCAGAACCCACCGTTTGAGGTACCAGGGCGATGGGCTTTCCGTGGTGCTCAAGCGTTCTGTCTCGTCGATGTTCACGTTGCCCCTTGAATAACCGTCGACGTCATACGTTGGTCGATTGCCAACCATGGTTACGGCGTCGCGCCGTCGTGGTGATGGTGGTGGTGGCGGCCCTCGTCGATGCTGGTGCTGGTCGGCGGCGTCGTGGTGGGTGCCGTGGTGGTCGGCTCGGTGGTGGTCGGCGGGATGGTCATGGTGGTCGTTGGAGCCGGAGCGACCGGCTCGGTGGTCGTCGGTGCCTCGGTGGTGGTGGTCGTCGTGACGCCGGTGGACGTCGTCGGCGAGGTGGGGGTTTGCGTCGGCCCGCCGCTTCCGTGCGTTTGGTCGGCGAGAAAGTACAGAGCCAGTCCGAGCAGGATCGCAACGAACAAGCCCAAGGCCACCAGCACAATCGGATTGCGATACCACGGCGACCGGTGCTTGGGCTCGTGCCCGTCATCGCCGGAGTCGCTGTAGTCGTAGTAACCGGTCGGCGCGTCGCTGGGGTCGTCCGGAGGTCCGTAGCCCGTCACGTGCTCCGATCCTAGCCGTGGATTGCCGCGAAGGCTTTAGCGGCCGCGCTCTAAAAGAAGCCGTTCGGCAGGTGCGGCAAGTGCAAGTGGTGGTGATGTCGCGGCGGCTCGGTGGGGGCGGGGGAGTAAGTGTTCTGCGGCGGCGCCTCTTCGGGCGTCTGCTCCGGCGTCTCGGGTGGCGGCGCCTCGCTGCTTGACGACGGGGTCGTCGTGGTCGTCGTCGGGGAGGTGGTCGACGACCGCGTGTGCGTGGTGGAGGGCGTGGTGGTGGCCGGAACACCGCCCTCGCCGCCGCGGGACAGCTCGACGAGGCCGTAGATGAGCAACGTGAGCAGGAGTGCGACCGCCAGCGCCCACAAGGCCAGCAACACGCGATTGCGGTACCACGGGTCGGGCGCGAAGTCGGGTTCAGCGGAGTCGGCGGCGTTGTCTAGCTCGTCGACATCCATCAGCGAATCGATCGCCCCGTAATCGGCCATCCGAGTCGGCAGATCGCTCGGGTCGTCTGGAACGCCAGCCACGCCCCGATGCTACGTCAGAGCTGTCGCTGCACCTCGTCGGCGAAAAGCCGCAGGTGCTCGAGATCGAATAGGTCCAGCAGCTGGAGATACACCCGCTGCAGACCGATCTCGGTGAAAGGTCCGAGCTGGTCCACGATCTGGGCAGGCGTGCCCGCCAGCGGCGAGTTGGACCGCAGTTCGTCGACCTCGCGTCCGATCGCGGCGGCCCGTCGGGCGATCTCCGCGTCGTCGCGTCCGGCGCACACCACGAAGGCCGCGGAGTACGTCATCGAATCGGTGGGCCGGCCGACCGATTCGACGGCGTCGCGGACCCGCTCGAACTGCGTCTTGATGGTGTCCAGCGGCGCGAACGGCACGTTGAATTCGTCGGCGAACGTCGCGGCGAGCCCCGGCGTCCGCTTGGCGCCCGTCCCGCCGATGATGATCGGCGGATGCGGCTGTTGCACCGGCTTGGGTAGTGCCGGTGAATTGTTGACGGCGTAGTGGGCTCCGGCGTAGTCGAAGGTTTCGCCGTCCGGGGCGGTCCACAGACCGGTGATCAGCTCGAGCTGCTCGGTGAGCCGGGCGAATCGCTCGCGCAGCGGTGGAAACGGGATCGCGTAGGCCAGGTGTTCGTTCTCGAACCAGCCAGTGCCGATTCCGAATTCGACTCGCCCGTTGCTCATTTCGTCGACCTGGGCCACCGAGATGGCCAGCGGTCCGGGATGGCGGAACGTCGCCGACGTGACCAGGGTGCCCA
>Ga0302326_10013271_pt1 | contig 17475 bp, 15 predicted proteins | sample Palsa_T0_3_FD_202264 | JGI IMG/M metagenome (GOLD analysis project Ga0302326, IMG submission 202264) | Peat permafrost microbial communities from Stordalen Mire near Abisko, Sweden - Palsa_T0_3 | ecosystem: Environmental > Terrestrial > Soil > Palsa > Peat permafrost | place: Sweden: Abisko... | reverse complement strand
CATCACCACGAGCGGCTCTCAGGCTTTTACTAATGGCACCTCCGCGAGCGTGTCACAGTCGGCGACGACGATACTTGACCGTTTCATGCAAATCCCGCCCAATATTACTATCCGGGAGGGCCACCGCGTGAAGGTCTATTTTACGCAAGACATGCTTCTACCGGCGTATGAAAACCATACGATTCCCCAATCGTTCTAGGAGCCGACTTATGCAGAGAATAGCGATCCTAACCGCATTTGCCTTTCTCACTCTTGCCGGATGCAAGAGTACAGAGCAGAAACAGCAAGACCTAAACGCTGAACTCCAAACCGTGACGATTCAGTACAACAAAGATTGCCCGAAGTTCGATGAGCACGACACGACGGGGATCAGCGCCGCGCTTGGCACGAAGCCCAGTCCGTCGCAGGCTGCCGCCACTGCAGCGCGTCAGCAGCAAATACAGGCCAATCTCAATAGTCCGCATTGCAAGGAGTTGGACGCGAGGCGGGACGACCTGACAAGCAAGCTCCTTGGCTTACAGAAACAGTGAGCTGCTGAGTCCCATAGCCGTCTCAATCATCAACCGCAGAACCCGACAAGGAGACCCACCATGAAGGGACCATTTCTCACCACGATGCTTGCCGTTGCCGCCACCCTCCCTGCGCATGCGCAGTTGGGTTCCGGCATCGTCTATGACCCAACCCAATCCGTACATGCGGTCCAACAGATTCTCCAGGCCAACGAACTCTATACCACTGCGCTCAACACGACGCAGAACGTCATCGGGGCGTACAACCTGGCGAAGCGGATGGCGACCGCGCCCTCGTCACTTTATTCGGGCTACACGAATATGGGACAGCAGTTCTGGGTTCCCTTCACCCAACCAGCCAACACTTACGGCAATTTGCAGCAGTTCATCAATGCAATTGCGACCGGTAGCGGCGCGGCTTCGGCGAACCAAGCAGCGAGCGTCCAGCGTACCGGACAGATCTCCGGATACAGCTCTCTCAATGCGCAGGGCCAGCAGGCGGTCGCGGCTCAGGGCGCGACCATCGATCTATCCGATGCCGTAAGCGCCAGCAGCCTTCAGACCCTCGGCACCGTTCGGGCGAACTCTGCCCAGCGGGAGACCGATATTAGCAACCTCGAAACCGCCAGCCACTCGGCCGACCCGACCCAGCAGACCGAGATGGCGACTCTCCAACGGATCAACCAGGCTATGCTTATCCAACTCCGTACGCAGCAGGAGCAGGAACAGATGACGCAGGCGCAGACCCTTGAGCAGATGGTGCAGCAGAAACAGCAGCAGGATGCGTTGAAGCTAACCATGCAGGCCGCTGATGGGTACGAAGCCAACTACAACACCCACGTCTCCAACGATACGACCGGCATCACGAAATCACTCAGCTACTAATCTTCGGGGGTGACTATGGGACAGCAGATGCTTACCTACATTGCACAGCAGTGCGACAGCTTGAGCGCGACCATGTCGCCCACGATCGATGCTATCGGATTGCACATCGTCATTTCACTGGCAACGATCATGCTCGTGTGGTTCGGCGCACAGGAGGCACTTGCTTCGGCACAAGGAGGACCGGGTTTCAGTATGGCGAGGTTTCTCAACTTCTTCATGTTAATTACCTTCGCTTACTGCTTCGTGAAGTTCTACGACAGCACGATTCCCGGAATCGGCTACTCACTCAAGAGTTTTATCAGCCAAGGCACGACGAATCTTGCACAGACCATTGGACAGGATTCGATTTCTGGCATGTTCATGCAGATCGACACGGCGGTATCGAGGTCGGGGACAAGTATGGTCGCACTGACCGCTCCATATCTGTTTGTCTGTTATATCCTCAGCCAGATCATGCTTTGCACGCTTGCGGCGGTTGTCGCAGTCATCCTCGGCTACGGCGCAATTGCCGGAACCATCATCGGGATTCTCGGACCGATTTTCATTCCGTTTCTCGTCTTCGACAAACTGGAGTTCCTTTTCTGGGGTTGGCTCAAGGCGTTTCTCAGCTTCGCCTTTTACAAGGTTGTCGCGGCAGCCACGATGAGCGTTTTGGGACATATGTTCATGGCTTACTTCGCCAGCGGGATTACTTTTACCAACCCGCTCGATTTTGTAAAAAACTTTCCCATACTCATTATTCTTGTGCTCGTCAACGTCTTCTTAATTCTGAAGATTCCGGCGATTACCGCCTCTATTTTTTCTGGCAGCAGTGGCGGCCATGACGCCGCTATGGGATCCGTGACTGGGGTTATCACGGCAGGACTGATGAAGTAAACAGAGGGTCCACATGACGACAACAACAAAGGCATCCCCCGAAATAACCCGCGCGGCAGAACGTTATCTAGAACAGTACGGTGATCCGCTTGTGATGAATACCTATCTCAAGGTGACTATTCTGTGCCTCGTAGTGGTCTGCCTTGCCCTGGCGGCGCTCGTCTTTAAGAGCCAAAGAGCGCTTGCCGGCATCCATCCGATGATCGTGCGGATTAACGACGTGGGCCGTGCCGAGGCAATCGACTATCGCAACTTCCAGTACCGCCCGCAGGAGGCTGAAAACAAGTATTACCTATCACACTGGGCCGAGCTGTACTTCTCACGCAATCGCTTCACCATCGAGCGCGACCAGACGAACTCACTCTACTTCCTCAACAGCGACGTCCAGCGGGCCGTCATCGACCAGGAGCGCAAAGGCAGTATTATCCAGGCGTACATCAAAGACAGCAGTCTTCCGTATGTTGATGTCGAGATCAAGAACGTCATCCTTGACGATCTGCGGCAGTCGCCCTATTCGGCCCGTATCGAGTTTGAGAAGGTATACACCAATACCTCCGATCACACCGAACTCAACAGGGAGCGATGGACCGCCAGCGTTACCTACGTCTTCCGCGAGAACGTGAAAAACAACGAGCTGGCCGTGAACCCTCTCGGTTTGACCATCGTGCGTTTCCGTGCAGACCAGGCATTCAACTAGAGGAGTGGTTCAGTGGCGTGTTGACATAAGCCGTACCATGTTCCATTTCAGGATAGATTATGCCCCGTGCGACCTGTCATCTCTGCGGGGCATGTTTCCTCATCCCTATTAAGTATTAGACACGCCGGTCTATCGGGAGCGAAGCTTGTCAGTAAGGGTTACAGATACCCTTAGTTGCAGGCCGTAAACGGATCAACGGCGTGAACTTCGTAGACCAATTGAAGCGCGGAGCGGAGCTCCGAAGGTCTTTGAATTGTCGGGCAGTCGACCATCAGGTACCCGAACACCGGACGGCGAATTGCTCCACGTTTCTTCGCTATTCCGTATACCGCTCTAACACTCTGGAGATATTTATGGCTCTAGCTGCAATTGTCGAACGAACGCCCCTGAAAGATCCTCTCCTGACCGCGGAAGAGGTTGCCGCAAGGCTCAATGTTACGAAAGATTGGGTATGGGATCACTCTTCGCGCAAGGCCCCATATTTGCCGGTTATCCGCATTGGTGACGGTACGCTTCGCTATCGGTCGAGCCAGATCGAAGAGTTCGTGTTTGAACGGGAACGCCTCTCTATTTTGCGGCGCAAACGACGGTAAACTGCCGCAAACGCTAGTAAAATAAAACAGGCCCAATCGTTTCCCGCCACAGAACTGAGGGAGCAAATGGGTACATCACGCCAACGGGGGTTCGTCACCCCTCGCGGTAAGCAGTGGTACGGGTATTTCCGCAAGGTCGTCAATGATCCGGTGACGAACGAAGAGAAGATCGACCGGGTAGCAGTTATTCTCGGGCCTCGATCAAAGATGTCAAAGGCCGAAGCTCGGGATGCGCTCCAACGTGAAATCACAAAACAGCTGGGACAGTCCGGTTCCACAAACAGGATCATGAATGATGGTTCTGTGACGTTTGAATGGTTTGTCACGAATCGGTTTATCCCCCTGAAAGAGGCTGTTTGGAAAGAAGAGACAGCCAAAACCAAGAAGCTACTCATCCAGCGCGATCTCACCGACATCTTGGGAAAGATCCCGCTGGTCAACTTTGACAAGTTCAGCTTGCAAATTCATTTGAACAAGCTGGCCGAAACCCGGTCCAGGGATAGAGTGTTGCAAATGCGTGCATATTTACGGGACATCTTTGCCGAGGCAGTCGATCAAGACTTCCTAGCGAAAGATCCTGGGCGCAAGGTGAAGGTTCCAGCGCAACTGCGGGAAACTGACACAACAACGCTCTCGTGGGATCAACTTCGAATGGCGCTCTCGAAGCTGGAATTGAAAGATCGCATTCTGTTGGAACTTGACATGACGAATGCTCTCCGGCCCAGCGAGTTGTTTGCTCTCAGATGGAAACGCTTTGCTCCATCGGCTTCCACGATGAGCGTAACTGAGACCGTCTACAAAGGGAAAATCCGTCCTTGGGGCAAAACTAAGAAGAGCCTTGCAGTAATCCACATCCCCAGGAACCTCGTAGCTGACCTTGAGGTCTGGAAATCACAGTGCCCGGACGCGTCGCCGCAAGCCTTCATCTTTCCCAACGAACACGGCGGCTTTATGGACACGGACAACTATCGCAAGCGCGTGCTGCACAAGCTGGCTGAGGCGCTGGAACTGCCGAAACTGACGTTCCAGGTAATCCGACGAAGCATAGCGACACTGGCTCAAAAGAAGGGCACAGTGAAGGATGTACAGGGCGTGATGCGACATTCCCGAACGGCGACGACCACCGATGTCTACATGCAGGAGATTCCCGAAAGCGTACAAGCCACCATCAACTCCATCAATAAGGAGTTGAGGCAACGGCGTCCGAAGGAGAAACGGAGGGCAACGTCAGCGCCTGCCTCCAAAAAACTCGTTGTCGGTTGAAGTCAGCGGGCGCGCGACGCGGTGTCAAATGAGGGAATTCCAGTTTTGACACCAAATGACACCAAGCTGGAAGAAGGGAGACTGTAAGTTGTTGATAATATGGTGGACCTGACCGGGATCGAACCGGTGACCTCTTCCATGCCATGGAAGCGCGCTCCCAGCTGCGCCACAGGCCCACAAAGGGAGGAACATCCTTTATTCTGCTGGAGCATGCCAAATACGTCAAACGCTCCGCACGTGGCAACTGTCGTTTCACCGTTGTCCTTGGGAGAACGAATGTTCAACCTCCCTCGTCCCGCAAAATTAGCTGCGCTAGCCCTGCTCCTGTGGAGCGGTTCTTTCACCGGGTCCGCGGCCGCCCAAGCCGTCGGCCCTGCTGGCGGTACCGCGCCTGCGCCAGGAGGGTTTGCCATGGCCAACCTTCGCCCCGCGCTGGCCAACGTGCAGACTGCAATCGGCAGCCTCAGCATTGCCCACTGGAAAGCGTCTGCAGCCACCCGCTCCGCCGTGCAACAGGATGTTGCCTCCATGCAGCGCGACCTGATCATCACCCTGCCAGGACTCATGTCCCAGGCAGAGGCGGGCGGTCCGGCCGTACTGTCTCCAAGTTTCGCCGTATTTCGGAATCTGGATGCTCTCTATGACGTGCTGCTCAGGGTGACCGAGACGGCCGCGCTTGCCGGCCCCGGGCCAGATGCCGGCAGCCTGGAAGATGCCCGCGCCGGACTGGAGGATGGCCGGGCCAAGCTAGGGGCCTGGTTGCTCCAGTCCATCGGTGCCCAGGACGCCCAGATAGCCCGGCTCCAGGCTCCTGCCTCCCACCCCGCGCCGGCGCCCCCGGGGCCTACCAAAATCGTGGTCGACGATGGCCCTGATGCTCCCAAACCACACAAGAAGAAACCGGCCCCCACCCAGGCACCTCAGTAACCGGTTTGCTGCAGCCATTTGTTGCTTGGGCGGTGTCTAAGGTAAAGAGAGCCTGCTCCCCCACGGGCTGCCTTGAGCGCGTAATTGGGAGACGCGGAGGAACGCTTCCTGTTATGGTATGGAGAACTTTTGACATGCAGGTAGGCATTGCTTTGGGAAATATCGCCAGCGTCCTCAGCGTACCCTCTGAAGAAACCGGAATTGTCTCGGAACTGAAAGCCGGTTCTGAGGAGGCCTTCGCATGGTTGATCGCCAAGTATCACCAGCCTATTTACAGCTTGATAGCGCGCACCATTCCCGATCCAGCGGACGCGGCTGACCTGACCCAGGATGTCTTCATCAAGATCTACCGCGGGATCGGCGGATTTAACGGCGACTCCAGCCTGCGCACCTGGATTTATCGCATCGCCCTGCGCGAGGCCAGCAACCAGCGCCGCTGGTGGGGACGCCACAAGCGCCAGGAAGTCACCATTGAAACCGAGTTTGGTGAGAGCCACGATGGCCAGCCGCTGTGTCTTAAGGACACCCTGGTCGACGCCCAGGAATCGCCCTTCGACCGGGCCGCCTCAGAAGAGGTCAGAGCCAAGGTAGAGGAGGAGTTGCGCCGCGTTCCCGAGCCATTCCATGCGGTGGTTGTTCTGCGCGATATAGAGGGTTTTTCCTACGAAGAGGTGGCGGAGATTCTGGGCGTGAATCTTGGCACGGTCAAGTCGCGTCTCATGCGTGGGCGTGCTTATCTAAAAGCCCGGCTGGCGGGGTTTGCTGAGGCTGCGGCAAAACGGCCAGGTGCTGCGTTTCAGCCGATGGAAGCGCTCTCGACGGGCGCCAAGGGGGCCAAGTGAAGAAGTGCGCACATTTCCGTGACCAATTCTCGGCATACCTCGATGGCGCTGTAACCGGCGCAGCGATGCACGAGATTGCTGCGCACCTTGAGGTCTGCGCCGGGTGTGAGGTTGAATTTGCCCAATGGCGTAATGCCCAGACGTTGATCAGTTCCATCGGGCCGGCCAAAGCTCCCCTCAATCTGGATCTCCGGCTTCGCGTTGCCCTGTCCCAGCAAGCGGCCAATACCGCTCAGGAGAAGTTCGCCCGTGGACGAATTCGCTGGCAAAATAGGCTCAGTCCGCTGCTATGGCAGGTTACAGCTGGCTTCGCCAGCACCGTTGCGCTTCTGGGCGGGGTGGCGCTGCTGATCGGAATGTTCGCATCTCCGGAGCCGCTGCTGGCGCGTGATGAACCCCTCGGGATGGCGTCCAGTCCCCGCTTCCTTTACTCCGCGCTCGAGCCTGCCGGGGGCGTTGCAGATAGCAACAATCCCGTGGTTGTGGAAGCGTTTGTCAACGGGGAAGGCAGGGTCTACGACTACCGAATCGTCTCCGGAAACGCTGATAATAAGACCCGTTCGCAGTTAGAAGATACTTTGCCTTTTAGCGTCTTCGCCCCGGCGCAGGTGTTTGGACAGCCGGTACGGGGTACGGTACTCCTCTCCTTTTCAGGAGTTTCCGTACCGGGCTAGACAAGTTTTTGAAGGGTACGGGCTTCGGCCTGCGGAAAAACTCTCCCTGGGAAGGGCACGGCTTCAGCCGTGCCGCAATTGATCGAAAATACGTCGGGCTTTAGCCCCTGAGGTACGCTTTTTCTCGATTCGTCTGTGATATCCGCTGGAGAGAACCGTACCTCAGCGGCTAAAGCCGCGGGACCCATGGCAAATTTTTGGCACGGCTGAAGCCGTGCCCTTCCCGGAAGAACTTTTCCGCACCCTGTAGAGTCCTTGCCAATTTTGGCTACGGAAAAGTCTCCGCCCGTACACAGGCTGTTGATCGGGCGAGACCTCCGGTTTGACCCTCCCGTACGCAAATGCATAGACTTGGTAAGGGTCCATTGCAGCAATCTATGCGGTCTCTCAGCAAGCCGTCCGTGCTCCCTTCCCGGGTTCTAAACGCGTCCTTTGCGCTTCTAAGTCTCTGTTGTCTGCCAGGCGCTTTCGCTCAGAGTTCCTCTTCTAATCCGGAGGCAGCCCCTGCCTCCCCCAAATCCCCGGCTCTGGTGGATACAGCAGGACCCGAGATCAGTCTGCAGAATAGCGAAGCTCTTTTCGATATTGCGGCGACGCTTAACTCCTGCGGCTATGACCAGGGACTCACTGCCTCCGACGCCGTGCGCCAGGACGTCCGGGATCAAGTCAACCAGGTGCTTCAAACCTCCGCCGATGCGCGCGAGGCGCACGAGCAAATCTGCGATTTCATCGATCGGCATAAGCTTTCGAACACCGGATCCGATCTGGCGCAGTATATTTCGCTCGCTCTCTACATCACGCCGCCTCCCGAGTTGACGCCGAGCGCCGAGGGCGCGGACATGCCTCCAGACGCAGCCGGGGTGGAAAACATGCTGCCTTTACTGCGTCGCTTCAATGAGTTGGTGAACCTGCACGCCATTTGGCTCCACGTCCGCCCGCAATACGACAAGCAGCTGAGCGAACTCCACGACTCGCTGACAAAGATGATTGACGATACCGGCATCTATCTCAAAACGCCTGCGGGAGCCATCGCCGGCCGGCGTTTTCTGGTGGTGATCGAGCCGCTGCTCGACCCCTCACAGACCAATGCCCGGGTCTACGGAGCCGATTACGTAGTCGTTGCTTCCCCCGTCAATGGGAATATCCATATGCGGGAAGTACGCCACGCTTACCTCCACTACCAGATTGAGCCGCTGCTATACGCGCGCGCAACCACCCTGGACCGGCTTCTGCCTTTTCTCAAGACGGTCAAGGACGCGCCTCTCGATTACACCTATCGCAGTGACATTGTGGCCTTGGTCGTGGAAAGTATGATTCGGGCCGTCGAAGCCCGGACGATGGACACCGGCGTCACCATTTACAAGATTCCAGCCGACGTCCGCCGTAGCGACCTTGAAGCGGCCACCCACCAACACAATGCTTCGATGGAGGCAGCCGAAGCCGTCCGCCGCCATGCCGTGCAGCAGGACATGGCAGCCGGATATGTCTTGACGGACTACTTCTACAATGCCTTCGCCGCCTTTGAGAGGCAGCCGCAGAGCTTCAAAGAAAGTATAGGCGAGATGGTTTATGGAATGGATGTGAGCCAGCAACTGAGCCACGTGAAGAACCTTACTTTCAGTCAGCAGGGTGACTCGGACGTCGTCCATCGCTCGCCGCGAGAGCTCAGAGGGCTAGACCTGGCGGAGGTGAAATTGATGAAAGGTGATACCGATGGCGCCGGGGTGCTGGCCCAACAGTCGGTTACCGACAAATCCGGCGATCCGGCAAGAGCGAATTTCATCCTCGCCCGCGTGGCTATCATGCACCGCGATGTCCCCGGGGCCCAGCACAACTTCGAAGAGACAATTCGGCTCTCCAAGGATCCCCGCATGCTGGCCTGGTCGCATATCTACCTGGGTCGAATCTACGACATTCAGGACCAGCGCGAGCAGGCCGTCACCGAGTATCGCGCTGCACTCACCGTGCGCGACGGCCAGGCCGATACCAGGCTGGCGGCGGAGAAAGGTCTAAAGCAGCCGTACGCCGTACCCAAAAAGGAGCACACCGAGCCGCAGGGCGACGAGGATCCCGCGCCAGAGCCCCCCTCCCATTAATGCCTCCTGCCTCTATCGTGTTATCTCCCCGCCATCCCTCTCGTCATGCACTAAAGTAGGAGACAGGGCCACCCGCCTCATGACACAACCATCTCCCAACACGCTCCAGGCAGCGCTGGGTTACACCTTCCACCAGCCGCAACTGCTGGTGAAGGCGTTGACCCACAGCTCGCTGGCGTACGAGCAGACTCTCGAAGGCCGCCAGGCCGAGGGATCCAATGCTCTGCGTGAAGAAGACAATGAACAACTGGAGTTTCTCGGAGACGCGATTCTGGGCTTGGTGGTTGCAGAGACCCTGTTCCGTCGTTTTCCCGATCTCCATGAAGGGGAGTGGACTCGTCTACGAGCCAGCCTGGTTAGCCGGCGCCATCTGGCCCAGGTGGCCGCAGCGCTGGACTTGGGGAGTTACCTGCGCCTGGGGCGCGGAGAGGAAAGAGGCGGCGGCCGAAAGAAGTCCACCTTGCTGGCTAACTGCGTTGAGGCGGTCATCGCTGCGTTGTATCTGGACGGCGGTCTCCCCGCGGTGGAGCCCTTTGTAAAAGAGCATGTGGTTGCCCCCTATGTGAATGAGCTGCGCCATGCCTTGGATCTCGGCGTCTCTCTGGGGGATCACAAGACGGCGCTGCAAGAGCTGCTGCAAGCACAGAAGACCGGGCCCCCGGATTACGTCCTCAAAGCGGAAAGCGGGCCTGATCACCGCAAGCGCTTCCTGGTGGAAGTGAGAGTGGCGGAGGGAAATGGACCGAAGGCCATTGCGCGCGGGGTGGGCACCACCAAGAAACGCGCCGAGCAGGAGGCCGCCCGGCGGGCCTTTGAGAAACTCCGGAAGCAGACTCCTGCCCGGCAACCTGCGGCAGAAGGTAACGGTTCTTGACCCACCAACCTCCAGTGGAATTTTTTCGCGTGACCACCGAAGAAGCGGTCGGCGTAGCTGCTGCGGGGGCTCCTGCGATCGCCCACAGGCCCGCGCACGACAGTCACGCCCATCTGGTCTTCCCCAACCTGCTCGATACCTTCCGCTCCCTGTTGTCGATCATCGTGATCGCCCTCTTTGTGCTCACGTTTGTGGTGCAGCCGTTTCGCATCCCCTCTGAATCCATGGAGCGGACTTTACTGGTAGGTGACTTCCTGCTGGTTAATAAGACTGTGTATGGACCGCCTGGGGCCTGGCACTGGCTGTTGCCCTATGAGCAGGTAAAACGCGACGACGTGATCGTGTTCCACTTCCCGCTCGATCCCAGCGACCACGTGGTCAAGCGGGTGGTGGGCGTTCCCGGCGACCACATTCGTCTGCAAAATGGTGTGGTGTACATCAACGAGCAGAAACAAAACGAGCCCTTTGCGGTCTTCGAGGGCGCGTATCAGGACAATTTCCGCGATCAGTTTCCCGCCAAGCTTTACACCGACCCTGGTGTCGATACTCACTGGTGGATTCAAATGCGCCACGATGTGCAGAACGGCGAATTGGTGGTGCCTCCGGGGCTCTATTTTGTGCTCGGCGATAACCGCAATCACAGCCGCGACAGCCGTTACTGGGGATTTGTTCCGCGCGCCAATGTCGTGGGCTTGCCTTTCTTCATTTACTTCTCCCTCCACGAACCTTCGGCGACCGATGCCAACACTCTGCCGGATGATAGACTCGGACACGAGAAGAGCCCGCTTGACACCGTGATGGACTTCGCACGTTGGAGCCGCATGTTCCGGGTCATTCACTGAGTGAGGGCGATTTTGGCCACTAGCATGGAAGCTACCGAAACTGAGATCAAAACCGAACAGGCCAGGGAAGAGACGCCGCTGGAAGCATTTGCTTCCATCTGTACTGTGCTGGTCATCGGGCTGTTTGCCCTGACGTTCATCTTCCAGAACTTTGAGATTCCGTCGTCGTCCATGGAGAAGACTCTGCTGGTGGGCGACCACGTTCTGGTCGACCGGATTACCCTCGCTCCGCGTACCTCCTGGGCTCCTTTCGTGTACTACCGGGAACCCCGGCGCAGCGACATCATCGTATTTTTCAAGCCCGGCGAGCCCGACCTGTACCTGGTAAAGCGTGTCATTGGCATCCCTGGCGACCACATTCACCTGCGCAACGGCGTGGTCTTTCTTAACGGGCAGCCGCAGCGCGAACCGCAGGCCGCGATGCCGGACTACGGCAACTATTTTCCTTACCGCGATGACTTTCCCGCCGTGCCGCCCACGCAAAGCGGCGATGTGACCCCGACCTGGGCTGCCGAACTGCCTAACTACATTCAGGGTGAGGATCTTGTGGTCCCGCCAGGACGCTACTTTGCCATGGGCGATAACCGCACCGTCTCCCTCGACGGCCGGTATTGGGGATTCGTGCCCCGAGCCAACATTGTCGGACGCCCATTGTTCGTTTACTGGTCCTTTATCGAACCGGACAACCAGTATGAAAAAGAAGGAGTGGGCGACAAGATTTCGTTTTATACCCACGTGATCCTTCACTTCTTCGATCAGACCCGCTGGCGCCGGACGTTGCATCTGGTCCGTTAGCATGGGTGGCGCGCGTCCTTCGCCACGGCGATGGATCCCTCTGGCTGCGCTGGCGTTGGCGGTAGTGGCTTTTGTGCTGCCGCCGCTGGTCAACATCAATCGCTATCAACACCGGATTGCCAACAGCATCAGCCGCAGTATTGGCCGGCAGGTGCATATCTCTTCCGTCAGGATGAGATTGCTACCACTGCCCGGCTTTGAGTTCTCCGATTTTTCCGTAGAAGAAGATCCTCAGTTCGGCTCCGAGCCTATCCTTCACTCCGGCAGCGTGGTCGCTTACCTGCGGCTCTTGTCGTTGTGGCGAGGCCGGTTTGAAGTATCCCGCATTCACTTTGACGACGCCAGTTTGAACCTGGTCCGCAACTCCCGTGGAGGGTGGAATCTGGCTTCGATTCTGGTTCAGGCGGCACAAATTCCCAACGCTCCCACCGGCCAGCCGTATGCCGGCGGCACCCCCCGCTTTCCCTATATCGAGGCAGAAAATGCACGCGTCAATTTCAAGCAAGGCAACGAAAAGAAACCGTTGTCGTTTCTGAATTCCGATCTTTCCATTTCCCTCGCTCCTGGCGATGACTGGGAGGTGCACTTTCGCGCTCAACCCGTGCGCACGGATCTGGATCTCGATCTTGCCGATACCGGTGTGCTGCGTATCGACGGCACCCTGCATCGGGCCGCCTGGCTGGGTGCCATGCCATTGAATCTGACCATGGAGTGGAGCGGCGTGCCCTTGGGGCAGTTAAGCCGGCTCACCCTGGGTCGCGATACTGGTTGGCGCGGTGGTCTTGAGGTGGAAGCCCAGGTGGGCGGTACCGCGGAGTTGGCCCAGATCAACGCCGGCCTGAAGGTCGCCGGACTCCATCGCTCCGAGTACTCTTCAGTCCATCCACTGGACGTCGCCACCACCTGCCGCGCCTCGTTCCGCAAGGAATCGAAATCGCTGGAGGATCTATCCTGTGCTTCCCCTGTGGGCGACGGAGGGCTTCTGCTCACCGGCTCGATACAGGAGGGCCAGACCCTTCCCCAAGCCAATCTCACCCTGGCGATGAATCGTCTTCCCGCCGCTGCGGTGCTGGCCGGGCTACAGCAAGTGCGCAGCAACTTGGGCGCCGGAGTCCAGGCCACCGGTGCGCTGAACGGCAGCTTTCACTACACCTCGCAGGGTGGCCGGCAGCCTTTGATTGCAGGGGAGGCGGCACTGGCTTCGCTGAGCTTGACCCCTCCCGACGGAGGCAAGCCATTCGTATTGGCCCCGGTGCGGGTGAAGTGCGAGACGCAGGAGGCTGGCCCCCCAGCGCTCTTGTTGCAGCCCGTGCGCCTGGCGATGGGGGCACCGGCCCCCTTGAGCTTGGATGGCCGGTTTACCCTGGCGGGGTTTGATCTCCACTTGAGCGGAGCTACCAGCCTGGCTCGGCTGCAGGCTTTCAACCGGTCGTTCGGGCTGCTGGGCGCACACAGCACCCGGCAGCCCGCGGTGGGTGCCGCCCCGGCGGTACTCGGCGGCACGGGGACTGCCACTCTGGATCTTAATGTTCGCGGCAAGTGGTTGTTGCCCGTTCCCGACTCCGATAATCCCGTTGCTTCCTCGACGGCGCAAGGCAGCATCGCCATCCGCAACGCCGAGCTGACAACGTCTTATTTGTCCCTGCCGTTGCGCATTGCCTCCGCCCAGGGGATCCTGAGTCCCACCCAGATTGCCTGGACCAATGCAACCATCGCCTATGGCAAGCTGGAGGCTCAGGCAACGTTGGAATACCCGACGCTTTGCACTGGGAGCGGGCCGTGTGTGGGTCATTTCTCCCTCGTCTCCACGGCCCTTGACCTGGGCCTGCTTCAATCTACGTTGCTCGGCACAGGCCAGGGTGGTGAGCTTCTGCGCCAGCTCCTCAATCGTATTGATCGCCATTCCGTGCAGTGGCCTGATCTTGCCGGCACCGTCCGGGTGGGCGAGCTCTCGACCGGCAAACTGGTGGTGCACGACGCCGTGGGTGCGGTCGACGTGAGCGGAAACTCCATCACCATACGCTCCTTGAACGGCCGCCTGGCGAGTGGAACGTTGCATCTTGCGGGCTCGGTGAACGCGTCTGGTGATCAGCCGGATTACAAGCTTGACGTGCAGGTTACCAACGCTTCGCCGAGTGCGTTAGCCACTCTCTTTGAGGAGCGTTGGGGAAGCGGTGTGGCCAATTTTTCTGCCCAGCTCCGCATGTCCGGCTTTGACACGCAGGAACTGGCAAGCTCTGCCACGGGTACATTGCATTGGAATTGGACCAAAGGAAGCCTGCCTGCGGAAACTCCTTTGGTCCACTTCGATCAATGGAGCGCGGACGCCGCCATTGCAGACCGCACCATCGTGATTACGCACAGTCTGCTTGCCCGCGGCCAGGAAGCGATTCCGCTCTCCGGCACCATCTCCTTCGATCGCGAGCTGGACCTGAAAGGCGGATCGGCCGCGGACGCGATGTCGATCACTGGTACTCTGCAACACCCCGACGTGAAAGCCACGGCAGAAACAGTCGAAAACTAGAACCGAAGCGTACCGGCCTTGAAGAGGATGCAGATGGCGTGGACGAATGTTGAGTGCTAAGTGGGTGGCCCAGGTCCTCGCTTTTGAGACCTGGGTTTCTTTTGCGATCGTCCCAGCGGAACACCCAGGTCTCAAAAGCGAGACCTGGGCCACCCACCGGGGAAACGATCGAACAACATGGGCCTTTAGAGGGTGTGTGAGTACCGGGAAAGAGACCACAGGTCCCTCCACTACGCTTCGCTCCGGTCGGGATGACAATTATATTCGGGGGTCAACTGTTTCTCGCTGAAGCTCTTGCGGACACAACAGAATTGTCATCCCGACCGGAGCGAAGCGTAGTGGAGGGACCTGCGGTCTCTTTCCCGGTACTCACACACCCTGAGGGCACGATCCTCAACCGACTATGGCCCTGGCTTGTTCGAAACGGGTTGGCGATGCACGCTTGCTTCTACCTCGGGAACGGTTCCATCATTCACCGCCACCTCGACCAGTTGCCCTTGAAGCACAAAGCGATGGCTCACACTTGATTTGGCGGGGATTCGCAGCCACTCCGTCACCGTAGCTGTTGCGGATGAAACCGAGACCGGAACCTGCGCCTCAGCAGTGCCGCTATTAGACACATCAACTGAGACAATATAAGAGCCGGGCAAGCTCGCCTTGCTGGGGTAAACTCCCGCGATCGAAAAATCAGGAAGGCCGCGGTCGTGGTACACCCAATCCTCAAAAAACCACTTGAGATCTTTCCCGCTGGCACGCTCCAGCACCTGCTCGAAACCGGTTCCTGCCGTATCTGACCCGGGCTGATAGGAGCGCAGGGCCCGTCCCAGGGCCTCATCTCCAGCCAGGTCTCGCAGCATCCAGAAAACATAGGTCGCTTTGGTGCGGTAATAAACCGGATCTCGTGCGATCACCAATGCCTGGGGATCCGTGGTCGAGGTGCCAGGGTCGCTTGGTTCGGCCAGCGAAAGTGCCCCCCGCGAATTGTCCAATTGCTGAATGGCAACCTCCCGGCCATGGTTCTGCTCCAGCCACAGCGATCCCATGAATGAGGGAACGCCTTCGTCCAGCCAGGTATAGGGAGATCGAAAATAAAGATGGGTCAGCGAATGGATGAGCACGTCGGTCAGCTTTGCCGGCTCCACGTTCTGGACATCGGCAAAGAGGGTGCCTCGGTCTTCGAAAGGAGCGTCGCCGTGTCCCGGCAGATCGACGATATTCAAAGGACCCTGGGGCTCGGCGCCGAGCCAGCGATGGATCAGGGGCGCGACGATGCTAGCCGCGCTCATGTAATTCTGCGCGTTCTCCACATCGTCTGTCCGCGCAAATACCTTCACTCCCTCGCCATCGCGAGCAGTACGGCTGAGCAAAAACAGGCTGGGTGAAGCAAACCCGAGTCGGGTGCGGGGCAGGGCACAGTTTACGACGCCGGGCACGGAAGCGGTAGCCAGGGAAGCAGGCGTCAAATGGAAAGTTTCGCCGTCCAATACGGCCACTGTCGGCGCCTCGCCGAAGAACTCCTCGGTCACTCGCATGCTCACCGTGGCCTGGCTCTGCCGTTGCCGCTCAGCCGCTGCTTCGGTGAAAAATCTGGCTCCGTCTCCCAGCGCCACCGGGATGGAAGCTACCGGGTACCAGGCCACATTGCCGAGTCCCCTCAACCCGACAAACTCCTCCGATACGCGATCCCAGTCGGAAGACTCCGCGACGTCCGTCGGGGTGCCGATCTGCTCCAGCCGGACCGCGGAAAACGCGGCCGTGCCCTCATAAGTGAGGTCGACCGCCAGGCTTTGTTGCGGGACGAGAGGCTTGGTGAGCGGAATCACCGCCTCCTGCAACCCCCCGGTGTGGTCGATATCGCTCTTGACCAGTTGTTGTTGGAAGGTTGCCGGCACATCGGCCACCCGGACATTGGTCCATTGCAAGCTGGAAGAAATCTGCAAGGCCAGACGGTGCAACGGGGCGCCCGAGTCATTGCGCACCTGGATGCGTGCCCGCACCGCCATCGCGTGTTCCCGAGGCTGCAAATGAACATCAAGATCGTAGGCCAGGAAGGTGATGGCCAGCCGCTCCGCGTCGGTCGCCGGCGCGCCCGCAGGCGTAGTGGGCTTCTCTGCGGAGGTACCGCTCTGGTCGGCGGAACGGGAAAGAATCACCTTGCCCGGATGTTCGGCAGGTACTTCAGGCGGTGAGGATGTCTGTTGTCCTTCAGCGTAAAAAGCCAGCACCACAACCGTGACGGCGGCAAACCTCACCCACCTCATGAGCCCAAACCCTTCCGCTTCTTTGCGCCCACCGCGACCGGCACGGACTTGCCCTGGTTGCGGCGCTGGCGCGCGGCCTCGTAAAGCACCACTGCTCCGGCAGCGCTTACATTCAGCGAGGCCACACGGCCAGCCATCGGAATCCGCAACAGGTGATCGCAGGTACGCCGAACCAGGTCATGCAGTCCTGCGCCTTCCCGGCCCAGCACCAAAGCGCAGCCCACAGAAAAATCAAACTGATCGTAGTCCATGGTGCCGCGCTCATCCAGGCCGATGATCCACAGGTCGCGCTTTTTCAATTCTTCCAGGGTGCGTACCAGGTTCACCACCCGGGCAATCTTCACGTGCTCCGCTGCGCCGGCCGAAGCCTTGACCGCTACCGGGCTGAGTGGCGCCGAACGGCGCTCCGTGACCACCACTCCGTCTACTCCCGCGCCCTCCGCAGTGCGCAGCAGGGCTCCCAGGTTCTGCGGGTCTTCCACCCCATCGAGCGCCAGCAGCAACCGGTCGCGCTTGTCACCCTTGAGCAGGTCATCCAGGTCCAGGAACTGCCGTTCCCGCACGATGGCCACCACCCCCTGGTGCGCCTCACTCCGGGCCAGCTTGGTGAGCTGGTCGCGGGTGTCCAGCCTCATCCTTACCCCCGCGTCCCGGCAGGCCTGGATGAGCTTCTCCAGGCGCACGTCCTGGCGCTCGCGGGCAATGCAAATGTGGTCAAATTTCCGCGTCCCGGACCGTAAAGCTTCCTCCACGGGATGCAATCCGAACAAAATCTCCATAACCCCGAGTTTAGACTCTGGTGCATCCAATTGGTTTG
>Ga0302326_10013270_pt1 | contig 17475 bp, 12 predicted proteins | sample Palsa_T0_3_FD_202264 | JGI IMG/M metagenome (GOLD analysis project Ga0302326, IMG submission 202264) | Peat permafrost microbial communities from Stordalen Mire near Abisko, Sweden - Palsa_T0_3 | ecosystem: Environmental > Terrestrial > Soil > Palsa > Peat permafrost | place: Sweden: Abisko... | reverse complement strand
GGAAATGAAGCAGAAGTCCACGATCTCCTTGGCCCGCTCGTAGCCCACCAACTCCGCCAGCGACGGCGAATGGGAGGTTTCGTAAAACAGATGCGTGCCGGGCTCCGGCATTGGTGTGCTGCGCGCCATACTTTCGATGATATAGCTTTTCTCGCGCGGCGGCGAACCGCGCGTCCCCTCCCTCGCTCTCCGAAGCGTGCGCAAACGCGGCAAGAGTGTTACATTCGCACCCATCGACGCGGTGAAACGTCCATCGCCGGGTCCGGCGCAACTCCAGAACTCGCCGCCGCTCCGCGGGTTTACGCGAGGTTTGCAAGGGGAGGAATCGTCATGAATCGCTGGTGGATTGCCGTGGCCAGTGTGGTCATGCAGATGGCCCTGGGGGCCTTCTACGCGTGGAGCGTCTTCATCAAGCCGCTCAACGCGCAATTCGGCTGGAGCGTTCCGCAGGTTACCCTGGCCTTCACGCTGAGCGTCTTCGGTCTGGGCACCGGCGCGTTTTGGGGCGGCCTGCTGATGAACCGCAAGGGGCCGCGCCTTGCGGCCATGGTCGGCGCGATTCTCTGGGGCGGCGGCGTATTCCTGGCCGGCTTTTCCGCTCACAAGTTGTGGTGGCTGTACCTGGCTTACGGGGTCATCGGCGGCAGCGGGCTGGGCGTGGGCTATGTCGTTCCCGTGGCCGTCCTGGTCAAGTGGTTTCCCGAGCGCCGCGGCCTCATGATCGGACTGGCCGTCGGCGGCTTCGGCGCCGGAGCGCTGGTAGTGGCGCCGCTCGCCGCGCGCATGATTGTGGCCATGGGGCCCCTGCCTACGCTCATGTATTTGGGCATCGCTTACCTGATCGTCATCCTGCTCGCCGGTTCGCTGATGAGAAATCCGCCGGTAGGCTGGAAGCCGCAGGGCTGGGTTCCTTCGGCCGCGCAGATGGCGCAACGCTCCGAGCGCGACTACACCGTAGGCGAGGCGGCGCGAACCTGGCAGTTCTGGATGCTCTGCCTGTTCCTTTCTCTGAACAGCATGGCGGGCATCTCCGTGGCATCGCAGGCGTCCCTGGTGTTTCAGGACTTGGGCAAGGTGAGCGCCGCGGTGGCGGCCGGCATGGTGGGGACCGTGGCCATCGGCAACGGCGCGGGTCGCCTCTTCTGGTCCTGGGTTTCGGATTTGGCCACGCGGAAGATCACCCTGTTCATCATGTTTCTGGTGCAGGCAATCCTGTTTGCGATTTTGCCCGGGTTGTCCTCCCCCAACGCCCTGCTGATCGTCGCCTTCATCATCCTGATGTGCTACGGCGGAGGCTACGGGTTGATACCGGCGTTTGCCGCCGACTACTTCGGTCCGCACCACGTCGGTCCCATCTTCGGGCTCATGCTGCTCACGTGGACCTTCGCCGCCGCCTTCGGCCCGCTGGCTTTCGCGCAGATGCGCCAGATCACCGGCAGCTACGGCGAGGTGCTTCACATCGTCGCCGGCGTGATGGCCGTCTCCATGATCCTGCCGGCCCTGCTCTCGCCTCCGCACGCCGCGAAACGCGCCGCCGCGGCGCCCGCCGGTGTTCCCGCCGAAGTCAGCCCCAGCGACGGCGGGCACTAAGCGCCAGAGATTGATCGCGGCGGCCTTCGCGCGCCGCGGGCAAAAAAAAACGCCCGGGCCGGATGGCCCGGGCGTTTTCCATTAGCGTTCAATCGCCGACTGGTTGTTCCACCGCGGGCTCGACTTTGCGTACCGCAGGGGCCGCCGGTGCCGCGGAGGCGGGACCGCCGACTCGCTCCTTCAGCATCTGCTCCCCACGCGCGAAGAACTCCTCCTTGGAGATTTTGCCGGCGTCCACTTCGGCCAGCAGTGCGCGCTGGGCCTTGTAGTCCTTGTTCTCGATGCCGCCCTTGCTCTGCAGCATGCGCCACGCCTTGCGGCGTTCCACGCAGAACATCACCAGTTGGCGCGACAGCGAGCGATATTCCATCTTCCCGTCGGCTCCCTGCACCTGAATGTACACGCCGAAATCGGGGATGTACGAGCGGTGCTTGGGATCCAGGTTGCGGCGGTAAACCGTGTCCTGCTGGGTGATGCGCAGCAGCATGTTGTCCAGGGGAATCATTTTGGCCGCGTCTTCCTTCTTGACCTTCTTCAGGTGGTTTCGGAAGCGCGCTTCGGTCGCGGCCCAGTGGGCCACGGTGTACTGGTAGGGCTCGTTGGTGGTCTTGAACTTTGTGGCGTACCAGTCGCGATCCGCCGACGGGTTGCCCTTGAGATCGAGCGCTTCCTGATAGGTTTCGCCCAATCGCGGGTTGAAGATGAATTCCGGCGCGCCGCGCGAGTCGCGAACGCGTTGCGCCTGCATCAGCGCCATGTCGTCGGGCACGCCATGCTCCGGCTGGCAGGTGGTGAAGCACTGCAGGAAAGCCGTCCCGCGGTACTCCAGGCCATCGAGGATGGCCCGGTAAAGTTTCGGAGCGTTGGCGATGGACACCTGCGCGATGAACGGCGACCCATGGCCGGCCAGGAACGTTTCCGCCACGGTCTTCTTTTCCGTGTTCTTGCCCTGGCTGGCGCTGCCAAACACGTTCATGTCGTTTCCGCCGAGCATCGGTGTGGAGTCGGAATTCTGCCCGCCGGTGTTGGAGTAAACCTGCGTGTCCAGCATCAGCGCTTTCACGTTGGGCCGGTTCTGCAGGATCACCTTCGAGGTGTTCTGGTATCCGATGTCTCCCATGCCGCCGTCGCCGCCGACCACCCAGACCTTGGGCAGTTCCAGAATCTCCTGATCGGTCATCAGCGCATCGGAGAAGTGCACGTATTCGTAGTACTCCTGCGGCGTGATGGTGTTCTCGCTGCGCTGCATCAGCGCATCCACCAACCGCTCCGGAACCACGGATCGCCGGGCATGATCCACGATGAAGCTTTCGCCCAGCAGCCAGCCCACGGTAATGCCGTCCTGGAAGAGGGAATTCATCCACGGATAGGGGTGCGGGTTGTTGGAGGGAGTCGAGCCGTACACCGTGTTGCAGCCGGTGTGCGCGGCCATGGCCATCACCGACATTCCGTTGGCGATGCGCCCGTCGATGGCCTGCAGGTTCATGTGGTTGAAGGCTTCCTGCCGCAACACAGCCACCACGGCGTCCACGATCTCCTTGTCGGAGATCGCGCCGTGCGCCGCGATGCGCCCCTTGGTGTCCTTATCGTCCTCGCCGCCCAAGCCCATCATCAGATGAGCCACGGCCTGACGGTACATGTCGTACTCCTGCTGGCTGCGCGCTTTCAATTCGGCCAGCTTTTGCACGCCGTTCTTTTCGAAGTCGGCGGCCTTGGCGCGGAAGCGGTCGGCCTTCTTGTGATAGAGCGGGCGCATGTACGCCTCGGTCACCGAGGTGATCGCCCGCAGCACGCTCTTTTCGCCGCAGCCCGCGCAGGCCCCGTCGCCGGAAACCAGCGCGTCGTAATTGCGCCGCACCATCAGCAGGTTGCGCAGCGCGGCGGTCTTGGAGTCTTCCGGATGGGCGTCGTTGTAAAGGCCCAGATATTTCTGCGAGGTGTCCGGCAGCAAATCCAGGAAGAAGGTTCCCGTCTCGTGCTCGGCGTTGACGTCCTCGGTCTCCTGCACCATCTTCAGGGCCATGTGATCGCCGCACGCGGTCACGCAGGCCGCGCAGCCCTTGCACAGGTCCGAAACGAAGATGGAGAAGATGCCGCCGCTGCCCGGAGTTCTCTTTTCCGGCGTGGCGAAAATGGCCGTGGTCTTCTGGTAGGCCAGCGGTACCTGGTCGATGATGGCGAACAGTTGCCGCTTGGATTCCGGTGAGAATCCGTCCACCTCGTTGGCAACCTCGCGGAACAGTTCGCGGAACGGCGTTTGCGACTTCTTGGCCACCGCGTCGGCCATGCGCTGCCGCGTGCGCTTGTCCATTTCCGGCAGCAACCGCAGCATCTTCACGCGCTCCCCGGAATCGGTGACGTAATTGGTGATGGCCGTCCGCAGCACGGTCTCCAGATCCTGCGAACAGTTGGGCAATGCCGTATCCGGGCATACCGTGATGCACTCCATGCACTGCGTGCAATTTTCGGCGATGAACAGAGGCGTTTCGCGGCGCGCCACGTACTTCGACGCGGTGTCGCCCGTGCCCGCGGCCATGACGCCCAGTGACGACAGCGGCGAAGACGGCTGGTTGTAGCCGTAATTGGAGCGGAACTCGGCGTCAAACACGGCCACTTGCGTCAGCGGGGTGCGCGCGCTCTGGCCTTCGGGAATCGCGTGCGAACGGCAGCCCGAACCGCAGCCGCCGCTCTCCTCTTCCAGTTGCAGAATGATCGGCAACTGTGGTTTTCCGCGCAGCGAAGACCGGTCCGGCGCATCCAGTTCCTGCACCTGAATTTCGCGAACCCGTTCAAAGCCCTTGGTCATGACCTCCATGTTGGAAGCCACTACCGCGTCGCCCAATCGTCCGAACTTCTTGACGTATTGCTTGTGCACCACGTCGCGGAACTGTTCCGGGGTGATGCGGAAGTCCTGCAGCAGCGGAGAAACCGCGAAGAAAGCCCCCAGGAACGCGTTCCCCTGCATTCTCAACTGCAGGTCCGAGCGGTCCGTGGCGTTCCGGGCGATTTCGAAACCCGGCAGCGTAAACACGTGGATCTTCTTTTCCAGAATCTGCTTGCGGGCCCACGTAGGCAGCCGTTCCCACGCGTCGTTGCCCTGCTCTTCCGATTCCCACACCAGGCAGCCGCCCTCGGACATCCCGTCCAGCGGATTGGAATGCGTAAACGCTTTCGGATCGCAGCACAGCACCACGTTCACGTGCCGCAGGTCGCAGTTCACGCGGATTCTTTTCGGAGCCGCCACCATGAAGTAAGAGGTGGGCGCGCCCTTCTTCTCCGAACCATATTTTGGATTGGCGCTGACGTGGATGATCTCCTTGGGATTGCCCAACTCGTCCACGATCTTGTCGCGGTCGTACAGCAGATCGTTCAGATCGCCGATGATCGCGCCGAGATTCTTTCCCGTGGTGATGGCCCCCCAGCCCCCGATGGAATGGAAGCGCACGGCGATGGAGCCTTCGGGCAGCAGCGAAGGAGTGTCGGTCGATTTCACTTCGTAAGGATGGTCGATGCCCAGCACGAAAAACGACGTTCCGTCCGCGGCGCTCTTTCCGTCCTTGCGCTTGGTGCTTCCCGTTGCATATTCGTACGCCCCAATGACGTGTTCGGGCCGGAAGTCGCGCGAGCCCAGGCCGTACACGCCGCCGAAAAGGCGCGGCATCTGTTCCGGGGTGATCGCCGGCAGTTCCTCGTTCACCGGATGTCCCTCCAGCCGCATGGCCTTGCTGAGCGCGGTGCGAATGTCACGCCCCATGGGGTTGTCGCCGGACATGGCTTCGTCGGTGCGTTCCAGGATGATGACGTTGCGCTTGCCCGTCAGCGCCTTGATTACCGCCGCGTCCGGGAAGGGACGGATGACGTTCAAGTGGATGGAGCCAACCTTCACATTGCGCGTCTCCCGCAGGTAATCCACCGCCGCTTCGATGTTTTCCGCGGCCGAGCCCAGCGAGACAAACACGGTGTCGGCGTCTTCGGTCTTGTATTCGGTGATCAGGCCGTAGTAGCGGCCCGTGAGCTTCGCGAAATCCTCGTAGGCCTCTTCCAGGAATTTCAGGATCGGCTCGGTGAAGTTATTGCGCCGCGCCACCACGCCCTGCATGTAATGCTCCTGGTTTTGCACCGGGCCCAGCAGCACGGGATTGGCCAGGTCGATCATGCGCGGTACGCGCAGGCGCTTGGGTCCGAACAGCACGCGCTGGCTTTCCGTCGGGCAATCGATCATGTCATCGGGCGCGCCGAGGTATTCGCGGATCAGTTGCGATTCGTGCTTGTAAAAGGTGCGTTCCAGGTGGGAAGTAAGAAAACCGTCCTGCACGTTCATTCCGGGGGTCAGGCTCAGTTCGGTGACGCGCCGCAGAATGAGAGCCTGGTCGGCGGTTTGCTGGGCGTCCTTGCCCCAAACGATGATCCAGCCGGTATCCAGGGCCCCATACACATCGTCATGCCCGCAGTGCACGTTCAAGGCATGCTTGGTGAGCGCGCGTGCGCCTACTTCCAGCACCATCGTGGAACACTTACCGGGCGCGTGGTAATACTGCTCCACTCCGTACACAACGCCCTGTCCGGACGTAAAATTCACCACGCGCCGGCCGCACACCGAATGCGCGATAGCTCCGCCCTGCGCGGCGTGTTCGCCTTCGGTTTCGATGGCGATGGTGCTGCGCCCAAAAACGTTGGTTTTCCCTTCGGCGAAAGCCTGCTGGTACAGCTCTCCCCCCTCGGTGGACGGCGTGATCGGATAGAAGATCCCGGCGTCGGTGATGCGCGTCTCCGTATGGTAGGAGACCAGTTGATTTCCATTGGCAGTGAGTCTAATTCCAGGGTATCGGGGTTTTTCTTTCATAGCCTAACTTCCTCCGCGGGTGTGGTCGGGTCAAAGGGGACGGAAAGTACCATTAGCCCTCACAAAAACGTCCTACTGAAACACATAGAATACACCAGTCCGCTCCTCTGGTGGGCATTTTCTTTGACGTATGTGGACAAGCTGCCGGGCGACCCGGCAACACAAATCTAAAGCGTATATTTCCTGCGGGAAGCCCGTGGTCCCAACAATCGAGCCCAACCATCAACCCACTGCCAACTAAGATGCGCCGCCTACCCTCCTTGGATGCCAACAAAGGCCAATCGATGCGCGAAAAAATCGGCTACAATACGCTTTAAGAGGTAGAAATGCCAATGAATGACCTAACCATTGGGATCGGCGGCGCTGCCGGAGACGGCATCGACAAGTCCAGCGAAACCCTCGCCAAATCCGCCGCGCGCTCCGGTCTGTACGCCTACTCCTTCAACAGCTACCAGTCGGTGATTCGCGGCGGCCACATCTGGCTGCGCCTGCGCATCGGCCAGGACAAGGTCTACTCCCAGGGCGACCATCTCAACGCCCTCATCGCCTTGAATCAGGATTCCATCGAGCGCCATGCCCCCGAAGTCGAATCCGGCGGCGCCATCCTGTTCAACGCCGACAAGTTGAAGCTGAATATTCCCATTCGCGACCACGTCCTCACCGTTCCGCTGCCCATCGCGCAGTTGCTTAAGCCGCTCGGCCCCGTGCCCCCGATCATGCAGAACACCGTGGCCTTGGGTGCCATGATGTTCCTCGCCGGTCTCGAGTTCGAATCCATCGCCGGCGTGCTTACCGACACCTTCTCCCACAAGAGCCAGGCCATCATCGATCAGAACGTGGGCGCCGCCAAAGCCGGCTACGAATTCGCCAAGGAAAGCGCGGTCCCCCTCGGCTATCAATGGAAGTTCTCCCACAAGCGCCGCCCCTACATTACCGGCAACCAGGCTTTCTCCATGGGCGCAGTCGCCGGCGGGTGCCGCTTTTACTCCGCTTATCCCATGACTCCCGCCTCCGGAATCCTCACCTGGATGGCCGAGCACGCCGAGCAGTGTGGCGTGGTCGTGAAGCAGATGGAGGACGAATTGGCCGTGGCCAACGTGGCCATCGGCGCCGGCTATGCCGGCGTGCGCTCCATGTGCGCCACCTCCGGCGGCGGTTTCGCCTTGATGACCGAAGCCATCGGCCTCGCCGGAATGATGGAAGCCCCCGTGGTTTTCGTCGAAGTGCAGCGCGGCGGCCCCTCCACCGGCCTTCCCACCAAGACCGAGCAGGCCGACCTGAACCAGGTCTACGGCGCTTCGCAGGGCGATTTCCCCCGCATTATCATTGCCCCCCGCGACCCCAAGGACTGCTTCGACTCCGCAGTGGAAGCCTTTAACCTGGCCGAGAAATACCAGTGCCCGGTGATCCTCATTTCCGACCTGCAGCTCTCCGAGCATCCCGAGACCATCGAACCCGAGGATCTGACCTCCAACGTGCCCATCGACCGCGGCGAGCTGGTCACCGAATGGAACGAAGCAAAGCAGGGAAGGTTCAAGCGCTACAAGCTGACCAAGTCCGGCATCTCCCCGCGTACCTTGCCCGGCACCGCCGACACTCTCTATGTGGCTCCCAGCGATGAGCACGATGAAGAAGGCGTCCTGATCTCCGATGTGTTCTGCAACCAGGCCCTTCGCCGCAAGGTCGCCGAGAGGCGCATGAAGAAACTGGACCTCGCCCTGCGCGACCTGCCCGCGCCCAGGATCGAAGGCCCCGCCAATGCCGATGTCACCCTGATCGGCTGGGGCTCCACCGCCGGCGTCATCCGCGAGGCCCTGGCCCAGCTCAATGCTTCCGGAATCAAAGCCAACCAACTGCACTTCAAATACATGCTTCCCTTCCATGCCGCCGAAGCCACCGCCCTCCTCAAGGATTGCAAGCGCACCATCGGCGTGGAAATGAACTCCACCGGCCAGTTCACCCGCCTGCTGCGCGCCGAAACCGGTCACAAAGTAAGCGATCACATCTTGAAGTATGACGGCGAACCCTTCGAACCGGCGCAAATCGCCGAACAGGTGCGCATGATCCTCTCCGGCCAGCCGCGCTCCCTCGACGTCACCGAGAATGAGGCGCGCGAAATCGCCTACCACTATGTCCGTGTCCACTTGAACGAGGAAGTTCGCCCCGGAAAGATCAGCAAGGCCGCCGCCAATGGCCGCGGGGAAGCCGTCTGGCAGGTGGAAGTGGTGCACCGCGAAGGCGGCGCCAGGGAAGGCCAGTTGCTCATTGGCGTGGAAACCGGATCCACCTACGCCTGGCAGCCGGCTTAATCGGGGAGGAAAAAAATGGCCGCCATAGTCGAGTTACCCATTCAAAATTACGAAGGCCTGGTCGATCCCGACTGGTGTCCCGGTTGCGGCGACTTTGGCGTCCTCAAAGCCCTCAAGATGGGCGCTGCCAAAGCCGGCGTCGCCCCGAAGGATCTCGTGGTCGTCTCGGGAATCGGCTGCTCTTCGAATCTTCCCGGATTCATCACCAGCTATGGAGTGCATTCCTTGCATGGCAGGTCCGTCCCGGTGGCCACGGGCGTCCGGCTCGCCAACACCGACCTCAAGGTGGTCATTACCGGCGGCGATGGCGATGGCTACGGCATCGGCATCGGCCACTTCATCCATGCCATGCGCCGCAACCTCGACTTGACCTACATCGTGATGGACAACCAGATCTATGGCCTCACCACCGGGCAGGCCTCTCCCACCACCGACATCGGCCAAGTCACCAAATCCACTCCCCATGGAAACGTGGAATCGCCCATCAATCCCCTGGCATTGGCCATCGTTTCCGGCGCCACCTACGTTGCGCGCGCCTATTCCGGGGAGCCCCAGCAAATGGCCGACGTGATCGCCGGCGCCATCCAGCACAAGGGTTTTGCCTTGATCGACGCCTTCAGCCCCTGCGTCACCTATAACAAGGTCAACACCTACGCCTTTTTCAAGAAGCGCGTCTACAAGCTGGAAGACGAAAAGGGATATAACCCTGGCGACAGTGAAACTGCCCTGGAAAGGGCCCATGAGTGGGGAGATCGCATTCCCATCGGCCTTGTCTACAAAATCGACAAGCCCACTTACGAAAGCACCGACCCGGTTCTGCGCAAGGGCCCGCTTACCAAGGCCAATATGCGCCTGGATGAAAAAGTCTTCCAGAGCCTCGTCGAAGAACTGGTCTGAATCTCCGGGCCATCACCCTCTTCGTGCGGTGCGGGCTGCATTTTCAGGCCGCCCGCATTCTGTCTCCGTCCGATTTCCCTGCCATAATGCTTTCTGCCGATGCCGCTTATGGCACGCCGCCGCCGCAAACAATTGACCACCCATCTGTAGCAACCTATCGTAATGAACGAGACGGGTGCGGGCTGTAATTAGGGCCCGCCTGGTTTTATTGACAAGCGGGGTTTGACGAGCAGGCAGCGGGCGGGGGCTCGGTTCTTCAATCTCAATTTGGCAAAAGGGCGGGTGGCAACAATGTCTTCAACCCAAGGGAACCCGGCAGGGGAATCCTCCGGCATGGAGCGCCGCCGCACCAAGCGCGTGGCGGTTGCCTTTCAGATTGAGGTATCCGGACGCGAGCCTCTGGGCGCCCTGTTCAACGAGCGGGCCACCACCATCGACGTCAACGAGCATGGTTGCAAGTTCGATCTGGCGCGCCAGGTGCAAAGCGGCGATATGCTGACCATTCGTCTGCTGCTCGGCGGGAAAGACAACAAGGCCGCGCTGTTTCAGATTGTTTGGGCCGCTCCCAGCGAGATGGGCTGCACCGTGGGCGCGATGAAGCTGCAGGACAAGACCATCTGGCCCATGAACTTCCCCGAGCCCTTGACCGTCGCTGGCCATTAGCCGTCGCCAGAATCTTACGCTGCAAAGAAACTCCTGGCGCACCACGGCTTCTTCCAAGTGCGGTCTTTAACCTAAACTCAAACCATATTGGCGCTGTTAATTTTGTTTCTTAAGTGCGGCCAGCCGTGGTCGCCGCCGGCGCGCAGAAGCGGTCAAATGCCTGCGCAAGGTCCGCCGCGATGGCCGCGGCCTCGCGACTCTCGATCTGGTGCCGCTCCATCATGTAAGCCAGCTTCCCGTCGCGCAGCAGCGCGATCGAGGGAGATGACGGCGCATAACCCGTGAAGTAACCTCGCGCGCGCTCGGTGGCTTCGCGATCCTGCCCGGCAAACACGGTTGTCAGCAGTTCCGGCCGGGCCGCGTTTGCCAGGGCCGCGGCAATTGCCGGTCGCGCCCTGCCCGCGGCGCATCCGCACATGGAGTTCACCACCACCAGCACGGTCCCTTTTTCCTGCTTCAATACGCTGTCCACTTCCGCCGCGGTCTTCATCTCGCGGAAGCCGATTCGCGTCAATTCCTCGCGCATGGGTCGAATGAACTCTTCAGGGTACATGGCCGCTCCTTGGTCTGCTCTTACGCTCGAATTGTGAATGGGAAGACTCACTTGCGATTCCGAATCGTTGCCGATTCTTCCCCTACTATAGCATGCCCACCATAGCTGGCCGTCTGCGCCGCCCCGCTCGAGGTTGGGCAGTGCCTTAATCTGCGTTTCGAGGTCCGCGGTTTGTTAGGGGGTCGGAGCTTCAGCTCCGGCATTTAGGCGCGCAAATGTTCTGGGCTTAGCCCCTGAGGAAACGTTTTGTCTCTGCCCAGCCAAATTTGGACACCACCCGAGGTTGACTTCGGTTTTCCTTTCCTGTCAGATCACCTTCGTGAAACCGACGCAATCGCTCGCCCAGACGGTCGCTCCCGGCGGCGCCGTCGTCAAGCTCGTTCGCCGCGGCGACGAATACGCCATCCTGGCCGGCGAGGAAATGCTCATGTCCAGCCGCATGCACGGCTCCGAGGAGGCCCTGGCCACGCTGGCCTGCGACCGCGCGCGCACTCTCCGGCGGCCCTGCGTGCTGATCGGCGGCCTCGGAATGGGTTTCACGCTGCGCGCCGCGCTGGATCTTCTCCCGCCGGCCGCCAGCGTGGTGGTCGCCGAAGTGCTCCCCGCTGTGGTGGAGTGGAACCGCGGCCCGCTCGGCCCGTTGGCGGGACATCCCCTGCGGGATAAACGTGTCCGCGTCGAGCAGCGCGACGTCGGCCTCTCGCTCCGTTCGGCCCCCGGCCGTTTCGATGCCGTGCTGCTCGATGTCGATAACAGCCCCGCCGCGCTCACCTCTTTAGGCAACGCCAGTCTCTACGACGCCGGAGGTATCGCCGCCGCTCACGCGGCTCTCAAACCCGGCGGCGTGCTGGCCGTCTGGTCCGCCTGCGACGATCGCCAATTCGAGCGCCGCCTGCGCAAGGGCGGATTCGCCGTCCAGGTCCAGCGCGCGCGCGGACGCCTGCAAAAGGGCGGACCGCACCACATTATTTTTCTGGCTCAAAAATTTGGGCAGTCCGGCCGCGAGTGAGCCGCGAAGCTCAAATTCCCCCTTTGACCCATGGCGCCTCGCAATCTCCGGCAAATTTCACGAACGGCCAAGGTCCACGAGGCTCCCGAGCTGACGTTTATGTTTTGTTTATACGTCGCCTAAGTGTTGTCTCATCAGTAGGGCTCCCTACAGTTTTTACTGCATTGTATTCCGCTTCCCGCGGGACGACCATCCTGCCGAGGGTTCGCGTGTCCCCAGCCGCTATTCCTCCTCTCGTGGAAATGGCCAAACGCATTCTGCTCGTGGACGACAATCCAGATATTCGCCGGATCGTGAAGTCTTATTTGGAGAGCCACGGCATGGAAGTCTGTGGCGAAGCCGGCGACGGGCTCGATGCGGTCAACCAGGCGCCGGGATTAAAGCCGGACGTCGTAGTGTTGGATTTTTCCATGCCCCGCATGAATGGCCTGGAAGCGGCGCGAAAGCTTAAGCTCCAGAAGCCGGAGCTGCCGATCGTGATGCTCACCTTGCACAAAGACCACTCTCTGACCGCTGAGGCCCAGGCCGCCGGCGTCGATGTCGTGGTCGCCAAGTCGGACAGCCTCAATTTTCTATTCGAGCAAATAGCGAAACTTTGAATAAAAAGCGCGCCGGGAATTGCCCCGGCGCGCTTCAGGACGTTGCCCTGTGGATGCGGCAATTTTTTATGGCTTAGTTGTCAACACAGCTGACTCGTCCCGTGTAGGAGTCTGTAAAGCGATGCTGCCCTGCCGGGCACGGCGCGGGTTGTCCCCGATCGCCGGTCTGCCCCGTTCGTCCCGTATCTCCCACTTGGCCCGTATCTCCCGTTTGCCCAGTATCTCCCGTCTGCCCCGTATCGCCGGGCCGTCCGGTTCGTCCTCTGTCTCCCGTCAATCCCGGATCGCCTGTCTGCCCTTGCGCTCCGGACAGGCCGGTATCGCCCGTCTGCCCCGTCTGCCCTGTTTGTCCGGCAGCCCCAACGGCTCCCGTCGCTCCTGCCGGTCCAGGCTGCCCTTGCGCTGCTGGCGTGGTGTTGCAGCCGGCCATCAGTAACAGTAAGGAAATTCCACCTATTGCAAGCAATGTCTTCATCGTAAGCCTCCTCTAGGCGCCGTTCGGCGCAAGATGCCGGGGTTGCCCGGCGCGAACACACGAGGAAGAGTATCCATGGCCGCCGCTGCGAAAACTGTTCCGATGGACACAGTTATCCGGGAATCGCGGCGGGCGCCGCAATAATTTCGCGGACCCCGTTATGGGCGCGGATCCATGCAGCTTTACAGCGTGTAGCTCTATGGATGGATACGTTGCAAAAAGGCACAGACAACTCCCTCCGCCTTACGATTCGGATATTTCGCGCGGATGTGAGACCATTCCAGAGAACCATCGGGTACGGGCTGTACGTACAGCCAGCAAAGAAGAAGGAACGGGCTGTACGTACAGCCCGCCTAATTAATGTCATCCTCCATCAGAAAACACGCCGGTCCCGGCACTCCCGATGACAAGCCCGCCATTCCCGAACCCTCGTTTTCCGAGCGCGCGCGCACGTTGCTGCATTTGGGCCGCGTGGGCAGCCTCTCGAGCCTCTCGCGCAAACAGCCCGGATTCCCGTTCGGATCGGTCATGCCTTACGGCCTGGACGGCCGCGGGCGCCCCATCTTCCTGATCAGCACCATGGCCATGCACACCCAAAACCTGCAAGCCGACCCGCGCGCCAGCCTGCTGGTGACGCAACCGGGCGCGGACGGCGATCCCTTGGGGGCCTCCAGGGTTACCTTGGTGGGAAATGCCGCGCCGGTGCCTGAAGCCGAAGTGGCCGAAGCGCGCAAGCTCTACCTGGAACGCTACGCCAACAGCAAATACTGGGTCGACTTCGAGGACTTCGCTTTTTACCGCATGGATGTGGTGGACGTTTACTACGTCGGCGGATTCGGAGTCATGGGCTGGGTCACCACCGCGGAGTACGATCAGGCCAGACCCGACCCGCTCGCCGATGCCGCCGCCGGCATCCTCCAGCACATGAACGCCGACCATGGCGAAGCGCTGATCCAGCTGGCCCGCACCTTTGCCGGCATCGAGGCCCAGGAAGCTACCATGACTTCGGTTGACCGGCTGGGATTTCACGTGCGCTTGCGGACCGCGGACGGCATGCGCGGCGCGCGCATCGCATTCCTGCACGAAGTGAACACCCTGGACCAAACCAGAGAAGCCATGGCGGAAATGGTGCAGCAGGCTCGCGGGAAGTGAACGCGTCGCCCGCAATCTCGCCCCTTTACCTGCATGGTATAATGAGTTAATGCATGCGCTTTCGGTCTTCGTGGTGTCGCCTAACCACTTTGTTCGCCCCAACAATTCTTGCCCAATGCAATTTTGCTCTAAAGCTCCTAGGATCAATACTTACGTAAAATTGACCTGCAACTCCCCCAGAATGAACACTTACAAAATTGCTGGACTTAAAGTCTCGCAGAATCAACACTTACAAAAAAACCGGGGGGCAGGGGGGGCCAATGTCTAGCCCAACCTCGAGCCCAATGTCTAGCCCAACGCCTAACGAGGTCCGCCACGACTGGACCCGCCAAACCGTGCGGGATATCTACCGGCAGCCCCTGTTGGACCTGGTGTTTGCAGCTCAGCAGGTTCACCGAAAATTCCACGATCCCAAGCAGGTGCAAACCTGCCAGTTGCTCTCCATCAAGACCGGCGGATGTCCCGAAGACTGCGCCTACTGCCCGCAAAGCGCCCATTACCAGACCGGAGTCGCTGCGCAGGATTTGATGGATGTCGAGGAAGTCTATCGCACCGCCGCCAAGGCTCGTGACGAAGGCGCCACGCGATTCTGCATGGGCGCGGCCTGGCGCGAGGTTCGCGACGGCAAGGAGTTCGACCGCGTCGTGGAAATGGTTCAGGCCGTTGCCGGGCTGGGCATGGAGGTCTGCTGCACCCTGGGAATGCTCACCGGCGCGCAGGCCGCGCGTCTGGCCGCCGCGGGCCTCACCGCTTACAACCACAATTTGGACACCTCGCCGGAATTCTACGGCCAGATCATTACCACGCGGCGCTATGAAGACCGCCTGAGCACCATCGCCTCGGTTCGCAAGGCGGGCATCACCGTTTGTTGCGGCGGCATCATCGGCATGGGCGAATCCGACGAGGACCGCATCGGCCTGTTGCAGCAGTTGGCGGCCCTGGATCCGCATCCGGAAAGCGTGCCCATCAATATGCTCGTGCGCGTTGCGGGCACGCCGCTGGGCGACGTCGCGCCCCTCGATCCCCTCGTCATGGTTCGCATGATCGCCACCGCGCGCGTGCTGATGCCCGCTTCCATGGTGCGCTTAAGCGCCGGGCGGCGCTCGCTCACGCGCGAGGCCGCGGCCCTCTGTTTCCTTGCCGGCGCCAACTCCATTTTTGTTGGCGATAAGCTGCTGACCACTCCCAATCCCGAGCGCGATGAAGACCACCTGCTCTTCCGCGATCTGGGCCTGCAGGCGCTGAGCCATGGCCAAACCGCCAGCTAGCCCGTTTCTCCAACGCTTGCAGCTCGAACTGGATTCGCTCGCCTCGCAATCGCAGTTGCGCCGTCTTGAAATTCCGCAAGGCGTCAATCTCTGTTCCAATGATTATCTCGGCCTGGCCGCCGATCCCCGCTTGCGCGCCGCCCTCGCCGCCGCCCTCGCCGCGGGATCGCCGGTGGGTTCCACCGGGTCGCGGCTGCTCTCCGGCAACTCCCGCGTCTGGGAAGAGCTGGAATCCGAGCTTGCCGAATTCACCGGCGCCGGGGCGGTTTTGTATTTCGGTTCCGGCTATGCCGCCAATCTCGGCCTGTTTGGCTCCGTGCTGCGTCCCGGCGACGTGGTTTTTTCCGACAGCGCCAACCACGCCAGCATCATTGACGGCATTCGCCTCTCCGGCGCGCGCAAAATTATTTTTCCGCACCTCGATCTAAATTTTCTCGATGAGGAATTACGCAAAGAGGAGGCGCTGCCGAAAAACGGCTCCGCTCCCGCCCAGAAATTCATTGCCGTCGAGAGCGTTTTCAGCATGGATGGCGATTGCGCGCCCATTGCCGAACTGGTCGCGCTCGCCGAACGCTACGGCGCGCAACTGATCTTCGACGAAGCCCATGCCACCGGCGTGCTGGGTCCACAAGGCCGCGGTCTGGTTGCCGCGGCCGGGGCCACCGATCGTGTCCTGGCCGTGGTGCATACCTGCGGCAAGGCCCTGGCGGGAATGGGCGCTTTTGTTTGCTGCTCCGGCACGCTGAAACAGTATCTGGTGAATCGCGCGCGGACGTTTATCTTCGCCACGGCTCTGCCGCCGTACATGGCCGCGCAGATGCGCGCCGCCATCGGCATTGCCGCCGGGATGGATCGTGAGCGCGCTCATCTCGCCAAGCTTGCCGCGCACCTGCGCGCGCGCCTGCGCGACGCCGGATTTGACGCCGGACGCGGCGAATCGCACATCGTGCCGGTGATGCTGGGGCAAAACGAGCGCGCGCTGGAGTTCGCCGCGGGCCTCGGGCGGCTGGGTTTTGTGGTGCGCGCGATTCGTCCGCCCACGGTTCCCCCGGGGACGGCGCGCCTGCGCCTCTCTTTGCACGCCGGCCTTTCCACCGAAATTCTAGACCGACTTGTGGATGGCTTGGTTCGGATTCGCGAGGACGCCACGGTTCCGGTGGGAGGATCTTTCCGATGAAGGAAGACTTTTTTGTCACCGGCACGGATACCAATGTCGGCAAGACCGTGCTTTCGGCTCTGCTGGTGGCCGCGCTGGATGGTTTCTACTGGAAGCCCATTCAGACCGGCGCCAGCGAGGGAACCGACCGCGATGCCGTGGTGGGTTGGGCGGAGGTGCCCAGAGAGAGGACCCTGCCGGAACGCTATTCCTATGACCTTCCGGTCTCCCCGCATCTGGCCGCCGAAGCCGTAGGAGAAACCATTGACCTGGAGCACATCCGCCGGCCGCAGCCCGATAGCAGCGGCGGTTCACAGATGGATTTGAATGGGCCGCTGATCGTCGAGGGCGCCGGCGGTGTGATGGTCCCCATCAACTGGACGGAGTCCATGCTCGACCTCATTCTGCAGTTGCGCCTGCCGGTGGTGGTGGCCTCGCGAACGGCCATCGGCACCATCAATCACACCACGCTGACGGTGAACGCGCTCCGCGACGCCGGGGCAAAAGTGAAAGGTGTGGTGATGATCGGGCGCGAAAACCGCGACAACGAGCGTTCCATTGAGCAATTCGCAGACGTATCCATCATCGGCCGCATCCCTTTTCTGGAAACCATCAACCGCAATTCCTTGCTGCAGGTTTTCCAAGCGCATTTTGACAAGCAGGCTTTCCGGTGAGCGCCGCTTCCCCTCTTTCCATTTGGCATCCATTCACGCAGGAGGCCCTCGATCCCCAGCCTTTGCGAATCGAGCGCGCCGCCGGCGTGTACCTCTACACCGCCGACGGACGCCAACTGCTCGACGCCATCTCCTCCTGGTGGGTCAACATCCATGGCCACGCGCATCCGCTGATCGCCGCGGCGATTGCCGAGCAGGCGCGCACGCTCGAGCACGTGATCTTTGCCGGATTCACGCATGCGCCCGCGGAGGAACTCGCCGCGCGGCTCAGAAAAATACTACCGGGC
>Ga0302326_10013269_pt1 | contig 17476 bp, 12 predicted proteins | sample Palsa_T0_3_FD_202264 | JGI IMG/M metagenome (GOLD analysis project Ga0302326, IMG submission 202264) | Peat permafrost microbial communities from Stordalen Mire near Abisko, Sweden - Palsa_T0_3 | ecosystem: Environmental > Terrestrial > Soil > Palsa > Peat permafrost | place: Sweden: Abisko... | reverse complement strand
TCAAGGGGACAGGCCCGGTCGCCACAGCCGGGTCCACCGTGACCGTTCAGTATGTGGGCGTTCTCTACAAGGGCGGAAAGCAGTTCGACGCGTCCTGGAACGACGGCAGCGGCCAACCGGTCGCGCTGCCGCTGAGCGGCGTCATCAAAGGCTGGCAGCAGGGCATTCCTGGCATGCGGGTCGGCGGCCGCCGGCTGCTGATCATCCCCGCCAGCCTCGGCTACGGCGCCGCCGGGAGCCCGCCAACGATTCCGGCCAATGCTGCGCTCGTGTTCGTGATCGATCTGCACGCCGTTTCGTAGTCTCTTCGCCCCGCCGCCCCCCGGAGTCCCCGCCACGATGCTTTCGATCCTGATGCCGGTCTACAACGAGCGCGAACGCGTCGAGCGCGCGATCCTCGAGGTGCTGCAGACAGAGCTGCCGAGCGAGTTCGAGCTGATCGTTGTCGATGACGGGTCGACCGACGGAACCCGGGAGATCCTGCGCACCACCAACTGGGACGAGCGCGTGCGGCTGTTCGAGCACGAGCACAACCAGGGCAAGGGGGCGGCGGTGCAGACGGGATTGAGCCACGCCCGGGGCGAGTACGCCGCCATCTTCGACGCCGATCTCGAGTACGACCCGGCGGACCTCGGGGAGCTGATGCCGCCGCTCCTGGATGGGCGCACGAACGCGAGCTTCGGCGTGCGCGTGTTCGACGGCTACACGAGCCACTCGTTCCTGTTCGTACTCGGGAACAAGGGCGTCACCCTAGCCTGCAACGTCCTCTTCAACGTCTATCTGCACGACATCATGACCTGCCACAAGATGATCAGGACCGATGTGTTTCGCAGCCTGCCACTGACCTCGGCCGGGTTCGCGATCGAGCCCGAGATCACCGCGCGGCTGGTCCAGCGGGGCGAGCGCATCTTCGAGGTGCCGGTGCACTACCGGGCGCGTTCGAACGAGGAGGGCAAGAAGCTCACCGCGCGCGACGGCTTCCGAGTTGTGGCCACCCTCCTGCGCTGTCGGTTCACCGCCGCCTAGCCCGCGGCGGCGCCCGCGATTTGTGTGTGCGCAGCGGGGCGGGTGCCGGCGCTGGCGTCGGCGCGATCTGGATCGTCGCCCGGTAGATCCCCTGGACGACCGCGAACGCCGGCTTGAAGTCACCGGCCGGGCCGATCAGCCCTTTTTGGTTGAACGGCGGGTCCGGAAAGGGGTCGCCGCCGCTCCACCCAGGGCTGACGGCAAAGTCCTCCAGCGCGAAGTACATCGCGCCAGACAGCCAGGGCCTGGCTGCGAACACGCCGAGATGGTAGGCGGCCGAATTGGACTGAAACGCGTACGTGCCTCGCTCTTCGACGGGCCCGTTCCGGTTGGCTTCGAACCCGAACTCGGTCACGAACATGGCTTTGGTCGGATAGCAGGCGCGGAGGCTGTCCAGGAACGGGCCCAACGCGTCGCGGTCGTCGGTCGTCCCTCCGCCGGCGTCGTACCACCCGAAGTAGTCGTTGATGCCGATCACGTCGAGCGGCGCGTACGCCGTCTGGCAGGGCACTCCCGGCCAGTCGCTGATCGCCATCCCGACGGGACGGGTCGGGTCGAGCTGGCGGGCCAGCGCGGCCGCGCCGGCGATGTAATGGGCTTCCGCGGCGCTGGGCGGAGTGCCCAGCTCGTTGCCGATGCTCCACAGCATCACCGAGGGGTGGTTCTGGTTGGCGAGGATGTTCTGCTTCAGCACCGCGTACGCGTTGGCGAGCCAACCGGGCTGGCTCTGGTACTGGCTCTGAACCTGGTAGACCGGGATCTCCGACCAGATCAGCAGGCCCTCGCGGTCCGCCAGCTCCTCGATCACGGGATCGAGCGGGTAGTGCGCGCGGATCACCGTTGCCCCCAGCTCTCGCGTCCAGGCGACCAGCTGGCTGAGCTGGGCTGGGTCCAGCGCCGCGCCCGTCTGCAGGCTCTGCTCGTGGATGTCCACGCCCCGCAAGTTCAGCAGCCGCCCGTTGAGCTCGAGCCGGCCGCCCGCCGTGACCGTGATGCTGCGCACACCGCTGTAGGTCACATAGCCCCCGAGCGATCGCCCGTCCGCGTCCGACAGCGTCAGGCTCGCCCGATACAGAAACGGGTCGTCCGGCGACCACAGGTGAGGATGGGGGATGGTGACCTGCGCCGCGGCGGTCCAGGTCGAGTGCGCGGCGATCGTCCGACCGCCGAAGTGCAGCCGCGCGCTGCCGTAGGAACCCCGCAGCGACACGGTCTGCGGCGCTCGGGTGAGGTTGCGCACCACCACCTGCTCCTGCACCGTGGCCGCACAGGTGGGGCACGGAAGCCGTGGCCGCACGACCACCTGCGACAGGTCGGCTCGCTGCACCGAGCGCAGATAGACCTCGCTCAGGAGCCCCCCGAAGTTCCACCATCCGCCGCCGGGTCCGGGGGGCAGATCGGCCGCCGAACGGCGGTCGTCAACCCGCACGATCAGGCGATTGACCCCGGCGCGAACGCCCTTGAGGTCGAACTCGAACGGAAGATAGGCGCCGGCATGACTTCCGATCCGGCGTCCGTTCAACCACACCGTGGCCCGGTAGTTGACCGATTCGAAACGGATGATCCAGCTCCGGAAGGCCACCGGCACATACCGCGCGAAGGCCGAACGCGGGAGCGTGAAATCCCGGCGGTACCAGCCCACCGAGCCCGTCATACTCGCCGCGGAGAAATCTCCCGCGTTATACGCGTTGGGAACCGTGACCGGCGACCAACCCGCGGTGGCCGCGATGTTGCGCCACCAGCCCTGCGCATTACCCACATCGCCGGGGTCGGCGCGGTACAACCAGGTCCCGCCAAGCAGAAAGCGATCAGTCTGCCCATCCCGATCCAGCGCACCCTGCGTCGGCGGCTGCGCCACATAGGGCACCGGCGCGGGCGCGGGCGCCTGAGCATCGGCGGCACCACTTACCACAACCGCCAGCAGCAGCACCACCGACAGCACGATCGACACCACACAGCCGCGCCCGAACGCAGCCAGAAGGAGGAGGGGCGTCCGAGGATATGGGTGGTTCACCGCTTCCTGGACGGGTGTCATCCTTGGTTCACAGCTGCCGCCGGCGGGTCGCGCGACGCGGTGCGTGGTCGCGGACGGCGGGGGCCGCCGGCACCGGTGCGATCTGGACGGTTGCCTGATAGATCCCCTGGACGACCGCGAACGCGGGCTTGAAGTTGCCGGCCAGGTCGACCAGCCCCTTCTGGTTGAACGGCGGATCGGGTAACGGATTGCCGCCGGAGTACCCCGGGAAGGCGGCGTACTCCTGCAGCGTGAAGTACATCGCTCCCGACAGCCACGGCTTCGTCGCGAACACGTCCAGGTGGTAGGCGGCCGAATTGGACTGGAACGCGTACGTGCCTCGCTCCTCGACGGGCCCATCCCGGTTGGCATCGAACCCGAACTCGGTCACGAACAGCGCCTTGGTCGGATAGCAGGCGCGGAAGCTGTCCAGGAACGGCCCCAGCGCGTCGCGGTCGTCGGTCGCGCCCGCGCCGGCGTCGAACCAGCCGAAGTAGTCGTTGAAGCCGATCACGTCGAGCGGCGCGTAGGCCGACTGGCAGCCGACTCCCGGCCAGTCACTGATCGCCATCCCGACCGGACGCGTCGGGTCGAGCTGGCGGGCCAGCGCGGCCGCTCCGGCGATGTAGCTGGCCTCGGCGCTGGTCGGCGGAGTGGGCAGCTCGTTGCCGATGCTCCACAGCAGCACCGAGGGATGGTTCTCGTTGGCGAGGATGTTCTCCTTCAGCACTGCGTGGGCCTGGGCCAGCCATCCCGGTTGGTCCAGGTACTGACCCTTGACCTGGTACACGGGGATTTCCGACCAGATCAGGATCCCGTCGCGGTCGGCCAGCGCTTCGATCTCCGGGTTGAGCGGGTAGTGCGCCCGGATCACCGTCGCTCCAAGCTCTCGCGTCCAGGCGACCAGCTGGCTGAGCTGGGCGGGGTCCAGTGCGGCGCCGGTGAGCAGGCTCTGCTCATGGATGTCCACACCGCGTAGGTCCAGTAGTCGCCCGTTGAGCTCGAGCCGGCCGCCCGCGGTGACGGTGATGCTCCGGATGCCGCTGTAGGTGACGTAGCCGCCGAGCAACCGGCCCTTGGCGTCAGACAGCGTCAGGCTCGCCCGGTACAGGAACGGGCTCGTGGGCGACCACAGGCGCGGGTGAGCGATCCCCACGTCCGCCTCGGCGGTCCAGGTCGCGTGCGGGGCGATCGTCCGCGCGCCGAAGTTCAGCCGCGCGCTGCCGTAGGAGCCTCGCAACATGACGGTCTGCGGGGCACCGGTGACGTTGCGCACGAGCACCTGCTCCTGCACCGTGGCCGCGCAGGTGGGGCAGGGCAGCAGGGGCCGCACGATCGCCTGGGCGAGGTCGGCGCGCTGGACCGAGCGGAGGTACACCTCGCGCAGCAGCCCCCCGTCATTCCACCATCCACCGCCTGGTCCGGGCGGCAGGTCCGACGCCGTCCGGCGGTCGTCGACGCGCACGATCAGCCGGTTGACCCCCGCGTGGACGCCCTTGAGGTCGAACTCGAACGGCAGGTAGGCACCGGTGTGGCGACCGATCTCGCGTCCGTTCAACCACACGGTGGCGCGGTAGTTGACCGACTCGAAGCGAATGATCCAGCTCCGGTCGGCCACGGGCACGTAGCGCGCGAACGACGAGGTCGGCAGCGTGAAGTCCCGCCGGTACCAGCCGACGGATCCCGCCATGCTGGCGGCCGTAAAGTCCCCGGCGTTGTACGCGTTGGGGACGCTGACCGGCGACCAGCCGGCGGTGGCGGCAACGTTGCGCCACCAGCCCTGGACGTTGCCGATGTCGGCGGGGTCGGCGCGGTAGAGCCAGGTGCCCCCGAGCAGGTAGCGGTCGGTTTGGCCATCCCGGTACAGCGCGCCCTTGGTGGGGGGCTGCGCCACGTATGGCGGCCCGGCCTGCGCGCGCGCGACACTGCTGAGGGCCACCGCGAGCACGATCCACCCCACCAACGAGCCGATGCCCATCATCCGCACAGTCAGGCGCGCCCGGGCCCTCGCGCTTGAGGCGAGGCTTATCGGCCCGCCGCTAGAATCGCCCGCCGATGCCAGCTCGCGGTCAAGCAGCCGGGAGGCGCGAGCGCGGCCCGGGGCTGCGGGGTTGGACGTCAAGCGGTTGGCTGACTCGCGCGCAGGTCGTCGTCGATTCGCCCCAGCAGCGCCCCGATGGTCATGAGCCGCGGGGCGCCTCATTGGCTCGCTCGGTGCGTGCCTTGCGCCCGCTGCACTCGCCGACCCTGATCGCGGTCGGGGCGTGTGTCGCGCTGGCCGCGCTGTCGGCGGCGGTCCTGCCCACGGTGCCCAGCTACGACCCGTGGTCGTGGATCGTGTGGGGCCGGGAGGTGTCCGATCCGCATCTGAGCTTCGTAGTCGGCGGCGGGCCGTCGTGGAAGCCGCTGCCGCTGATCTTTACGACCGTGTTCGGGCTGTTCGGCGGCGCCGCTCCGACCCTGTGGGTGATCACCGCCCGGGCGGGGGGCTTGCTCGGCCTGCTGTTCGCCTGGAAGCTCGCCTCGCGCCTGACCGGGGGCGGGCGAGCCGGCGCGTTCGCTGGTGTGCTGGCGGTCATCGGCGTCGTCCTGACCCAGGACTGGCTCTACTACTGGTTCCGCGGCACCTCGGAGCCAATGCTGATCGGCGTGTCGCTGTGGGCGATCTACAGCCTGCTCGATGGCCGTCACGCGCAAGCGTTCGTGGTCGGCGTGGCCGCGTCGCTGATCCGCCCGGAATGGTGGCCGTTCATCGGCCTCTACGGCCTGTGGCTGTGGTTCAAAGTCCCCAGCGTGCGGCTCCTGGTCCTGGCCGGCTGGATCTCGATCCCGGTGTTCTGGTTCGTTCCGGCCTGGATCGGTTCGGGAGATCCGTTCCTCGCCGCCTCGCACGCCGCGGAATACAACGGCCATCTGGGCTCCGACCCGTTCCGGACGGTGGTCGGCCGCGGGGTCAATCTGCAGGTGCTGCCGGCGTTGATCTTCGCGATCGTGGCAGTGGCGATCGGCTGGCTGAAGGACCGGGACAAGGTGATGCTGGCCCTCGGCGCCGGGGTGGCCGCCTGGTGGGTGGTGGTGGTCGGGATGACGCTCGACGGCTATCCGGGACTCGAGCGCTTCTTCCTGCCCGCCGCGGCGCTGACCTGCGTGCTCGCGGGGGTGGGAATGGCGCGCCTGGCGCTGCTGGTCGGCGCCTGGGCCTCCGCTGCGCGGCCAAACGCGATCGCGGTCGCCGTCGCGGCGGTGCTGGTGCTCGTCTCGGTCCCGTTCACCACGAGCCGATGGGCCGCGGCCCGGGCTGCCGAGCCCGCGGCGGCGCAGGCGGTCACGACGCTCGATCAGCTGAGCGCCGCAGTCGCTGCCGTCGGCGGTCATCACGGCGTGTTCCCGTGCCAATCGAGCTTCGCCGCGGTCAACCACGGCGTCCAGACCGCGCTGGCGTGGAAGCTGCACGTCACGCTCAACCGGGTGGGAACCGCGATGAGCGCGCCAGGGGTGGACTTCATCGGCCCCCACAACGCGACCGATGGTTCGCCCGCGGCGGTCGACCCCCGCCTGACCAGGGTTCAGCCACTGGCCCAGGTCGGCCCGTGGCGCGTCGTGCGGTTGACCGATCCGCACGTGCCGGCGCTCGATGCGTGCGTCGGGCGCTGAGGCGGCGACCACGAAGCGTCCGGGACCGGGCGGGTCGGCTCGGAGGTTGGTCATGTGGCCCGCGCGGCGTGCTGCTTGGGCCGGGGGTTCTTCCGCTTGGGCTTGGGCTTGGGCTTAGGCTTAGGGCGTGGGGCGATCTTGACGTGGCGCGTCACGGTCGTGGCATTCCCCGCCCGATCCTTGACGATCACCGTGACCGTGTAACGGCCCGGCCGCTTGTAGGTGTGCAGCGCGCGATGGCTGATCTGGTTGCTCGAGCCATCACCCCACCTGACCACGACCTCGGCGATGCCCGATGCGTCGGCGGGCGGCTCGGGCGGTGGCGAGTCGGTGTCGGTCACGGTGAGGCGCAGAGACGACCCCACCCGCCGGAGACCGGTCAGGGTGAATGAGACCCGCGGGGCCACGGTGTCCACCCAGATGCTGGCCGGGTGGGCGGCGCTGGTCAGACCGGCCTGGTTGACCGCCGTCACCTGCCAGCTGTGCGGGCCGTCCAGTACGGGAGTGGGGACGGGGATCCGGGTGGACGTGGTGCGGGCAACCTGAACTCCGTCGACGCTCACGAGGTAGTGGACCGGCCCCCACGTCTCTGATGCCGCCGACCAACTGAGCAGCGGATGGTCGCTGACCGCGTAGCGGAACTTGCTCAGCGCGGCGAACGACCCCGGCGGCTGATACAGCTGCGCCGCCACGATCGCCGTCGAGCCGCCGCTGCCCTGCGCCCAGGCGATCGCCGCATCGCCGTCCACGTCGCCGGCCGCCGCCAGCCCACTGGCCGCGTCGGTCGGCCCCAGACCGGGTGTGGACACGACCTGCTCGGGTCCGAGATCAGAACCGTCCTGGGCGTAGCGGAGCCGGATCTCCGCCGGGCCGGCGACCCCGGGGCTCTGTTGCCAGGCGATCAAGGTCGAGGTCAGGCCGGCCGTGGCGGGGACCGCGTAGGGCTGACCCGAGTTCGGCAGGCTGTCGACCCGGGTCAGCGCCCCGCTGGTCTCGTTGGTCCCCAGGGCGGTGGCGAACAGCTGGTTCGACGGCTGTTGCGCCGAGGTCACGAAGCCACGGCCGTACTCGGTCACCGCGACCCCGGGGAACTCAGCGCCCTCGGGCCCGGGCGTGGCGAGGCCGTCGGGCTGGGTCACGCCGTCGTACTGGGAGGCAACGAGCTGATTCATCAGCACGCGTGACTGTGCCGCCGTGCCGTTCGTGAGCACCTCTTGAAAGACGACGGCGGCATAGGAGGAGTCGCCCCCGGCGGCGATCGCCGGCTCGTCGGCCGACACCTCGCTCCAGCCTGAGAGTGACGGGACGTCCGCCTGCTCGAAGACGACGCTGGGGGCGGTGCCCCAGACGCGGCGGGTGTCGATGTGACCGGCTTCGCCCCACGCGACGATCCCGACGCCGTCGCCGGCCGCCGCGACTGCCGGGCGTCCGGTCCCCGTGCCGGCGTCATCGGCCGGCACCGCGTCCAGAGGGGCGGCCTCAACTGCCCATTGCCCGTCGTAGTAGTAGGCGCACCGCACGTCGTGGCCGCCGTCGCCCAGGACCGTAAAGGCCAAATACGCCTTGCCGAAGTCGCTGATCGAGATCGCGGGATTGCTCGCTCCATCGATCAGGGCGATCGGCGCGCTGTAGGGCGACAGGGCAGTCGCGGCGTCGACGACGTACAGCACGCCTGCGTTGATGAACGCGGTCAGCAGCAGCCCGCCGCGTCCCGCCGCGATCACCGGTTGGGATGAGGCTCCGGGGAGCCCGGCGTCGATCTGCTCGGGAGCCTGGAACACACCACCCAGTAGGCGCGAGACGAACACGTGCGACACGCCGAGGACGGTCTTCGTATAGACGAGTCCGCCGGTGCCGTCGCGGGCGATCGACAGCCCCGACAGAGCGCTGACGCCGGTGCCAGGGCCATCGATGACCGTGTTGCTGGGCCCGAGCACGGGCTGTGCGCTCGCCGGTCCGGCTACTGCGGCCATGCATACGAGCGTGACGAGCAGAAGCGAGCCGAGCGCCGACAGCGCTCCGCGTCCGGTTCCGGCGCGCCCGCATTGAGGTATCAGAGGTCTGACACGTCTAGAACAGCAAATCGCCTCCGAGGTTGCGGTCAAGTCAGAACTCTGAACGATCTCGCCCACGCCGCCGCGCGGGCAGGGAGGCGTCCGGGCGCCTGCGCAGAATGTCTGTTTCGTATGCTCGTATTAGGAATCGACCCCGGTACGGCGAGCACTGGCTACGGCCTGGTCCGCAGCGCGGGCTCCCACCTCCAGGCCCTGCAGGACGGCGTCATCCGGACCGCGCCAGGGATCCCGCTCGAGCGCCGGCTGGCGGAGATTCACGCCCGCGTAGCGGACCTGCTGGACACTCACGAGCCCGACGCGGTCGCGATCGAGGAACTGTATTTCGGCGCCAATGCTCGCACCGCATTCGCCGTCGGACAGGCCCGCGGCGTCGTGCTGCTGGCCGCGGGCCAACGCGGAGTCCCGTCGCGTTCCTACACGCCGCAACAGGTCAAGGGCGCGGTCTGCGGGCACGGCCGGGCCGGCAAGGACCAGGTGGGGCGGATGGTGGCCAGGCTGCTGGGCTTGGCGGTGGTGCCGACACCTGACCATGCCGCCGATGCGCTCGCGGTGGCGATCTGTGATCTCAACCGTGCCCCGCTCGCACGAGCGGTGGCAGCCGCGCCCAGACGGGGGGCGGCCCGCCGATGATCGCTCTGATCTCGGGAGCGGTCGCGGTGCGCCGCACCGACCACGTCGTGGTCGACTGTGGCGGAGTCGGCTACCGGCTGGCGGTCTCCGCCGAGACGCTCAAGCACGTGCCGGCGGTCGGCCGCGAGGTGCTCCTGCACACCCACCTGGTGGTCCGCGACGACGCCCTGGCGCTGTACGGGTTCGCCACCGAGGAGGAGCGCGACCTGTTTCTGATGCTGCTCGGGGTCCAGTCGGTCGGGCCGAAGGTGGCACTCGCGGTGCTGTCAGGCGCGCCGCCGCGCGAACTGGAGTCTGTGCTCGCCGCCGGTGACGTGGCCCGGTTGCAGTCGACCCCCGGCGTGGGTAAGCGCACCGCCGAGCGCATCATCGTCGAGCTGCGCGAGAAGGTCGGAGTCACGCTCCCGGAGCAGGCGATCTCGATCTCCAGAGGCGATGACCCCCGTGCCCTCGCGCGCGAGGCCCTGCTCGGGCTTGGGTACACGCCGGCGGAGGCCGACGACCTGCTCGACGGCGCCGACGGTGAGCGCCCCGAAGATCTGATCGCCCATGCGCTCCGGAGCGCCCGCGGATGAGCTCGATGCCGCCGCGGGTCCAGGCTCCGGTGCCGCTGCCCGAGGACGAGCTCGAGCTCGATCGCTCGCTGCTGCGTCCGCGCCGGCTCCAGGACTTCGTCGGCCAGGAAGCGCTCAAGGAGCAGCTGACGGTCTCGATTGCCGCTGCCGCGTCGCGCGGGGAGGCACTGGACCATGTGCTCCTGGCCGGGCCGCCCGGGCTCGGCAAGACCTCACTCGCCCAGATCGTCGCCGCTGAACTGGGCGTACCGTTCGTGCAGACCGCCGGCCCGGCGCTGGAGCGAAAGGGGGATATCGCCTCCTATCTGACCGCGCTCGAGCCACGGTCGGTGTTCTTCGTCGATGAGATCCACCGCCTGCCGCGCGCGCTCGAGGAGACCTTCTATCCCGCCATGGAGGATGGGTGTCTGCCGATCACCGTCGGTCAGGGCGCGGGTGCCCGGATCGTGACGCTCGACCTGCCGGCGTTCACGCTGATCGGGGCGACGACCCGGACCGGGCTCTTGACCACGCCTCTGCGGGACCGCTTCGGGATCCAGCACCGGCTGGCCCACTACGGCCCCGAGGACCTGGCGAGAATCGTCAGGCGCTCGGCGCGCCTACTCGGGGTGGAGATCGAGGACGGCGGCGCGGTCGCGATCGCACAGCGCAGCCGGGGCACGCCGCGGGTGGCCAACCGGCTGCTCAAGCGCGTGCGCGACTACGCCGAGGTGCGCCACGGCGGCGTCGTGACCGGTCTCATTGCGGCGGCGGCGCTCGATCTGCTCGAGGTCGACGAGCAGGGACTCGACCGGCTGGACCGCGAGATCCTGTCGGCGATCTGCGAGAAATTCGCCGGCGGCCCGGTCGGCCTGTCGACGCTCGCGGTCGCGGTGGGGGAGGAACAGGACACGATCGAGGACGTGTACGAGCCCTACCTGCTCCAACGCGGGCTGATCGAGCGAACCGCTCGGGGCCGGGCGGCGACCAGGCGCGCGTTCGAGCACCTGGGACTGGAGCCGCCCGGGCAACCTACGCTGCTCTAGGGCGCGCGCCCTCTATCCTCAGGCGGCGGGATGAGTCACGAGCACTATTTCATCTGCCCTCACTGTGGCCACCGTTCGATGGGCACCGATCGCAACGCGGGCTTCCGCCGGGAAGCGCGAGGGTGCGAGCAATGCGGGTTCGCGTACCTGTTTGAACTGCTCGACGACTACTACCCGGCGCCGAACGCGGCCTTCTTTGCCTGTGACTCCGACGGACGGATCGTGGACTGCGGCCGGGGCTCCTTCGAGTTGACCGGGCTGAAGACCGAGCACGCGATCGGCCAGCGGGTGAGCGACGCGCTCGGGCTCCGGTTCGAGGACGGATCCGATCACGTCAGTACCGCACTGGAGTGGGAGGTCCGGGTGCAGCAGAAGCCCGTACAGGTCAATGCACAGGGCGAGCCACCGGCCCAGGCAGTGGCCGACATTTTCCCCGCGTACGACGACGAAGAGGGCGGCCTGCTCGTCGTGTTGACGCCCACCAATCACCACTAGGCCTGCCTCGCCGATCACTAGCATCCCAAACGACTGATGTCAGATCGCCAGCGTCACGGCTTCGTCCTGCTGTTCGTGTTGGGGCTGCTCGCCGCCTCGACATTCGTGATTCTCGGCAACAAGACGCTGCTCGGGCTGGACCTGAAGGGCGGGATCCAGCTCGTCTACCAGGGCGAGCCGACACCGCAGACCCCGGTGGTGACCCAGGACGCCCTCAACCGGGCGGTCGACATCATGCGCGAGCGCGTCGACCAGCTCGGCGTGTCCGAGCCTGAGATCCAGACCTCGGGCGGCAACCAGATCTCCGTCGGCCTCCCGGATGTCCAGGACACCGCGCGCGCCGTCAAGGAGGTCGGCACCACCGCGCGGCTGGAGTTCTATGACTGGGAGGCGAACGCGCTGACGCCGAACGGCAAGACCGTCGCCAGCCAGCTCCAGACGCAGGATCCGACGGCGCTCGAGATCAGCCAGGGAACCGGCTCGCTGGCCCCGGGTGACCCGGGGGCGGGCAGCATGCTGCTCTACGACGCGGTCAAGCTGGCGTCGCAGCAGCCCGCCAGCTCCAGTGCCAACAACGCCCGCGCCGGGCCCGAGTACTACATCTTCGGAGCCCCCGGCAGCGCCGCGTGTGCGACGGCGGCCAAGGACCAGGGGAAGACGCCGACGCCCGGCGTTCACTGTCTGCTGTCCGGGCCCGAGAGCGGCGATCAGGCCCAGCAGGAGCTGATCGAGGGCCTCCCGACGGGGGTGAGCGCCTCAGAGGGCGAACAGCTCGTCGTGCCCCAGGGCACGGTCGTGCTTCAGGCCGCCAACCCGAGCGCCGCCGATCAGGTGAGCTTCGACGACCCCACGGCTCAGTTCTACGTGCTCAAGGACAACGTCTCGCTGTTCGGCAACGACATCACGAACCCGGAGCAGAGCACCGACTCCTCCGGCAACCCCGACGTCCAGTTCGGCTTCAACAGCAAGGGCCAGAGCGCGTTCACGAAAGTGACCGACGAGATCGCCCACCGCGGCGATCTGGTCAGCGGGCTCGGCCAGACGCTGGACCAGCACTTCGCGGTCGCGCTCGATAACCAGCTCATCACGGTCCCGTCGATCGACTTCAAGACCTATCCCGACGGGATCACCGGCGGCGGCGGGGCCGACATCACCGGCGGCTTTACGATCCAGTCCGCGCAGGACCTCGCCACCCAGCTGCGCCTCGGCGCCTTGCCGATCAAGCTGAAGCTGATCTCCGAGTCCCAGGTCTCGGCCACGCTCGGCAAGCAGGCGTTGCATCAGGGGCTGATCGCCGGCGCCGCCGGGTTGCTGATCGTGGCCCTGTTCCTGCTCCTCTACTACCGCGTGCTCGGCGTGATCGCGACGGTCGCCCTGATCGTCTACGCGGTCTACTTCTACGCGCTGATCAAGTTGATCCCGATCACGCTCACGCTGCCGGGAATCGCGGGACTGATCCTCACGATCGGCGTCGCGGCGGACGCCAACATCGTGATCTTCGAGCGGGTCAAGGAGGAGATCCGAGCCGGCCGCTCGATCAAGCAGGGGATCGCGACCGGCTATCGCAAGGGCCTGACCGCCATCATCGACGCGAACGTGGTCACGATCATGACCGCGTTCATCCTGTTCGTGCTCGCCACCGCCGAGGTCAAGGGGTTCGCGTTCACGCTCGGGATCGGGGTGATCGTGTCCCTGTTCACCGCCGTGCTGGCCACCCAGGCGATCCTGATGACGATGGGGGACTCGCGGGCGATCTCGCGTCCGTCGGCGCTCGGCGCGGGCGGCAAGAAGCGCACCTGGCGGTTCGACTTCATGGGCGCGTCGCGGTACTTCTTCTCGATGTCGGGCGTGATCCTGCTGATCGGCGCGCTGGCGATCGGGGGCCGGGGGCTCAACCTGGGGATCGACTTCACCTCGGGCACGCGGATCACGGCCAGCCTGTCCCGGCCCGCCAGCGCGGCCCAGGTCAGCTCAGCGGTCACCGCCGCCGGCGCCGTCAGCCCCACCGTGCAGAAAGTCACCAACAAGTCGCTGGGCAACAGCGTCTTCCAGATCTCGTCCAAGGAGTTGCAGCCGGCGGGGGTGGCCAACTTGCGTAGCGCGCTCCAGACGAAGTTCGGCGTGCGATCGTTCGACAGCACGTCGGTCGGTCCGACGTTTGGGCGCTCGGTCGCCAATAGCGCCGTGGTGGCGATCATCGCCTCGCTGCTGGTGATCTCGGCCTACGTGGCGCTGCGGTTTGAGTGGAAGTTCGCGGTCCCCGTGCTGATCGCGTTGATGCACGACCTGTTGATCACCGCGGGCGTGTACGCGCTCACCGGCCGGGAGGTGACGACGGCGACCGTGGCTGCGCTGTTGACGATCTTGGGCTACTCGATGTACGACACGATCATCGTGTTCGACCGTGTGCGCGAGAACATCCCGCGCATGCCGAGGGCTGCCTTCTCGCAGATCGTCAACCGATCGATGTCCGAGGTGCTGACGCGATCGCTGGCCACGACCTTCTGCACGCTGATGCCGATCATCGCGCTGCTGTTGTTCGCCCCCGCCCTGTCGGACTTCGCCTTCGCGCTGCTGATCGGCGTCGCTTCGGGGGCGTACTCATCGATCTTCATCGCGTCGCCGGTGCTCACCCATTGGAAGGAGCGCGAGCCCGTGTATCGCAGCCGCCGCCACCGGATCGAGGCTGACCTGGGCACCGTGCCGCCCTACGCCTCCGACGGTGCCGACATCGAACCCGCGCGCGATCGCGCGCGGCGCCGGGTGGGACGGCTGACCACCCCGGCGCCGGATACCGTGTCGGCGAGCGAATTCGAGCAGATGAAGCGGGACTTGGAGATGGAGAAGGACGCGCCCTCCCGTCACACCTCGACCCTGACCAAGCGCCTCGCGCACACGGCTGATGAGAGTGGGGCGGCGAAGCCACGCGGCTCTGGCACAGCCGCTCCGGTCGTCCCGCCGGCGGCCGCGCGCGGCCGGTCGGGCAAGGCCGCGCCGGTCACGCCGCCGCCGGCTCCACGCAGTTCGGGCACGGCCGCGCCGGTGGCCCCGGCGCCCACGGCACCCACCCCCAGTCCCGCTCCCCTGGGCCCAAACGGCGATGACGGCGGCGATGGCCACGCGCACGCGCCCGACAGCGCCGAGAACGAGGGCGTCGCGCCGACGTCGAAGCCCAAGCGCCCGCCCAAGACGCGGTCGCGCAACCGCCGGCACGGGAGGCCTCGCTGATGGGGATGCTCGCCTGGGTCATGATGGGCCTCGCCCTGTGGCACTTCTCGATCTGGTTTCCGGATCACTACTGGGGCGGCATCGTCGGTGCCTTCGTGGGCGCCATCGCTGGCGCGGTTCTCTCCGGTCTGATCATCAGCGGCTTCGATATCCCGGGGCGCAGCGCGACCCACCTCTCGACCACGCTCGAGGCGATCCCCGGCGCGCTGCTCGGCATGGGGCTGGTGTATCTGGAAGGCCTACGACGCGAGCGCGCCGGCGAGGCGGGGGCCATCGGGCTGCGCTGATTGTGCCCCGGCGCCGCGGCGCGGGCCAGTAGGATCCCGCGCCGATGGCGACCCGACATACCCTCCTGATCTTCTCCACCGCCCTGGCCGCGCTAGCCGCGCTGACTGCGGGGCTCGTGTTCGCGGGGACGGCGCTCGCCACCACCGAGACCGCTCGCTCCGGTGAGGTGTCGGCTTCGTTCAGCTTCACCGGGAGCCCCCCCACCGTCACCCACCAACAGTTGGAGATCGTCAACGCCGGTCAGGTGCTCTACGACCAGCCGGTCTCCTCGCCCCAGTGCGGTGCGATGTGCGGACCCGGCGCGTTCGGGTCGCACGCGTCGTCGGTCCGGGTCCTCGAGCTCGAATCCGGCGGACCGCCCGACGTCGTGCTCGAGTTGTTCACCGGCGGCGCCAGCTGCTGTTTCGTCGATCAGGTGTTCAGTCTGGAACCCGGCACGATGACCTACGTCAAGACCGAGCGGGACTTCCTCAACGCGGGAGCCTCCATCAAGCGGCTCGTCCCGGGCGGACCGCTCGTGTTCGTCTCCGCCGACCCGGTGTTCGACTACGCGTTCACCGACGGCGCGGACTCCGCCGAGCCGATCCAGATCTGGTCCTTCAGCGCTCGTCATTTCCACAACGTCACCCGGCTCCATCCGAGGCAGATCACCGCCGATGCGTCCCGGTGGCTGGCTTTGTTCCGGCATCACCTGAGCAACGGCGTCGGCCTGATCGCCGCCTGGGCGGGCGACGAAGAACTGCTCGGCCACAACAAGCTCGTGCAGTCGACGCTCGCCGCCGAGGCGCGCAAAGGTGACCTGCGGACGGGAACGAATCCGCTGCCCGGCGGCACCAAGTTCGTGGCGGCGCTGAACCGGCTCCTGCGCCGGTACGGCTACCTGCGCTGAGCGCAAGCGGGATCTGTCGGGGGCGGCGCCTACGCTGCCTGGATGGCCGAGACCGCCCTGCTCGCCGCGACACCGTCGCCAGCCCAAGCGACAGCGTCTCCGGCGGAAGCGACCCCGCTCCACGCGGTCGAGCCTGTCCCGCCAGCGATCGCCCCGGCGCCCGGCGCCCGGCTCGACATTCCCCCGTACGACATGCGCGCCGCGTTGGCGCTGGAGCGTGAGTTCGGGATCAGCCACGTCGTGGCGCAGATTCTCGCCCGCCGCGGCCTCGTGGTGCCCGCGGACGCGCGGGACTTTCTTGACGCGTGCGAGATCCATGATCCGGCCGAGTTCGCCGGAATCGACGACGCCCGTGAGCTGATCGGGCGTCACGTGGGGGCGGGAAGCCGAATCACCGTGCACGGCGACTACGACGTCGACGGGATTTGCGCGACCGCGATCATCGTGCGGGCGCTGCGATCGCTCGGCGCCACCGTCGACTGGTTCCTGCCCAGCCGGATCGACGACGGCTACGGGATCTCGAGCGCCACGGTGGAGCGGCTCGCTGCGCGCGGGACGGCGTTGCTGCTGACGGTCGACTGTGGGATCACCGCTGTGGCGGAGGTGGCGAGGGCACAGGCCCTCGGCCTCGACGTCGTGATCAGCGATCATCATGCGCCCCGGGCCGACGGTGAGCTCCCGGACTGCCCGGTCGTGCATCCGGCGGTGTGTGGCTACCCGTGCCCGTATCTGTGCGGCGCCGCCGTCGCGTCCAAACTCGCACAGGCGCTCGGCGCCGATACGGTCGCCGAGGACCTCGAGCTGGTTGCGCTCGCGACGGTGGCGGATCTCGTGCCCCTGCTGGGCGAGAACCGGCGTCTGGTCCGTGAGGGCCTGCGGGCGCTGGGCAGCACCGCCAAGCCCGGACTGCGGGCTCTGATGGCCGTCGCGCAGGCCGACCCGAGCGCGCTGGACAGCCGCGTGCTGGGGTTCCGGTTAGCCCCCCGGATCAACGCGGCGGGGCGGCTGCGCAGACCCGACGCCGGACTCGAGCTGCTGCTGACCGAAGATCCGGCCCGCGCGGAGGAGATCGCGGCCGAGCTGGACTCCGTCAATGTCGAACGCCGGCTGGTCGAGCAGCGGCTCGTGTGGGAGGCCGAGGCTCAGGTCGGCGAGCTCGGCGAGCGCAGCGCGTACGTGCTGTGCGGGGCGGACTGGCACCCCGGGGTGATCGGCATCGTCGCCTCGCGGATCGTCGAGCGTCACCATCGTCCCGCGATCCTGATCGCCTTCGACGGCGAGCTGGGGACCGGCTCGGGGCGCAGCATTCCCGGCTTTGACCTGCTCGGCGCCCTGCACGCGGGGGCCGATCATTTGGAGCGCTACGGAGGCCACCGAGCCGCCGCGGGCCTGACGATCAGACGGGAGCGTCTCGAGCCGTTCGCAGCGGCGATTGAGGCACACGCCGCCGAGCTGCTGACCCCCGAGCTGCTGGCGCCCGTGGAGCGGGTCGACGCGATCGTCTCGGGCGCCGAGCTGGGTCTGCCGCTGGTCGAAGAGCTCGCGGCGCTCGAGCCCTGCGGGACGGGAAATGCCTC
>Ga0302326_10013267_pt1 | contig 17477 bp, 11 predicted proteins | sample Palsa_T0_3_FD_202264 | JGI IMG/M metagenome (GOLD analysis project Ga0302326, IMG submission 202264) | Peat permafrost microbial communities from Stordalen Mire near Abisko, Sweden - Palsa_T0_3 | ecosystem: Environmental > Terrestrial > Soil > Palsa > Peat permafrost | place: Sweden: Abisko... | reverse complement strand
ACGAAAAGAGAACCTACGAAGCTGGCACCTCGGGATCCCACTTTAGTGGGAGTTAGAGTTCGATGATTCCGCGCTTCAGCGCGATCGTGACCGCGTGCGTTCGGTCGTTGGCGTCGAGTTTTCCGAGGATGTTCGTAACGTGCCGTTTGACGGTATCCTCACCAATGAAAAGCTTTGCGCCAACCTCCTTGTTCGCGTTGCCGGCCGCGATCAATCTCAACACCTCAATTTCGCGGACAGTCAGAGCTTCTCTTCCTGTGTATTCGGCCAGTTCAGCCGCTAGCTCGGGTTGAATCCACTTTTTCCCGGCATGGACTGACCGAATAGCATCCAGTAGTTCGTCATTTACGTCTGCCTTTAAGGGGTAACCCCGGGCACCGGCTTTCAGCGCCCGCACCACTTGCGCATCACCCGGGTAGGTTGTGAGGACAATGATCCGCGCGTTAGGAAAGTCGCTACGAATTGCAATTATGCACTCGATGCCGCTCATCTCCGGCATTTGCAGGTCCATTAGCGTGATGTCCGGCCGGTGCTTCTTGAACTCCGCAATCGCTTCCTGTCCGTTGGACGCCTCGGCTACCAACTTCATGTCGGGCTCGGCGCCGATCAGTGCGCCGATTCCCTTGCGCAGCAGAGCATGGTCATCAACCGTCAGGATTCGAATTTCCCGTACATCACTCGCCATGAGACCTCGACTTTTTGCGGAAGAGCCCGAATATCCGGGCTTCGGGGGACTTTGCGTAAGCGACCGATGCCGGCGCGGTCACCTGAACCTCCGTGCCCGCCCCCACCTCGCTCCAAAAATAAAGTTGGGCGCCCGCCAGCTTTGCGCGTTCGCGGACTCCAGGCAAGCCCCAATGTCCAGCCCGCGCGCCTTCGTTGAGTACTCTTGGGTCAATGCCGATTCCGTCATCGCGGAACCGGATGCGGAGTTCCTGCGCGTCGTACCGAATCTCAACTTCAATCTTTTTAGCGCGCGCATGGCGGAAAGCGTTTCGCAGAATCTCCCGGCCAATCCGATAGACCTCGTCCTGAAGAGCCGTCTTTATGTCTCGCGGCGGTCCTTCGACGGTCACGCGGAAAGCAGGGCTGCCGCCGTTTGAAACTGCAACTCCCGAAAGTTCCTGCCCGGCAGCCGCAAGCAGATGAGCCAGGCCGCTCGGAGCCGCTGAGCCTGAGCGCAGGTCCCGAATGGCATCCCGGCCCTCCGCAATGGCCGCCTGGGCGCTGCGGATCGCCTCGTCCAGAGTCCGCATCGCGTCATCGGGACGTCTTGGAAAGAGGTTCCGGGCAGCCTGAACTTCGAACAGCGAGCCCTGGAAGCTCTGCAGTAACGTGTCGTGCAAGTCGCGAGCGATGCGCTCACGTTCCGCCACGCGTCCTTCGAGACCCACCTTTATTCGCGCTGATTCCTGCCGCAGCCGGAATCGATAGGCGCTGGCCAGCAGGATGCATCCCGCCGCGATCGTCAAGATCCGAAAAGCGGCGGTTTCATAAAAGAACGGTTCTTGCGTAATCCGGTAAACGATTCCTTGACGATCCCAAATCCCGTCGCGATTGCATGCTCGAATATGAAAGGCGTGTGCACCCGGAGGAATATTCGAATACGTCGCGCGAACGGGATGGGGGGCATCCAGCCATTCGGAGTCTACATCGTCCAGTCGATATTGCAGGCGACTTTTCTCCGGAGACGAGATCTCGATCGCGTCAAACTGCAGTTCGACATGGTGCGTTCCCGGTGGGAGAACCAGGGCGTGACCTGGAAACTGGGTGTTCCGGCCGACCGTCACTTCCTCTACATAGATGGACGGTTTCCGAGCCGTCCTGGGGAGGCGCGGAAGGTCCATCACGGCGAGTCCCTGTGTGGTCGCGACCCAGAGCTTGCCATCGCGGGTGAGTGCCGAGTTGGGATGACCGACGGTGCATTGCAGTGAAGCCATGCCGTCGGCGACGCCGAACGATCCATAATCCAGAGGCTCGTCTTGCGCGGGCCGTTGCCGGAACGCGCTCGACGCAACCCGGGTGATGCCCGCTCCACTGAGCCATAGTTCGCGCTCTGGCGTTTCCACCATACCGGCGGCTTCGAGATTGGCGCCGACGCGATCGAGCCGCCCGTTGTTGATGCGCCGAACTTCTCCATCCGGTTCCACATTTACGTATATGTCGCCGAACTCGTCCTCTCCGATCGGGAAGCCGCGGTCGGGAAGTCGCACGCGGCTGACGAACCGGTCGCCATCCAACCGGTCATAGCCCTGGTTAGTTGCGATCCAGATACCGCCCGCGCGGTCTTCAAACGGAGTGATGGTTAGGTTGCTCGACAAGCCATCGGCAGTAAGGTAGTTGCGAACCTGCCCATTGCGGATGCGGGCCACACCATCGTGGGTAGCCAGCCAGACGGAGCCGTCCCTTGCGGCAATCAGGCCCGTCACGACATCGTTGGTGAGCCCCTGGCCTTTCGAGAATTGCGTGAAGTGGCCGTCCCGAAAGCGGAAGGCCCCACCGCCCCACGTCGCAATCCACAGATCACGATTCGCGTCTTCGGCCAAAGACCAGACGCAGCTATTGAGCAGGCCGTCCTTCTCGCTGTAGGTTTTGAAGCGCTTGCCATCGAAACGCGATATTCCGCCGCAATTCGCGCCAGTCCAAAGCCCGCCATCCGACGTCCCCAGGACCGTCATGATCACGTCGTTCGGCAAGCCGTCGGATTTTGTGAACATTCGGACCGCCCGATCTTTGAATCGATAGAGTCCGTCCCCATTTGTACCAAGCCATAAGTCGCCGTCGATATCGCCATAGATCCATCGTGGATTCTTACTCGTGAACGCGAGCTCCAGACCGCCGGCAGTCGCCCGATACAGCCCATCCTCGTTGAAAAACCAGACGTTGCCCTGGGGGTCTTCGTATGCCCGCGTGGCGCCATGTCCCGTGGGGCCGTAGTGCCCAAGCTTTTCGACGGAGTTGCCAATCCGGCGGGCCACTCCTTTGCGTGTGCAGAACCAGGTAACGCCATGGCTGTCCTCAAGGACATGGAATACTTCGTCGGATTTCACGTCAAGTTCTGCGGCAATCTTGGGGTGCTCAACGGTGTGCGAGCCATCCCACTCTATGAATCCTGCCGACGTGACGGCCAGAATATGTGAATTTGAAGCTTCTTCTATTCGGGAGACGGCCAACGCCGGCACGATCGGCGAAAACGAGCCATCGGCGAAGCGATACAGACCAGCCGCTGTACCCACCCACAGCGCGCCATCCCGGCTGACGTGGAGGCAGAGGATGTCGCTGGAGCCTCCGGGGCCTGGATGATACGAGACCCCCGGAAAGCGTCCGAATTGATTCAACGCCGCGGCCGGGATGCGCTCCAGGTGGTCGGCTGTGCCCAGCCACAAGTCGCCGTTTGGGGCCATTGCCAGGGCTCGAACGTTCGCGGGCTCGTCGAAACCGGTGAAGTGCTGGCCATCGAACCGGACCAGGAATCGGCCGTTCACAATTAACCAGAGGAAACCGTCGCGAGACTGCACGATGTTGTCGACGATGCCGGAAGGGATCCCGTCTTCAATAGTAACGTGGGTTTTGAGGTAGCTGCTGAAGGGCTGGCTTGGGTCGAGCCCGAAGCTTCGGTTGGGGAAGGCGGCCAAAAACAGCAGGCCGGCCAAAGCCCGTACGATCTCCGCTCTTCTGGTCACGACTGATCTTCTTCCAGAATATATATAGTCTCCTGCCGCCCGAATTTCCCGTCCATCACTCGCCATGAGACCTCGATTTTTTTGCGGAAGAGTCCGAATATCGGGGCTTCGCCCACCAGCTTTGCGCGTTCGCGGACTCCAGGCAAGCCCCAATGTTCAGCCCGCGCGCCTTCGTTGAGTACCTTTGGGTCAATTCCGATTCCGTCGTCGTATTGACTCAGCGTGGCTAGACGTGAAGCCGGGTGGCGCGTCCGGCCGGCGACCGCTTGCTGAAAGTGGTCTTTTGCAAAATAGAAAAGGCCGTAGGGCGTACCGGCCCACAAGACTCCCGCACGCGTAAAACGCAGACACCTGACGGTATCGGCTGCGCCCTGCCCCAGGTGAAACACCGATAGAGCCTGCCTTCGCCGATCGATTTCCGCGTGTGGAGCCCGGTAAACGCCGAACTTGGTTGCAACCCAGAGGTCGCCGTCAGGCCCTTCCGCCAACGAAAGAGCGATGATTTCTTTTGCGTATCCGAGTTCATCTCGGCAAAGCGGTGTCCATCGAAGCGAGCCACGCCGTTCGCCGTTCCCACAATCAGAAAGCCGTCTCGCGTTTGCAGGACGTCATTGACAACATCCAAAGGGAGGCCGTCTTCCGTCGTGAACGTCTGACGGAGGTAGTCGGCTGCGGGCTTCCTTGGGTCGACAGCAATAGCGGACCGTGTGGCTGCCAACGCAGCCAGCGCGCATAGACCGATACAACGAAACCAATGGCTTCTGCGGTGTGTGTGGTTGAAAAGGCGGCCCAACGCCCCTCCTTTCGCTGCCGCGACCCGGATGAATCAGGAATAGCATAAATTTGGGGATAGAGGGGACCCAGTTCCTTCACAGCGTTGCTCCCTGGTTAATCCATTTCCTTTCTTAGGCTTGCCTGATAAGGGGCAATATCGCTAGTTACCCCGGCGGGCCGCACGACCCGCTTCGTGTTTGTCGGCCGCAAGTCCGGCGATTACCAGGCGGATATTTCCGATCCCAACAACCTGAAAGCGCTTTTCGGCAAAGTTGGCCCCTTCGAAGCCGTAGCGGGCGCTGCGGGCGATGTTTCCTTTGCGCCTCTAGAACAAACAACCGACGAGCAATGGGCCAACTCGATCCAGGCTAAGGGCATGGGCCAGATCAACTTGGTCCGGGCAGCGCTCCCTTTCATCGCCGACAAGGGATCCCTCACCCTGATCTCGGCGGTCCTCACGGATGAGTACATAGCGGGCGGCGTGATCGGCGCCGTCGTCAATCATATCGTTGAAGGCTTTGTGAAGGCCGCGGCAGTCGAGCTGCCGCGCGGCATCCGGATCAACTGCATTAGCCCCACGCTGCTGACGGAGTCGGTGGCCTATTATCCGTACTTTCCCGGCTTCATCCCTGTTGACGCCAGGGAAGTCGGGCAAGCTTATCTGCGAGCGATTTCGAACCCGTTTACCGGGCGCATTCTCAAACTGCACAAGACGGATTCCTGATCCTCCCCACAAAAACCCAGCCGGCCAGAACGGGTGCCTCAACCAACCAATGAATCTACGGAGCTTAAGTACCGCGACGATCCGCCCCGGAATGAGCTCCCGCTCAAACTGTTTTTTGGGCAGGGAAGCCGCCTCCAGCTTCTCGAATCGGGCACAATCGGGAGTTTCAGGATAGCTCTCCGGCGTCTGCTCGCCACCCTACTCACCCGGCAAGGCAATCGGCAATGGCCTGGCGAGAACTAGCTTGCCGCGGCGGAGCGTGAGCCACGCTGTGACGGCCGAGATAGTTAGGGCAATAGTCGAAATGCCGAGGCTAAAGGGGCTGGGCTCACAAGCTAGGACACTGCCGTGTCGAGCGGCGTCTCTCCGCCCGAAGTTTGCGCATGAGTGAGAGGCTCTATCCCCGACGGCGCGACCGCCACCAACAGCGACCCCCTCCGTACCAACTTTACCTTTCGCGGCGCGCGTTCGACCACCGTCATACTGTCCCGATCTTATCATTCATGGCCACAGGCGCGACCGGGCGCCCGCGCGCGGACGAGGACGTCCGCCCCCCATGATAGACTGAAACCGCATGAGACCACTAGCCCTGTTGCTACCCCTCGCCGTGGCTTGCGCCTTTCCCGCCACCGTCAGCCACTCCGCGGAACTCGCCCGTTCCGTGACCATCTATCGCGACACCTACGGCGTGCCGCACATCTACGGGCCGACCGACGCCAGTTGCGTCTTCGGTTACGCCTACGCGCAGGCCGAGGACAATTTCTGGCAGATCGAAGACAGCTACCTGCGCGCGCTGGGACGGGCGTCGGGGGTGTACGGAAAGAAGACCCTGGACGACGACCTGATTATCCGCACGCTGGAAATCCCGCGCCTGGCGGCGGAATACGAGCACGCCGCCGCGCCGGTCCGCGCGCTGCTGGATGCCTTCGCCGACGGGCTGAACTATTACCTGGAGCGCCACCCGCAGACGCACCCGCGGCTGATCGCGCACTTCGAACCGTGGCACATGCTGGCCTTCAACCGTTACGCGCTCTACTACCTGTTCCTCTACGGCGAGACGGGCATCCCCAAGGAAGACACGGCGAAGATGGCGGACCGGCAAGGCTCCAACATGTGGGCCATCCGCCCGTCGAAGAGCACCGACGGCCATGCCTTGCTGTTCATCAATCCGCACCAGCCGTTCTTCGGCGCCGGCCAATGGTATGAGGGCCACGTACATAGCGAATCGGGCTGGGACATGTCGGGCGCGTCGTTTTTCGGCTCGGCATTTCCGACCATCGGCCACAACGAACATCTGGGCTGGAGCCACACCGTGAACAAGCCGGACGTTCTGGACGTTTGGGAAGAGACTTTCGACAAGCCCGGCGATCCGCTGGCTTATCGCTACGATGGCGGCTACCGCCAGGCGACTGCCTGGACCGATTCCATCGCCATCAAGACCGAACAGGGCCTGGTCACGCACAACTACAAAATGATGAAGACGCATCACGGGCCGGTGGTCGCCGAGCGCAACGGCAAATCGCTGGCGGTGCGGTTCGCCCGCTTCGAGGAAGGCGGGCAGATCGCGGAATGGTACCAGATGTCCAAATCGCGCAACCTCGCCGAATTCCGCGCCGCCATGACGCCGCTGGCCGTGCCCATGTTCAATGCCATGTACGCCGACGATGCCGGCAATATCTTCTATCTTTACAATGGCGCAGTGCCGCGCCGGTCGCCGGCTTTCGACTGGTCGAAGCCGGTGGATGGCAGCACGTCCGCCACCGAGTGGCACGGCTTCCACACGATCGAAGAGTTGCCGCAGGTGCTGAATCCGAAGTCTGGTTTCGTGCAGAACTGCAACTCCACTCCGTTCACCACCACCTTCGATGGAAACCCCGATCCCTCGGCGTATCCAAAGTATATGGTGGGTGAAAGCGACACGGCGCGCGCCCGAATTTCCCGGCGGATCCTTTGGAACAAGGAAAAATTTACCTTCGACGATTGGGCGCGGGCGGCGTTCGACACCTACGCGATCGAGGCGGAGACGGAGATTCCCCGGCTGGCGGGGTTGTGGGAGACGTTGCGGCAGTCCGATGCACCGCGCGCCGCCAAGCTGGCGCGCCCGATTGCCGAGATGCAGGCGTGGGACCATATCGGCCGGAAATCGTCGGTCCCCATGACGCTGTTCTCGTTGTGGTATTGGAAGCAGGATCGGGACGCCAAGGCCAGGCAGGACCCGCTGGGGACGCTGGAGGGGATCGCGTCGGACCTAGAGAAAGACTTCGGGACGTGGGAGGTGCCGTGGGGCGAGATCAACCGCCTGGAGCGCGCGCAATCGGGTGGTGAAGAACCATTTAGCGATGCGCGGGAGAGCTTGCCGGTGGCCGGTGGTCCGGGGCCGATAGGGATCGTCTTCAATTTCTACGCCCGCCCGGAGAAGGGACAAAAGGAGCGCTTCGGCGTGGCAGGCCATTCGTTCGTGAGCGTTGTGGATTTTGGGCCAAAGGTGCAAGCCAGGTCAATCCTGGTTTTCGGGGAGAGCGCCGACCCGCAGTCGCCGCACTATTTCGACCAGGCGAAGCTGTACTCGAACGAGCAGTTCAAGCCGGCTTGGTTCGACTTGGCGGACATACGTGCGCACGTCGAGCGGACCTACCATCCGGGGGAATAGCCGCGCGCGCCAGGCAGTGGCAATAAACGTGCTCGAACCGCTTCGGTATGTCAGCGGTGGCGAGCATTGCGGCAGGGTCCGCGGGTTACGTCTGGGAAGATCCCGGCGACTCGATCATGATCCAGGTCAGCCTGGATCTGGTGGAACGGTTGGGCGCAGCCATACAGCAGGGCCTGGGAGCGGGACCGCGCGGCAATGAGATCGGCGGTATTCTATTGGGCCGGGCGCTGCCCGGTTTCAGGCGGGCGGTCCTGATCGAGGACTTCGAGCTGGCGCCTTGCGAACACCTGCGTGGCGCTTCTTACACACTGTCTCCGAAGGATAGACGGCTGCTGGGCACGCGTCTGGCACGCCGGGCGCCGCGGCAGGTGGTGGGCTATTTCCGCAGCCACACGCGTCCGGGGATGTATCTGGATCAAGACGATTTCGCGGTATTCAGCCAATCCTTTCCGGAAGCCTGGCAGGTGTTTCTGCTGGTGAGACCTTCGGCGGAAGGTCCGGCGATGGGCGGTTTCTTCTTCTGGGAGCATGGCGAGGTTGACCGGAGAGCCACTTACCGCCAGTTTCCGTTCGACGCTACGCGGCTGGTGACGGGCAATTACCCGATTACCGGCGAAAAGTCCGCAGCCGCTCCGGCTGCGCCGCGGGCTGTGCCTGTGCTGGTTCCGAAGCCCGAGGCGCGCGCGGCGCGCAGGCTGCCGCCGCTGCCCTGGATCGTGGTGCCCGTGATCGCCGTACTGTTTCTGATAGCGGGCCTCTTCGTATCGGAAAACCAGACGCCGGCACACGGGACGGTGGCGGTGAAATCCAGCCCGCCCGTTGAGCCGTTGCTGCCGGAGCCGTTGTTGCCGGAGCCCGCGCCCCAGGCGGCCGTGGCTCCCCGGGTGGCGGAGAGCGTTCCCGCGCCGGATCGCGCGTCTGCGCCGACCGCGGGGCCAATACCGCCTGCAGCTCCCAAGGCAAAGGCCGCGACAAAACCGCTGCCGAAAACCGCCGCGCCGCCGCCAGTCACGGTCGCCCGTGGGCCCGTTCACGAGGTGGAGCAGCCGCCGGCGCTGCCCGTCCCCGCGCAGGCCGAGCCGAAACTCGCGGCCGTGTTGCCCGCGCAGGTGAACGCCGCGCCTCCGCCCGAGGCCGACGTGAGCTACGAGGCCCCGCGCCCCGGCGTTTTCCGGCGCGCGCTGCACAAGATCGAGGGTGGGGACGCGGAGCCTGCCTCCTTCGTGCCTCCGTCGCCGATCCGGAAGGTTGCGCCCGTGAAATCCGCGGAGGCCGGCGCTAGCGTGCGTCCGGTGGACGTAAAGGTGCTTATCGACGAGTCAGGCAACGTGACGCGCGTACAGGTGCTGACAAAAAGCGGCGGCGATCTGGCGATCCCAGCGTTGAACGCGGCGCGCCAGTGGCAGTTCACGCCGGCCCGGAAACACGATAAGCCCGTGCCGAGCGAGATGATCCTGCACTTCCGCTGACTTGTGTGCATGGGCGCGTGCGCGCCCACACATTTTGGCGTACCCTGAAAGAGGAGCGTGGATCATAGCGAGCCTGGATTGGTCAAAATGCCCGGCCGTGGATGTTCAAGGATACGCGGATGCCGCTGCCCGCGATCCTGGGAGACAAAACGCATGTCGAGCAACTGCTCCAGAACTCGATCGGCAATGCCGTCAAGTATCGCCGGCAGGATACCCCCCGCGTCCACATCGCGGCGCGGGAGTCGGGCATGGAACGGCTATTTTCGGTGGCAGACAACGGTCAGGGCATTCCCCCTCAATACCAGGCCAAATTTTTGAGCTATTTAAGCGGCTCCATAGCCAGCAGTATCCCGGCAGTGGAATCGGATTGGCCACCTGCAAGAGACTGGTGGAGCGTTACGGCGGCCGGATCTGGGTCGAGTCTGAACTCGGCAAAGGGTCGCCGTTTTTTTCACCTTGCCCGCCACGGCTGACTTCCATCAAAGCGCTTCAGCCTAGTTCCCGTGCTCGATCTTCTATCTCGAAAAAGAAAGGACACTTTGGTGGGGCAGGCGGTTTCGCCTGCTACGGCCGGCGTAGCTCGCCCCAGCGCCCCGTTTCCATCCCCGCTAATCAAACCGGACGTGCCCATTTCGGGCATCCGGCTTTCCGACCGGTTTCATCCTAGACTCACGTACGCGCGGCCCACGGTCCCCGGTGCCGTACCCGATCATACACGTACCCGTCAACCGCCCGATGCGCCCGGCTCGTGCTCTCCACGTGGAAGTACTGCCGCCAGCCTTGTAACTGCCGATTCAGCTTTTGACACACTTCCGCCCAAGTTGCCGCACTCCGGCGATCCAGCAGTTCACCCACCTTCTGCTTGATCCGGCTCACGCTCTTCTGCGACGGACTGTCTCCGATGTACCTATGGCAGTCGCCGGGTTAATGTGCGGTCCAAATGGTTTCTTCCGGATGGGTTCGGCCTTCCCCGCTTTAGCGCCGGGTCGGCACCACATTGGGCCTTTCGGGGGCTGCTCCAGCTTCACACGCGCTACGGCCTGGCAAGTTGCTTGCCCACCTTTCCGTGGACTCTATCGCGAGGTCTTATTCGTAGCGCAACACTTCCGCGGGCGCGATGCGCGTCGCGCTGCGGGCCGGGTAAATCGTGGCCAGAAAGCTCACCAGGATGGCCGCCGCGGCGATCCACAGGCCATCCACCCAGCGCGGCTCGAACGGCACGAAGCTTAGCGCATAGACCTGCTCATCCAGGCGGATCCATCGGTAGCGGTCGGCGAAATAGCAGAGCCCGTATCCCACAACCAGGCCTATCGCCGTTCCGACCACGCCGATCAACACACCCTGCAACATGAAGATGCGCCGGATCTGCGCGCGCCGCGCGCCCATCGACATCAGCACGGCTATATCGCGGTACTTCTCCATCACCATCATCACCAGCGTGATCAGTATGTTCAAAGCAGCCACTAATTCGATCAACCCGATGGTTACCACGGTCACCGCTTTCTCCATCTTGAGCGCGTTCAGCAGTTGACGGTTGCGCTCCATCCAGGTAAGGGTGGCGTACTTCGGCCCAGCAAGCCTCTCGATCGTGCGGGCGACTTCGGGCGCCCGGTTCAGGTCGTCCAGCTTCACCTCGATCTCATTGACCACGTCCTGCAGCGACAGAGCCTCCTGCGCGGCAGCCAGCGAGGTGTACGCCCAACTGTCGTCAATCTCGTAAAAGCCGGATTCAAAAATCCCCACCACCCGGAAGCGGCGAATACTGGGACGGGGTCCGAGGGGCGTCAGCTCACCTTGCGGGCTGGTCACGTTCACCCGGCTGTTGAGCGGCATGCCGAGATCTTCGGCGAGGCGCGCCCCCAGAATGATGCCAGGAACGCCGATGCCGGGCGCTCCGCCATCCGCGGCTGCGGCGCGCAAGCCGTCCACCGAGCCGGCCTTCAGATGCCGTAACGCATCGCTGATCTGCAATTCGGTGTGGATGTCTACGCCCTTCAACCAGCCGCCTTTCGACTGCACCGGGCCGGAGAAGAAAATGGGCGAATAGAGCGCGGGTCCAACGGCGGTGACGTGTGTAAGTTGGCGGATGCGGGCGGTGAGGGCTTCCCAGTTCTCGATGCCGTCGCAACATTCTTTCTTCTGCACGTTGATGTGCGCCATGGCGCCCAGCAGGTTGCTCTGCAGCGTATCGCGAAATCCGTTGTTGATGGCCAGCGCCACCACCAGGGCCATCACGCCCGCGGACACTCCCAGGATGGAGATGGCGGTGATGACGGAGATGACGGCTTCCTTGCGGCGGGCTTTCAAATAGCGCCGTGCAACGAAGAGTTCGAAGGAGGATGGCACGACTTAGCGCCCGTCCAATTCGCGCAGCCGCGCCACCAGGTCGATAGGGCCTTCCGGGCGCAGCAACGGAAACAGGATCACATCGCGGATGGATTTCGAGCCGGTCAGGATCATGGTCAGGCGATCGATGCCGATGCCTTCGCCGCCGGCCGGCGGCATGCCGTAGCTAAGGGCGCGTACGTAATCCTCGTCCATCTGGTGCGCTTCCTCGTCGCCGCGCTCGCGCATGCCAAGCTGCATATCGAAGCGGCGGCGCTGCTCCTGCGGGTCGTTCAACTCGGTGTAGCCGTTGGCCACCTCCATGCCCGCCACGTAGATCTCGAAACGATCCACGAACGCGGGATCGTCCGGCTTGGTCTTCGAGAGCGGCGACGTCTCCACCGGATAGTCGTAAATGATGGTCGGTTGGATGAGCTGATCCTCCACCACGCGTTCGAAAATATCAGCCAGCGCTTCGCCCGGTGTGGTCTTGCCGGAGTGGCCCAGCAGCCATTCGGGATCGCGCACGCCGGCCGCGGTGGGCCGCCCGTCTCCCTGCCAGAACTCCACGATCGCCTCACGCATGGTGAAGCGCTGCAAGTATCCGAAATTCAGTTTGTTTCCCTCGTACTCCACTTCCACCCCGCCTGTGGCGTCGCGCGCCACTTGCGCGAACAACTCCGCCGAAAGATCGATCATGCCTTGGTAGTCCGTGTAGGCCTGGTAAAACTCCAGCATGGTGAACTCCGGGTTGTGATGCGTGGACAGGCCTTCGTTTCGGAAGTTGCGATTGATCTCGTAAACGCGTTCCAGGCCGCCCACCAGCAACCGCTTCAGATACAGCTCCGGCGCGATGCGCAGGTACAGGTCGATATCCAGCGTGTTGTGATGCGTCATGAAAGGCCGCGCCGTCGCGCCGCCATAGAGCGGTTGCATCATGGGCGTTTCCACTTCGATGAAACCGCGGCTTTCAAGCTGGCGGCGCAACGACGAGATGATGCGGCTGCGCGTGAGGAAGGTCTGGCGCACTTCTGGGTTCGCAATCAGATCGAGGTAGCGCTGGCGGTAGCGCGTTTCCACATCTTCCAGGCCATGCCATTTCTCGGGCATGGAGAGCAGCGTCTTGGCCAGGTACTCCAGGTGCTCGACGTGAACGCTCAGTTCGCCGGTGCGCGTGCGGAACAGGTAGCCTTCCACGCCGATGATGTCGCCCAGATCGATCAACTGGTACATGGCGAAATCGGGCTCGGAAATGGCGTCTTTCTTGATGTAAATCTGCAAGCGCTCGCCATTCTGCGCCAAGTGCGCGAAGCCGGCCTTGCCCATGCGGCGCAAGGTCTGGATGCGGCCGGCGATGCGCACGTGCACAGGCTCGGCCAGTTCTTCCGCGGTCTTCGACCCATATTCGGCCAGGATGGCGGGGATGGTGTGGGTGAATTCGAAACGCTGGCCGTAGGGGCGGAAACCCAGCGCCTCGATCTCGCGGATGCGCTCCAGCCGTTGATGCAAAAGCTCGTCTTCCAGGGACAATGCGTTCTCCTCGGGGAATTTGGATACTATAGGTCTTCCTTGACCCGATCAATCTCTATTATCATTCCAGCCTACAACGAAGAGAAGCGGCTACCCGCGACGCTACGCCAGGTGATCGCCTATTTGCGACGCGGCGATTGGCCGTTCGCCGAGATTCTGGTGGTGGACGATGGGTCCACAGACGGCACCGCGCAGGTGGCCGAGCAGATGCGCGCCGACTTTCCGGAGATGCGCGTGCTGCGCAATCCGGGCAACCGCGGCAAGGGCTACGCAGTGCGCCACGGGATGATGGAATGCCGCGGCGAATGGGCGCTATTCACCGATGCGGACCTTTCCGCGCCTATCGAAGAACTGGAAACGCTGTGGCAGGCCACGGAGCGGGAAGGCGCGCAGGTGGCGGTGGGATCGCGGGCGCTCGACCGGCGGTTGATCGGGGTACACCAATCCTGGTTCCGCGAAAATGCCGGGCGGGTGTTCAACCTGTCGATGCGGCTGATCACGGGCCTGCCGTTCCACGATACGCAGTGCGGCTTCAAGCTGTTCGAAGCGCGCGCGGCGCGGGAGATCTTCCGGCGGCAGTTGCTGGACGGCTTCGGCTTCGACGTGGAGGTGCTGTTCATCGGGCGGCGGCTGGGGTATCGGGAGATCGAGGTGCCGGTGAGGTGGAGCGACGTGGTGGGGACCAAGGTCAGCACGTGGGGGGGCGTGGCGGCGTTTTTGGATCCGGTGAAGGTGCGGTGGAACCAGGTGCGGGGGCGGTATGGGTAGGGTTGAACGGTAGGCATAAGTACTTTTATGAAGGAACAAAGCCAATAAGTTGCTTGTTTGCTTAAGCTTGAAAAAACTACGAAGCCAATTGCCGCGTGCCGAGCGGAAGGAGCCATGTTTATCCGGCGACGGCGCGTGGCGCCGCCCCACTTCCGATTTCACTGTAGCACTGGCGTTTGTTGGGGAACGGGTGGTAGGGGGCGCAGGGTAGGGGCTGGTGCACGGTAGGTTGTTGAGCGGATGGGGGATCGGCGCAGGGTCGACTTCTTGGGGGAGCGTGTGACCAGTTCGTGGCAGTTGCGGCAACGACGAAGCACGAAAAAGGCGCACTTACGCGCTTCGGCGGCGCCGAAAGGGTTTGATCGCCACATACTTGCTAAACTCGTCCCAGGTCCCTGAACGCCCTCTGCGGACGCCTGGCACTACCGCTTGGAGCGATTAGGGAATGTCTCGCAGGGATCGGCCATGGACGAGCAGCAAGCAATTCAAGTCGTCGAAACCTTCCTCAACAGATTAGGGCACACTGGCGCCTCTGGGTTCGAGGGACTGGTGGCTATTCTCGCTCAACAAGCTACGGGCCAGGAGTTTCGGCTGTCCAGCTCTGGTCGCCAGTCCGGACGCGATGCCGCATCCGAGTCGGGGTACGCCAACCGCGTCAAGATCGAGGCGAAGCACTACGGGAAGACCAGCGCGCTCGACCTTCGGGAATTGAACGCTGAGATAGATGAGGCGACCGAGTCTGACCCCAACCTCGACATTTGGATCTTGGCGGCCTCACGCCCTGTGAGCGAGCAAATATCGGAATCATTGGATCAGCACGCGGACTCCCTCGGTGTCGAAGTCGTCGTGCTCGATCTCGGCGTTAGCGGCCTTCCTCGTCTCGCCGTGCTGATGGCGGCGTTCCCAGATCACGTCCTTGAGTGGGCCAGGCGGCATCAACTGCAATACGACGCTGACGACGTCCGATCTGCCTTGCTCACGATCGCCCGGGCCGCGGACTTTGAGTCGACGAAGAGTCGGCTGATTACCAAGCTAAACGGGACTGTCGGCTACGGTACTGCGCGCCGTCTCGTAAACAACCGGCTCGTCGGGACGTTAAGCGATGCTAGGAACGCGAGAAGTGCATTTCGTCAGGCCGTCGGCATCCGGGCGCCGGGGGCTCAGCTCATTCGCCGGACCGAGCTGAACAGGCAGATTGACGAATGGTGGGACGCACAGGGCGCTCTGCCGCCCGCTGTGGCGCTCGGTAAAGAGGGAACGGGAAAGACATGGGCCGTCTTCGATTGGGTGCTAGGACGTATTGACCGCGGCGATATGCCGATCGTGCTGGCCTTTGCGGCTGTCGCGCAAGAGTTAAGCAGCTCCGATCCAGTCGAAGGGCTCATGTCACGTCTGCTGGCAAAGTGGACCGGGGTTCTGGATGAGGGGCGGTGGAAACGTCGGTTGACGAGCTGGCTGAACGGCAGTACGACCGGCGGGCCACTCATTCTCCTCATCGTTGACGGGCTTAATGAGCGCGCGAATGTGGATTGGCGGCCTTTTTTCAGTACGCTCTCTAGCGACCCTTGGCGCGATAAGATAGCCGTCCTTGCAACGGACCGGCCCCATCATTGGCGGCCTAAATGCCGCAGGGCGGGCATCGACACTTTCCGCGAGATTGCCGTTTCGGGCTACTCCGAGGGTGAACTCGATCGAGCGCTCTCGGCGAGTCACTTATCGCACAATGATATCCCAAGCGGCCTTATGCCTCTAATCTCAATACCGAGGTATTGTGGGCTGGTCGCGAAGCACCACAAGGAAATGATAGCTGCCGCCGATTTCACGCGGGAACGGCTGATTTACTTGGAGATCAGGGATCGGCAGGCCTCGAGGGACCAATACCCCCTCACGGACGAGCAATTCCGCAGCATCATCCGAGACTTGGCGGAACGGGCCCGCATTAATCCAGAATTGAGACCCAAGGATCTCCTGCCTTTAATTTCGGTGCCCGGTGGCGATGTGGCGAACATCTACGAGGAGATCGTCGGCGGCGGCCTCCTGATCCCCAGCAGTGGGATGACCGAGAGCTATAGGGTGGATCCGCTGCGATTAGTCTTTGGTTTTGGGATGCTCCTCGCCGAAGAGCTCGCGAGCCGATCATCCTCGAACAGCGGTGGACTCGAAGAGTTCCTCACGTCATGGTTTGAGCCGCAGGCTCACATGGATCGCAAGGTCGACATCTGCGGTTCCGCGATATTCCACGCCCTGTTCCAGGACAGCTACCCAGAGGTCGCGCTCCGCGAATTGATCCGCTATTGGCTGGGCCTCAGGAATTGGGCGGATACCGCACAACTGGCCTTCACGGCGTACGTGCTCAGGCGGCCGGAACTCTTCGTTAGCATCGCCGAAGAGTTCTGGTCTTCCACGGACGACAGCGGAGGAGCACAAGAGTTCCTGGGTAAGGCTTTCGTAGCCCATCGTGACGATCCGAGGCTGCGGCCGGTCCTTGCACGCGCAATTGAAAGATGGATGGGGTTCGTTCACCCGTTAGGCACTCGTTATTCGATGTTCGACGCCGTGCGGAACGAGCGGCTCCGCAAGATGATGGAAGAGCGGGGCGGGAAACGAGTTCTCGGCTTTAGCGACGAAGCTCCGAAGGAGGCACTTGTCAGACAGGGGATAGCAGGAAGGGCCGGTTGTCCGATTGTGGATGGCGAGATCGAGGTTGCAGGTACTAAGCTGACCGTCATATCTGACGGCGCTCTCCTGAGATTGGCTCGCTTCGGCTTGATGGTGATGTCCGCCGGGGACCCTTCCCCATTCGTCGGTTCGGTTGTCCAGTGGGCCGTAGCGGCAGCGGTCATGGATGACCCAAGCTTCAGCGACCTCGTCGAGTGGGTCATTCGCCTGTCCGATCGGAACGTCGACGATGCCCTGTTGGAACACGCACGGCGCCTTCTGTCGCGGACGGAGGCGGTGGCGTCGACCGCGGCCCGATTCCTTCTGTCGGTGATCGGTAGCCGCGAATCCAAATCCTTGATCAAGACCCACGGTCTGGCGTCTGAGTGGCACAAGCAACTAAGCGCGCAACACGCCATCGATCCGTGCAGGAGCTTTCTCGCTTGGACCGAGAGCGAGAGCCTTCGCTGCCTGGCGCGAGCGGATGTGCCACTCCAGATGATCCTCGAGCGCGCCGCGCTCCTAATTGTTGATCCTACAGTTACGCTACCGTGCGGGCTGATTCAGCGAGCTCGGGAGGCCCTTCAGGCGATTAATCCGGCGATGATCCGCGCGACTTCTGGAAACACGATCGAAGATCATAACCTGAAGACGTTGACGCAACTTCTATGTGCGCACGCGCCGTCCGAACTGGCGGAATTGTTGCGTACAGTGGTTAGGATGATGCCAGACCGCGACTTGACCGGGCAATACTTTCTTGCAATACAAGTTGGCGAACTGGCGCTCTTGCTAGGAGCCTGTCCGAAAAATACTGTGCGGCCTATCTGAATCCGCACCTTTGCGTAGCACGAATTTTTCGTGGCAAGCCGGGTTCCAAGCGGGGCAGCGCCAAAATC
>Ga0302326_10013266_pt1 | contig 17477 bp, 14 predicted proteins | sample Palsa_T0_3_FD_202264 | JGI IMG/M metagenome (GOLD analysis project Ga0302326, IMG submission 202264) | Peat permafrost microbial communities from Stordalen Mire near Abisko, Sweden - Palsa_T0_3 | ecosystem: Environmental > Terrestrial > Soil > Palsa > Peat permafrost | place: Sweden: Abisko... | reverse complement strand
AATCCATTCAGGAAAAGCTCACTCGCTGTCGCCGAACCCTGGAGCAGATCAAGCCCGGCTGCACCACCCCCAAATCTCGAACGCGGAAGAAATGACCTGTCTAGCTATTTCGAAGACACTACACTAGGTAGTACGATATGAAAAACACATCCAAACGAGGAAGACATCACATGCCCGGTTCAGCAACAACAAAGGCGACCGTAAAGGCGACCGTGAGGAAGATTGCCGTTGATTTCCCAGCTTCTCTCTACGACGAAACAGAGACAGCTGTTCAGGAACTGGAGACGAACCGAAGCGCGTTTGTAAGACAAGCCGTAGCCTATTACCTTAACGATATGCGCCACAAGAAGCTTGAAGAGGAGCTCGTGCAAGGATATATCGCGAATGCCCCCTGTGCCAAACAGGTGGCTGAAGAACTTATGAGCGCCGAGGGCGATTTGGCGTAATGCCGACCTGGACTCGCGGCGACGTAGTGGTGGTTAATCTCGATCCCGCGATCGGAAGTGAGCCAAACAAACAAAAGGAGGCCCTGCGTGGTGATCCAAAACGATATTGGCAACAAGTTTTCTCCAGTCACCATTGTCGCAGCGATTACCGACGCCGAGAACGTGCCCAAACGATATCCGGTCGATGTTCCCGTTAAGCAAGGGGAGGGCGGTCTGACCAAGAATAGCGTCGTACAGTGCAACATGGTGCGGTGTGTGGACGGGCAACGCGTCCTTAGCACGCTGGGAAAGTTGAGTCCTAGAACCATGCAGGAGGTGGATCGAGCGTTGAAGATTAGTCTGGCACTGCCTTGAGGCCATAGATCCGATCTCCCTATACTCAAAATTGAACCGCGACCCGCTTTAGGGAGTCGGCCAAAACTCCGCTATACTGGGAGTGCGAGGTGTAAATGCCGCGTTGGGTGCGTTCTCTTCTTTTCGCCGCTTTCGTGATCGTTCTGGGCTCGGTCCTGGGGGGTATCTTTGGACCGGGTGTCACCGGTGTTTCCGCGGCCTCCAGCGGTCCTGAGGAAGATCTCAAGACCAATATCAAGAGTTTCACTAAGGTGTACGAACTGGTGGAGAATAACTTCGCCGACAAGGTCACTTCCGACAAAGGCATCTACAAAGGCGCCATCCCCGGCATGTTGCGGACCCTGGATCCGCACTCCAATTTCTTCGATCCCAAGGATTTTCAGTCGCTGCGTGACGATCAAAGCGGCCACTACTATGGCGTGGGTATGCAGGTGGCGCCGCGCAACGGCAAAACCATCGTGGTAGCGCCTTTTGGCGGCTCGCCGGCCTACAAAGCCGGATTGCGGCCGGGCGACGTGATCCTGGAAGTGAACGACAAAAAGACCGACTCGCTCAGCACCACCGAGGTGGCCGATCTGTTGAAAGGTCCGCGCGCGACGCACGTGCAGGTGACCGTGGGACGCGAGGGCTCCGACAAGCCGCTGGTGTTCGACATCGTGCGCGATGAGATATCGCGCAACAGCGTGGAAGACGCCTTCTGGGTTCGCCAGGGAATCATGTACATGAAGATCACCCAGTTCAACGAGAATACCAGCCAGGAAATGGAAGACAATTTCAAGCGCCTGGGCGAGGCCAATGTCAAAGGCCTGGTTCTGGACTTGAGAGAGAATCCGGGCGGGCTTCTCAACGAAGGCGTGGCCGTGGCCGGGCATTATCTGCGCAAAGGCGAAGTGGTGGTTTCCCATCGCGGGCGAGCGTCGGCCGAGAAGCCGTACCTGGCTCGCGGCAGCGCTTCGGGCCAGAATTATCCGATCGTAGTTTTAGTGAATCGCTACTCGGCTTCGGCGGCGGAAATCGTGGCGGGCGCCCTACAGGATCATGACCGCGGGTGGATACTGGGTGAAACAACTTTCGGTAAAGGCTTAGTGCAGACTGTTTATCCTCTGGATGACAATACCGGCCTTGCGCTCACTACGGCCCATTACTACACGCCCAGCGGCCGTTTGATCCAGCGCGACTATTCCAACATTTCGTTCCTCGATTACTATTACGGCAAACGCACCGAGACCAAGAATCTGCAAGATGTGAAGAGCACCGATAGCGGGCGAACGGTATACGGCGGCGGGGGCATCACGCCCGACCAGAAGTATGAGCCGGCCAAGTACAACAAGTTCCAGACCGACCTGCTCACCAAGTACGAGTTCTTCAATTTCACGGCGAAATGGTTTGGATCGCATCCGCAGGCCCATTTGACTAAGGGCTGGGAGCCTGACACTAACGTGATGAACGATTTTCACGAGTACTTAATGAAGCAGGGGCTGACATTCGTCGAGGCCGACTGGACCGACAACCGCGTTTGGATTCAGCAGCAGCTCAAGCGTGAAATGTACGCCACGGCGTTCAGCTACGAGGACTCGCAAAAAGTCGCTATTGAAACCGACCCCATGGTGCTGAAAGCCATTGATGCGATGCCCGACGCGCGCGCCTTGCTCGACAAGTCGAAGAAGCTGATCGTCGAGCGTATTCAGCGGGACCCTTTAGGCCACTAGCGACAGTTTGAACACGCCACAGATCACCGTCCTGGATGCAGGCGGGCAGTACTGTCACTTGATCGCCAGGAAGATTCGCGATCTTGGCGTGTACGCCGACGTCAAGCCGAGCGAAACACCCGCTTCTGAACTAGCTGGGCGGAAAGGCATCGTCATCTCGGGCGGCCCCGACAGTGTCTACGAGGCCGGAAGCCCGCAAATCGATCCGAAGATCCTGGACGCCGATAGCGCCGTGCTCGGTATCTGCTATGGCCAGCAGCTCATGACGTACGTGCTGGGCGGGGGTGTCCGAAAGGGCGAAAAGGGCGAGTACGGATTCGCGCGATTTCGCCCGGAACATCCGCACCCGCTGTTCGCCAATCTGAAAGGCGAGCTGCAGGTCTGGATGAATCATCGCGACCAGGTGCAATCCGTTCCCCAGGGGTTTGAAGCGCTCGGCAGCACCTCCACTTGCGCGGTGGCCGCGATGGCGCATCTAACGCGCCCGTTGATGGCCGTGCAGTTCCATCCCGAAGTGGCGCACACCGAGCAGGGGCAACAGATCCTTTCGAATTTCGTCTTCGGCGTGTGCGGCGCGGTGAAGGACTGGGATCCCAAGGATCGCATCGGACCGCTGGAGCAAGAGATTCGCGCTCTTGCGGCAGACCGCAACGTGTTCTTCTTCGTCAGCGGCGGCGTAGATTCCACCGTGGCCTACACCCTTTGCCTGCGCGCGCTCGGAGGGAGTCGCGTCTTCGGCATCTATGTCGACACCGGCTTGATGCGCGAGCATGAGACGCAATACGTGCGCCGGCTGTTCCAGCAGCTAGGCGCCACCGACTTTCGCGTGGAAGAAGCCGAGGCGGAATTCTTGAAGGCGCTCGAAGGCGTCACCGACCCCGAGACCAAACGCCACATCATCGGCGAGCAGTTCGTCGTGGTCCAGGAGCGTATCCTGAGCACCGGGCATTTTCTCGACGGGCGTTGGATTCTGGGACAGGGAACCATTTATCCCGACACCATCGAATCGGGCGGCACCGCGAAAGCCGACGTCATCAAGACGCACCACAATCGCGTCGCCGGAATTCAGAAGCTGATCGAAGCCGGCCAGATCATTGAACCCCTGGCGTCGTTTTATAAGGATGAAGTTCGCGAGATCGGTGAAGAGCTGGGCATCCCGGGCGAATTCCTGCACCGGCATCCGTTCCCCGGACCGGGCTTGGCGATTCGGTGCCTCTGTTCAGAATCGGTTGCTCCGGTAACGCGCTGCGATCCGGGTTGGCTGCTGCCGGTTCGCTCGGTCGGCGTAAAAGGCGATTCGCGCAGCTATCATTCCGTGCTCGCGCTCGAGAACTTGCCGGAAGACGATGTCGCTACAGAGCTGGTGAATCGCATACCGGACATCAACCGCGTGGTTGGGCTGGTGTACGCGCGGGTTCCAATCGCGGAGATGGCGTCCAGCCATGCCACGCTGACTCGTGAACGCCTGACGCGCCTGCGCCAGGCGGACGCAATTGTTCGGCAATGGTCGGAAGAAAGCGGATTCGACCGTGAAGTCTGGCAGTTTCCGGTAGTGCTGATTCCGATCGGCGTGGGGGATAAGCCGGATTCCATCGTGCTGCGGCCCATCCATTCCGTGGACGGGATGACCGCGCAGGTGGTCCGCATGCCGCATGAGCTGCTGCACCGTATGACCCACGAACTGATGTCGGTGAATGGCGTCTGCGGCGTCTTTTATGATTTGACGCACAAGCCGCCGGGAACCATCGAGTGGGAATAGCTTAGATGCGGTGAAAGCTTTTCAAAATATCGCGCGTGGAATAGCGCAACGCGATGGGCCGGCCGTGCGGGCAACTCATCGGGCAATCGGTGGCGGCGAGTTCGTGCAGCAGCCACTCCATTTTCGTGTGATCCAGCCGCATGTTGATCTTGATTGCCGCGCGGCAGGCGATGCTGGCGGCCATCCCGCGCCGCAGATCGTCCAGTGAAACTTTCCCCGGCTCGCCCTCGGCCATTTCGAGAATCTCAAACACGAGCTTTTCGATTTCGGCCGGGCCCACCCCGGCGGGCGCGCCTTTCACCGCGATCGTGCGATTGCCAAAGGGTTCCGAATCGAAACCGGACCGGTCCAGCTCGCCGGCGATCCGCGCATATTCGATGTGCTGCGCCGCCGTCAGATCGAGCAGTATCGGCATTAGAAGCTGCTGGCGCTCCACGCGGCCCTGCGCTTGCTGCCGCAGCACTTTCTCGAACAGAATGCGCTCATGCGCGACGTGCTGATCGACGATCCACAGGCCGTCGCGTCCAGCCGCGACGATGAAGCTATCGTGAATCTGGCCCAGCGGCCGAAGATCGGAAAGGGCGCTCAGGCTCTGCGGCGCTTCCGTCATGTGAGATGCAAGCGGGCCATGCGTGTCGGGGATGGATGCAGACCGCACGGCGGCGGCGCGAATTGGTTCGAAGTCAAAGCGTGGTTCGGGCGCCGCGGTCTTCCTGAGCGTGAAGACCGGCAAGTCTTCCAGACGCTCGACGCCCATGTCGGCACCCGGCGCCGGCTCGAAGCGCTGATTTTCGATGCGCTGCGTAAAATCGGAGAACGGCAGATCGGCCGCGGGCTGCGGCTGCTGTGAAACCGGAATGCCGGATGCTGGACGGGAGACGATCAGGCGTTCACGAATCGCGTCCCGTACGAAATCGTGCACGAAGCTGTGGTGGCGGAAGCGCACTTCGGTTTTGGAAGGATGAACGTTGACGTCCACCTCTTCGCAGTCGCAATCCACAAATAACAGCGCGAACGGATAACAGGCCCCGGGCATCAGGTTGTGATAGGCCGAAGAAAGCGCGTGCAAAAGCAAACGATCGCGAATCAGGCGGCCGTTGACGAACAGGTAGATCGAATTCCGGTTCATTTTCTGCACCTGCGGGCCGGAAACGAAACCGCGCAGCGCGAAGACGCGCGTGGAGCGGTCGTCAGCTTCCACTACATCCAGTTCGCGCTCCACGTAGTCCAGATCGATCAGGTCCTCGAGCGTCTGGTTGCCGAAGACTTGATAGACGCGTTCCCGGAGCGTTTCCACCGGCGTGACGTCCAGCAATTGCGACGAGCCGTGACTTAACTGGAACGATTTCTTGGGATGCGCCAGGCTATAGTGCGTGGCTAGCGAAGCGATGTGCGCCAGCTCGGTTTGATCGGACCGCAGAAATTTCTTGCGCGCCGGGACGTTATAGAAGAGATCGCGCACCGAGATGGTTGTTCCCGCCGGCCGTGAAAACTCGTCGCATCGCAGGATCTTGCCGCCCGCAATTTCGACCGCCGTACCGGTGGTCTCTTCGGCGGCGCGCGTTTCGAGCAGCAGCCGCGATACGGAAGCGATGGAAGGCAGAGCTTCGCCCCGGAATCCCAGCGTCGCGATGGAGAGCAGATCCTTGACGTCGCTCAGTTTGCTGGTAGCGTGGCGCTCGAAAGCCAGCAGCGCGTCGTCGCGCAGCATACCGCTGCCATTATCGGCGACGCGGATCAAGCGGCGTCCGCCGCTGTCGGCTTCAATGCGGAGATCGGTGGCCCCGGCGTCGAGCGAGTTTTCGATCAGTTCTTTGACAACCGACGCGGGCCGCTCGACCACCTCTCCGGCCGCGATCTTGTTAGCGACGTTGTCGGAGAGGACGCGGATTCTGCCCATGCTAATTCCACTCCCTCACGGTCGTGGCTCGGTTTGGCGGCGTCAGGCGCTCATTGACGACAGGAATTCGGCGTTGCTGCGCGTCTTGCCCAGCTTGTCGAGCAGCAGCTCCATGCTTTCCACCGGTGACAACGGATTCAGCACCCGGCGCAGCACGAAGATCCTGTTGAGCTCTTCCTTGGGCACCAAGAGCTCTTCTTTGCGCGTGCCGCTCTTGGTGATGTCGATGGCGGGGAAAACGCGTTTGTCCATCAGCTTGCGGTCCAGATGGATTTCCATGTTACCGGTGCCCTTGAACTCTTCAAAAATCACGTCGTCCATGCGGCTGCCGGTGTCGATCAAAGCCGAAGCCACGATGGTGAGCGAACCGCCCTCTTCGATGTTGCGGGCAGCGCCAAAGAAGCGCTTGGGGCGCTGGAGCGCATTGGAGTCCACGCCACCCGAGAGCACTTTGCCGGACGGCGGAACCACAGTGTTGTAGGCGCGCGCCAATCGCGTAATGGAATCGAGCAGGATCACCACGTCGCGCTTGTGCTCCACCAACCGTTTGGCTTTTTCGATCACCATTTCGGCAACCTGGACGTGGCGCGAAGCCGGTTCATCGAACGTCGAGCTGATTACCTCGCCCTTCACCGAGCGCTGCATGTCGGTGACTTCTTCGGGACGCTCGTCGATCAGCAGTACGATGAGGGAAACTTCCGGATGATTGGCGGTGATCGAGTTGGCGATGGACTGCAGCAGCATCGTTTTGCCGGTGCGAGGCGCGGCGACAATCAGCCCGCGCTGTCCTTTGCCGATGGGCGTGAGCAAATCCATCACGCGGCCCGAGGCGCTGTCGCGCGTAGTTTCCAGCTTCAGCCGTTCATCAGGATAGAGCGGCGTCAGGTTGTCGAAGAATATCTTGTTGCGCGCTTCTTCCGGCGGCTCAAAGTTGATGGCGTCTACTTTGATGAGCGCGAAGTATCGTTCGCCTTCCTTGGGCGGGCGGATTTGGCCGGATATGGTGTCACCAGTACGCAGGTCGAAGCGGCGGATCTGCGACGGCGAGACGTACACGTCGTCCGGGCCCGGCAAATAGTTGTACTCGGGCGCGCGCAGAAAGCCGAAGCCATCGGGCAGGCATTCCAGCACGCCCTCGGAGAAAATCAATCCGCTCTTCTCGGCTTGCGTTTGCAGGATCTTGAAGATCAGCTCCTGCTTGCGCAGGCCGGCGATGCCCGTGACGTTCAGATCCTTGGCGATCTGGTTGAGGTTTTGGATGCTCATGTCCTTGAGCTCCACCAGATCCAAAGTGCCGTTCTTTTGATTGGCCTGAGGCGGACCTGCGCCGTGGCGCTTACGTCCACCCGGCTGGCCGCCAGCCTTGTCCGCCTTGCCGTTTGGATCCGGCGCTTTCGCGTCAGTTTTATCTGCCGAGGGTTCAGTGGTGGACTTGGCGTCAGCGGATTTGGGTTCCGCTGCCTTGCCGTCGCCTTTGGGGCTGACCTTGCCGTCCGTTTTGTTTTCGGATTCCTCGGGGGTGGGAGCGGCTACTGCCGCTGGGTCTTGATTTTCGAGATCGCTTGCCAAATTTCCCTCGCTCCTCGGCAACTGACGGCCGAGAACGGCAGAGGCTCGGTCTCCGGAGACTGGCTCCGGATGGCTGCTAAGCTTTGCCGCTGATCGCTTTGACTTTTCAACTTATCCGTTTTGGTGGCGATCACCATGTATCGCCGGTTATGGAACTCCAACCACTGTTTGAGTTCCAGGTCCTTGTCCATCCAGCCCCGACGCGCGTCGAGAATCAGGAAGCAGAGCTCTAACGACCTTCGCTGTAACAGGTATTGTTCGATGAGCTGTTTCCACTGAAATACGACTTCCTTCGGAACACGGGCGTATCCATATCCCGGCAGATCGACGAAGTGGAATTGGCCGTCGATCCGATAAAAATTGACCAACTGCGTACACCCGGGCCTGGCGCTGGTAAATGCCAATCCCTTTTGGCCAGTGAGGCAATTCAGCAAACTCGACTTGCCTACATTGCTACGTCCCAGAAACGCAACCTCCGGAAGCGTTTCGGCTGGAAACTGTTCCGGCCGCGCTGCACTGGTTAAGAACTCGGCGTCCATTCAGTCCTCGCCGTGCCCATCGAGGCCCCTGAATGACTCGTTGACCCTTCCACCGGGCGCCCGAGCCTTATATCGAAATCCGTCCTTCCGCCGATCCGCCCCGAACCAAGTCCACCGGTGGGGTGGTGGCCGCCAGCGGCAGCGCAACGATCTCGCGCTCCAGTGCAATCTTCAGCACCTCATCCATTGAGGTCACGAACTGGAGTTTCATTTCGTTGCGGATCGTCTCCGGAATATCGGGAAGATCTTTTTCGTTGTCCTTGGGGAGCACTAATTCGTAGATGCCCTGCCGGTGTGCCGCCAGAACTTTTTCTTTCAGGCCGCCGATGGGCAGCACCCGGCCGCGCACCGTAATCTCGCCGGTCATGGCCAGGTCGCAACGAACCGGAATATTGGTCAGCGCGCTGCAAATGCTGGTGGCGATGGTGATGCCGGCTGACGGACCGTCCTTGGGGATGGCGCCTTCGGGCACGTGTACGTGAATATCGACATTGCGATAGAAGTCGCGCGGCAGGCCCAGCAGATGCGCCCGCGATCGCACGTAGCTCATCGCGGCGTGGGCCGATTCCTGCATTACATCGCCCAGCTTGCCGGTGGTTTGCAGCTTGCCTTTGCCTTCCATGACGGCCGCCTCGGTGGTGAGAATGGAGCCGCCCACTTCGGTCCACGCCAGTCCCACGGTGGCGCCCACTTCGTTCTTCTTGTCGGCTTGCAGGTCGCGGAACTTGTGGGGGCCCAGGAATTCGGATACGGTGCCGCCGTTGAGAATCGCCTTTTCGCTCTTCTTGGAATCGGAACGTTTTCCGCCGTTGTGCGAATTTACTACTTTGCGGGCGATCTTGCGGCTGACGTTGCCGATCTCACGCTCCAGATTCCGCACGCCGGCTTCGCGCGTATAGAACTGAATCAAGCTTTGCAGGCCGTCATCGGTGAATTCCAGGTCGCCCGATTTGAGTCCGGTCTGCTTCATCTGCTTGGGAACCAGAAAGCGCTTGGCGATCTCCAGCTTCTCAAGTTCGGTATAGCCGGATAGCCGGATCACTTCCATGCGGTCTTGCAACGCCGGAGGAACGGTGTGCAGCACGTTCGCCGTGGCGATGAAAAACACCTGGCTCAGATCGTACTCCACGTCCAGATAATGATCCATGAACATGTAATTCTGTTCCGGATCCAGCACTTCCAGCAGCGCGGCCGATGGATCGCCCCGGAAGTCCATCGACATCTTGTCCACTTCATCCAGCATGAACACCGGATTCTTGGTTCCGGCTTTCTTCATCATCTGCAGCACCTGGCCGGGCAGCGCTCCGATGTAGGTTCTGCGATGGCCGCGGATCTCGGCTTCGTCGCGCACGCCACCGAGCGAAAGACGAATGAACTTGCGGCCGGTGGCCTTGGCGATCGACATCCCGAGCGAGGTTTTCCCCACGCCGGGGGGACCGACAAAACACAGGATGGATCCTTTGGGATTCTGCACCAGGCGGCGCACGGCGAGAAATTCGAGGATGCGTTCCTTGATTTTTTCCAGGCCGTAATGATCGGATTCCAGCACTTCCTGCGCGTGGTTGAGGTCCCGGATTTCCTTGGACTTCTTCTTCCACGGCACAGCCAGCAGCCAATCCAGGTAATTGCGCGACACCGTGGATTCGGCCGACATGGGCGGCATGTTTTCCAAGCGCCGCAGCTCCGCGATGGCCTTCTCGTGGGCGTCCTTGGTCATGCCCGCGGTGTCGATCTTGCGCTTCAGCTCGTCGAATTCGCTCTTTTCCCCGCGCCCCAGCTCCTTCTGAATGGCCTTGATCTTCTCGTTGAGGTAATATTCTTTTTGCGCCTTTTCCATCTGGCGCTTCACGCGGCCCTGGATGGTGCGGTCGACATTGAGTTTCTCAATCTCGATGTCGAGCATTTCCGCCACGCGCGTCAGCCGGTCCACCGGATCGAAGATCTCGAGCAGCTCCTGCTTTTCTTCGATGGTCAACTGCAGATTCGCGCCCACCGTGTCGGCCAGTTTGCCCGGCTCGTCCACGCGGATGGCGGCGATCATCGTCTCATAGTTCAGGTTCTGGCTCAGCTTGACATACTGTTCGAACAGGCCGGTGACGCGAGCCACCAGCGCCTCCAGCTGCGGTCCGGCGTCCACTTTGAAGTTGAACGTCTTGACCACTGAGCGAAAATAACCTTCGTCCTCGCTCACCGAGATGATCTTGCCCCGCTCCACGCCCTCCACCAGGACTTTGATGTTGCCATCCGGCAGCTTCAGGCTTTGGACGATATTCGCAACCGTGCCCACGCTGTAGATTTCATCGGGACGAGGCTCATCCACGGAAGCGTCATGCTGGGTAGCCAGAAAAATCTTCTTGTCCGATGCCAAAGCTTCTTCCAGCGCCCGAACGCTGGAATCGCGCCCCACCACAAAGGGGGTCATCATGTAGGGGAAAATGACGACGTCCCGGATGGGCATCATGGGCAGGCGTCGTGTATCGGATTTCTCTTTAGAGGTTAGCATCTGAGAATAAGATCTGGGAGTGGGTGAGCATGAGGATGAGTTTGTGAGGTGGCTTGGGTTCCCGCTCCTTGCCTTGAACCAAAAGCCAGCGGCGGACGGGGACTTAGCCGGCCTTTTCCAACAGGGCCATGTTGATCTTCTGCGTCATGACCATCTCCTTGGTCACCAGGAACTCGCGAACTTTTTTGTAGGACGGAAGATAATACATGAGGTCTAACATCAGATCCTCAAGGATCATCCTCAGGCCACGCGCGCCAACCTTTCGCTCCATAGCCAGGGCAGCGATGGCTTCCAAGGCGTCGTCACTAAACTTCAGTCTAACATTTTCAAACTCAAAAAGCTTCTGGTACTGCCGAACGATAGCGTTCTTGGGTTTGGTCAGGATCTGAACCAAAGCTTCCTTGCTCAGGTCCTCGAGAACCGCCACCACCGGCATGCGTCCAATGAATTCAGGTATGAAGCCGAACTTGATCAGATCCACCGGTTGAACGTTTTCGAGCAGATCCACGTCGCGGCGGTTGGAGGCGGTGCGAAGCGGGGCGCCTTCCGGGCGATGCTCCTCCTGTTGGACGAAACCCATGGACTTGGTGCCGACGCGCTTGGAGATCAGCTTTTCCAAACCCACGAAGGCGCCACCGCAGATGAAGAGGATGTTGGTGGTGTCCACCGGCGTAAACTCCTGGTGCGGATGCTTGCGCCCCCCCTGCGGAGGAACGTTGGCAACCGTACCCTCCAGGATCTTGAGCAGCGCTTGCTGCACGCCCTCTCCGGAGACATCGCGGGTGATGGAGGGGTTCTCGTCCTTGCGCCCGATCTTATCGATTTCGTCGATGTAGATGATGCCCTGCTGGCAGCGCTGCACGTCCCAATCGGAGTTCTGCAGCAATCGGAGGATAATGTTCTCCACGTCTTCACCCACGTAGCCGGCTTCGGTAAGCGTGGTGGCGTCAACGATGGCGAACGGCACATCCAGGATGCGAGCCAGGGTCTGGGCCAGCAGCGTCTTTCCGGTACCGGTGGGGCCGATCAGAAGAATGTTGGATTTCGACAGCTCCACTTCGGCGCCGCGCTGCTTATTCATCTGAATACGCTTGTAGTGGTTGTAGACTGCGACGGCAAGCTTCTTCTTGGTCCCGTCCTGGCCGATGACGTATTGGTCAAGATATTCTTTTAATTCCAATGGCTTGGGGAGCTTGTGCGGCGCCCCATAAGGTTGATCGTGCCGATCATCCTCTAGAATCGAATTGCATACGGCAATGCATTCGTCGCAGATGTAAGCTCGGGGGTAATCGTTGGGGGAGGAGATTAACTTGCCGACTACGTCCTGACTTTTGTGACAAAAGGAACAACGTAGCGCGTCATCAGAACCAGCACGTTTCACAGGGAATCTCCCGTCGACTAAGACTGTACACTACCAGCGTTCTGACCTACTCTCTGAAATACGATTATAACAGAAGCTTCCCAAATCCGCCCTGCCAAAAGATGCCAAAAAGGCGAAACCGCTCTAGGACCGGCTTTTGTCAATCACTTAGAACTCTCCGAGCGGCTTTTTTGGAAAACTTCCAGTACCGGAAACGATCCGCCTTACGGGGGCTGGGCCTACTTTGGGCGTTGGGCTTCTTCCGCCTTCCGGATCGCATCGACATCGGCCAAATCCTGAGGTCGCCCGGCGGCGAGTTTGGCTGTTATGAGGTCCTCGCGCGAGATAACGTTCGCCTTCAACGCAGTCGCGAGGTCTATCACATCTTCAACGCGACGCTCCCACGCTGCATCAAACCCAACGCCGGGGATCTCCGTAAGAATATCGACGGCAAGCGGCTCCCGGCCCATGTGGAAAAAAGGCCCTCGCTCGGCGAAGTCGGCGAAGGTGAGGCCCCCAAGCGGCGCGCCGAATTGCGCCAAGGCCGCATACACCGCCTTCGCATTCAGGACGTCTGGCTTAACCCAAATGTCCAGGTCTTTCGTAGCGCGGGGCTGTGCGTGCGCAGATACGGCATGAGCGCCGACAATAAGATACTTAACGCTGTGGGCGTTCAAAACGGACAAGAGTTCTTTGAAGTCTGGGTACATCCGGTACCGCGCCCTTCATCGCATACTGTTCTTGAGTAAGTTCAGAAACCGCGTCCATCCGCTCATGCAGGGGCCGGCTTTGCCAGTACCGATATTCGTCTGCCTTGATCTCGTCGAGATCGGTGAGGCTGTTGTATTTGCGAATGGTCTTGTCCATGTCTCCCTTTTCTAACCCTCCTGCTCTCGACCTTGCGAAGTTCCGTTTTCCACCGAACTCGGGATGAGTTTCCAGGCTTTTTCGGGAAAGCTAATATCGAGGTCAGGTCCGGAGAACCGGAAAGTAACAGGCGAAGGACCTTTCCTCACTTTGTCCGTGTTAAATATCGCAAGGCAGTCTCCCCCAAGTGGTGATCCGTAAGGCGAGGGGCGTGTGCTGGTGTACAGAATCCCATCTACTCCGCACTGACGTGCCCAATGGGCGACTAGCTGAGGTACTCGATACCCATCTTGGCCTGACTGTCCGAAGGGGGCAGGTTCAGATAGATAGCCGAGGGCTATGATGTTTCGCAGGAATCGATTAGGGAACGGATAATCCGCGCCTGGTCGCTCGCGAAGATCGAGAACAAGAAAGGGTCTATCCAACTTCTCCGCAAAGATCTCGATGGGTCCCAAAGTCCGTCCCCGAAGAGCCTCGACTGCTGCCGTCCTTGGATCGCCTGCTGCATAGTAGGTTTTGTCGGCCGCTCCGTGATATCTACCCCCTGCCTGCGATGGGGGCCGTTCCCCGGTGGGCACGGCATAGTGCCAAACAAGGGTATCGTCAAGCACGATGCGCTTTGTCGCCCGTATTGCGCTTGCAACTTTCGCGTCAACTCGCCGCATCAGACATTGTTTTGATCGGTCCGTTAACGCATTTCTGAGCCGTTTCAGATTCCGGCCATGGCGAATCTCGAATTGCGCATAGCTAGCAAATCGCCGCAGATCTTCACCGCCCGTAGAAGCGACAAGTGTTTCGGGGAGAATGCGCGTATCACAACTAGGACACCTTAGCTTCCGGAAAAGCCGATCAGACTCGCGATAGTTCGGCTTCAACACACTTAGAACTTCGTCAGCGAATTGAACTGCATCTCTCCTCCAGCAGAATTCACAACCCCGGAGGCGCTGATTAGCTTGATTGATCAACTCTCGCGTTAATCGGGAACGGCGGCACACCATCTAATTCCATTTTCCCACCGTCAAGAACGAAAAGCCGGCCCCGTGATGAGACCGGCTTCTATTTTTCCAACCGAAACTACCTAGTACCGGTAGTGATCCGGCTTGTACGGACCTTCCAGCGCCACCCCCAAATAATCCGCCTGCGGCTTGGTCAGCGTGGTCAGCTTCACGCCGATCTTCTCCAGATGCAACCGCGCCACTTCCTCGTCCAGCTTCTTCGACAGCGTGTAGACGCCCACTTTGTAGGTGTCTTTGTTCTTCCACAGGTCCAACTGCGCCAGCGTCTGGTTCGAAAAGCTGTTGCTCATCACAAAGCTCGGATGGCCGGTGGCGCATCCCAGGTTCACCAGCCGACCTTCGGCCAGCATGAAGATGGCGTGCCCATCCGGGAAATTGTACATATCCACTTGCGGCTTGATGTTGGTCCGCTTCACTCCCGGCGCTGCGTTCAACGCGTCCACCTGGATCTCGTTGTCGAAGTGGCCGATATTGCAAACGATGGCCTGGTCCTTCATGTGCTTCATGTGTTCCAGCGTGATGATGTCCAGGTTGCCGGTGCAGGTGACGTAGATGTCGCCGCGGCCGAACGTATCTTCCACCGTAGTCACTTCGAAGCCTTCCATCGCAGCCTGCAGAGCATTGATGGGATCGATCTCGGTGACGATCACGCGCGCGCCCATACCACGCAGCGAGTGCGCCGAGCCTTTACCCACGTCGCCATAGCCGCAGATGACGCACACTTTGCCGGCCACCATCACATCCGTGGCGCGCTTGATGCCATCCGCCAGCGATTCGCGGCAGCCATACAGATTGTCGAACTTCGACTTGGTCACCGAATCATTCACATTGATGGCGGGAACCAGCAGTTTGCCCTGTTCCTGCATCTTGTACAGCCGGTGAACGCCGGTGGTGGTCTCTTCAGAAACTCCGCGCCATTCCTTCACGATATCGCGCCAATGATGGGGATTTTCCGCTTTCACTTTCTTCAGCAGGTTCTTGATCACTATTTCTTCGTGGCTCGAAGACGGCGAGTTCACCCAGTCGCTGCCCTGCTCCAGCTCGTATCCCTTGTGAAGCAGCAGCGTGACGTCGCCGCCGTCGTCCACCACCAGCTCGGGGCCTTTGCCGCCCGGATGGCTGATGGCTTTGTAGGTGCATTCCCAATATTCCTCGAGCGATTCACCTTTCCAGGCGAACACCGGGACTCCCGCTGCGGCGATGGCGGCCGCGGCGTGATCCTGCGTCGAAAAAATGTTGCAGCTGGCCCAGCGGACGCTGGCGCCCAGGTCGACCAGGGTCTCGATGAGCACCGCGGTCTGGATAGTCATGTGCAGTGAGCCGGTAACGCGCACGCCTTCAAGCGGCTTACCGGGCGCGTACTTCTTCCGGATCGACATCAAGCCGGGCATTTCGAACTCGGCGATGGAAATTTCCTTGCGGCCCCATTCGGCCAGGCTCATGTCGGCTACTTTGTACTCGGTGGCGACGTTCGGGATAGTGGCTGTGCTCATTCAATCTCCGTTCCAAAGTTATATCTACCAATCTAGATATGTTGATATAATAGTACAGGTAGCTCGCCACCGTCAATAGATGCCGTCAATCCTCAAAAACCTGCGATTACTGGCCGATCCCAGCCGCCTCCGTATCCTGTTGCTCGTGGAGCGCGAAGAGCTGTCGGTCGCTGAACTGCAGGAGATTCTGGGCATGGGCCAAAGTCGCATATCGACCCATTTGTCTCAACTCAAGAATGCCGGATTGGTGGAAGATCGGCGCAACGGCAAGAGTATCCTCTATCGGCTGAAGCCCAGCGCGCAATCGAACGGTTTTTCCGAGATGCTGGTTGTTCTGCGCCAGGCGGCGGCGGAAATTCCGGAAGCCGAGCAGGATACCGAAGCCCTGCGTCTCGCACTGCGCCGTCGACAAGACAAGATGCGCGCCTATTTCGACGAACTGGCGGGCAAGTTCGGACGGAACTACGTTCCTGGCCGCTCCTGGCAAGGGCTTGCCGAGACGCTTCTGACGCTGCTGCCGCCCATGGTGATCGCCGATTTGGGCGCGGGCGAAGGCACGTTCTCGCAGCTTCTCGCGCGCCGCGCGAAAAAAGTGATTGCCGTCGACAACTCGGAGAAAATGGTGGAGTACGGCCGTGAGCTGGCGCGCAAGTACGGCGTGAAGAATCTCGAATACCGGAAAGGCGATCTGGAAGCAGTCCCCATCCGCGATGCCACGGTGGATCTGGCGTTTTTCAGCCAGGCGCTGCATCACGCGCAGCATCCCGCACGGGCGGTGGCGGAGGCGTCGCGAATCTTAAGGCCTGGTGGCAGAATCGTAGTTTTAGATTTACTTCGTCACAGCTACGAAGAAGCTCGCGAGCTCTATGCCGACCTGTGGCTAGGTTTCACCGAAGTAGAAGTTACCCGGTTCCTGCGCCAGGCCGGGTTCAAGAACATCGAGACGTCGGTGGTGCACAGTGAGGAAGACGCGCCGCATTTTGAGACGCTTTTAGCCGTCGGCGACAAGTAGCGCGCCGCGGCTTTTGAAGTTGCGCGCGAAGACGAGCAGCGCGATCGTCAGTACCGCGATGCCAAAGCCGCAAACGGCGGTCCATCCTGCATGCTGCCAGCAGAGCGCTCCCAACCAGGAGCCGAGCGAGCCACCGGTGAAGTAGCAGAACATGTACACCGTATTCAGCCGGCTTCGCGCGTTGGCGTCCAGTGCATAGATCCTGGTCTGATTGGCGACGTGACCCGATTGCACGCCGACATCCAGAAGAATAACGCCGGTGATCAGTCCCGCCATGACTTTTCCGAGAGCGCCGAGCAGCAGAAACGACGCCATGGTCGTCAACAGCGCGAGCAGAATCGTGAATTGGGGCCCGCGCCGATCGGCGAAGTGCCCCACCAAAGGAGCGCACAGCGCGCCCGCCGCGCCCACCAACCCGAATAGTCCGGCTACCGACGATCCGTAATGATACGGCGGCGTCTGGAGCAGGAACACCAGCGTGGTCCAGAACGCGCTGAAAACCGAGAGCAGCGCCGCGCCCAGAAACGCCGACTCACGCAGCGTCGGATGGTCGCGCACCAAATCCACCAGAGAGCGCATGAGTGCCGGCCACGGAAGGTCGCTCTGAGGCGCGACTTTTGGCAATCGGGCTCGCAGCAGCAACGTCAAGGCCAGCATTGCGAGCGCCGCGATTACGTAAACGGAACGCCATCCGAAGAACGACGCAACCACGCCACTGAACGTCCGCGCCAGGAGAATCCCGATCAGCAGCCCGCTGAAAACAGTGCCGAGCACGCGCCCGCGATTGTTTTCGGGAGCAAGCTGCGCGGCAAAAGGCACAATGACGTGCACGGCGGCGCCACACGCGCCCACGGCGAAGCTCGCGATCGAGATCCAGATGAGATTGCGCGCCGTGGCCACGCCGCATAACGCCACCGCAGCGCCCAAAAGCAGCGCGGTGAGGAGCGCTC
>Ga0302326_10013264_pt1 | contig 17478 bp, 19 predicted proteins | sample Palsa_T0_3_FD_202264 | JGI IMG/M metagenome (GOLD analysis project Ga0302326, IMG submission 202264) | Peat permafrost microbial communities from Stordalen Mire near Abisko, Sweden - Palsa_T0_3 | ecosystem: Environmental > Terrestrial > Soil > Palsa > Peat permafrost | place: Sweden: Abisko... | reverse complement strand
CGCTCGAAGGAAAAGTTTCGATCTATTACGCAGAGAACAAACTCCGTCTCGCCGACGGATAAATTCACTCAATGGGGTGACATTTTCATCGGGCTATTGGGGTGACATTTTCATGTTGCTACAACAGCGTTATATATGAGGGTTAATGTTAGTGCATTTGGCGGGAACCTCCTCTGCAAGCCGGGGGTCGCAGGTTCGAACCCTGTCACGTCCACACTTCACTTTTCGCACGGAATCCCGGATGATTGCGCACGCACTTTGAAAGTTCCCCTGGACAGCCCCGCGTTAAACCAATCATCATTAGATCATTGGTTTCTGAGTGACTGAAGTCTCGATTTTGCTGGGAGGTGTAGGTTGTCCAAGGTAATCGCTCCGGACAGAAAAGTTGTTTTCAGCGACGATGTCATACAGAATCCCTATCCTACGTATTCCCGCTTGCACCAAGAAGGTCCGTTACATTTCTTGGACGTGGGTAGCAAATGGGCAGTGTGGTCGGTGATCGGCCACGCCGAGTGCTCCGCGATCGCCAAAGACCCCAGGCTTTCCGCAAAGCGCGCGCAGACGATGTTATTGTCTCTGCCGATCAGCCGCCAGGCTGAATTCACCGAACTGGCGCGCATGTTTAGCCTGTGGCTGATTTTCATGGACGCGCCGGAGCACACCCGGCTGCGCAAGCTCCTCAACAAGGGATTTTCGCCTGCGGCGATCGATGGCTTGCGTCCGCAAGTCGAGACCATCGTGGATCGCATGCTGAAGCCGCTGCAGGCCGGTACTGAAATCGACCTGATGAGCGTGTTCGCAAACCCTATGCCGGTTCGCATCATATTGGAAATGCTGGGGATACCGCAGAACATGAATGAAATGTTCGGCGACTGGTCGCGGGCCATCGCGGAGTTTCGAGGCACCCCGGATCGCACCGTCGAGCACGCCCGCGCAGCGCAAGATGCCCTGATCGGGTTGACCGATTATTTCCGAAAGACCGTGGCCGAACGCAAACGCAATAAGGGGAATGACCTGATCAGCCTGCTGATCGACATCGAGGAAGAAGGAGAAGTGCTCACCGAAGAAGAGCTCTACGCGCAGTGCATCGCGCTGCTTTTCGCGGGGCACGAGACGACTCGCAACCTGATCGGTAACGGAATGTACACGCTCCTGCAGCACCCGGAAGAAACGGCGGAGTTGCGCGAGAAACCGGAGATCATCCGTTCGGCTGTGGAGGAGATTCTGCGCTTTGAAAGCCCCGTGCAATTCACGGCACGCGTGCTTAAGGAAGACATGGAGGTCTGCGGACAGCACATACCGAGAAAGTGGACGATCCTTTGCATGCTGGGCGCGGCGAACCGGGATCCAAAACAATTTAAGGACCCGAATCAGTTAAATCTGAGGAGGCTGAACAACCAGCACCTGGCGTTCAGCGCCGGGCCGCATTTCTGCATTGGAGCTCAACTCGCGCGGCTCGAGGGACAGGTTGCGCTCTTGAACCTGGTGCAGCGCTTCCCGAAAATGAAGCTCATCGGCCCGCCGCCGGAGTGGGCTCCTACGTTTGGACTGCGAGGCGTGAAAAATCTCAGGGTAATCTTGTAGCAACGCGATCCGAGCGATTGAGCCACGGCGGAAGACGAGAGGGTCATTGGAAGCCCGTTTACCTGATCCGGGAATCGCATGTGGCTCTCCGGCGCGATTTCAATTTCTCCGCTCTTGCATGAATGCGTCGTGCTCTTTCTATCCCAATCAGGCAGGAAGTGCGGCCATTAGGAGCCGGTCGGCAACCGCTGCCATACCAATTCGACAGTTTGGATTTTTCCGTTCACCGGCGCCGGCGGCGTAATGAGTGTGACTCGGTCCCCCTCGAATTTGACGGTGCGGACCATGTCCTTATCCACATAGTTCTGAATGGATGAGATTTCGATGTGATGCGTAACCTTGTCCCCGTTGAGCGTGTACCGTCCGGAGTAGGCCAGAAATGTCTTGAACGCCTCCGCCTGTTCTTCCTGCACCTTGAGGACCCCGCCGCCGACAGAGAGCGGCTTGCGCCCGCCATAGCTGATGATTGCAGTTACTCTTCCGTTATCAAAGTATGTCAGAAAACCCGCAGGGCCGGTCCCATAGGGAGTTTCGTTGCGCTCTCCGTTCGGTGTTGTGCTCGTGGCCGACACCAACTTCCACGTGCCCACCAGCTTGTCGTTTGCGTCCGCCAATAGGCCGGCGGAAAGGGCGATAAATTCAGCCATCGCTAGAATTGCGATTCGCATCCTAATCCTCCTTTCGATTCCGTTTGCGCGATGTGAGCCGCTCACCGCGGGAACGCGCATCCACGAGGGCATCGAAGCGGCTCGCTTCTGCTCCAGATCGCCGTTCGCCCGGATCACGCCGCCTCTCTCCTCAGATGATATCCGGACTTCTTGCTCAACCCCCTGATGTGCTTGAACGAATCATTGAATCTAGGGGTGCCTCGAGAAGTAAGCCCACTGAATTCATTCTACACAGTTAACGCTAACAGCATTCTCATGAAACTTGATTGAGCGTGTCCAATTGACGGAGGCTTCGGGCAAAGCCTACACTTTGCGCTTCCATCTTGGGAGTTTTAGCGGATCAAGGAAATCTATGACCACGGAATTGGAAGGCAAAGTTGGATTAGTGACTGGCGGGACTTCAGGCATTGGCCGTGATGCCGCCGTACTTTTCGCCAAGGCGGGGGCCAAAGTGGTGGTGGCGGGCAGGCGCGAGGTGGAGGGCAATGAAACCGTCGAGCTGGTCCGCGCCGCCGGTGGCGATGGGCTGTTTGTGAAGGCCGACGTGTCCAAAGCCGCCGAAGTGGATGCGCTCGTCCAGAAAGTGGTGGAGAAATTTGGCCGCTTGGATGTGGCCTTCAATAACGCCGGGATCGAGGGTACCTGGATACGCCTCACCAAGCAGACCGAAGAAGATTGGGACCGGACCATCGAAATCAATCTCAAGGGCGTTTGGCTTTGCCTGAAGTATGAAATCCGGCAGATGCTCAGGCAGGGCGGTGGCGGAGCGATCGTAAACATGGGGTCGATTGCAGGCCAGGTCGGTTTTGCCGGGGCAGCCGCCTACACTGCCAGCAAACATGCCGTGATAGGGCTCACGAAAGCCGCCGCGCTGGAATACGCTCGCAATGGGATTCGAATTAACACCGTGTGCCCCGCGGCAATTGAAACGCCTATGGCGGACCGGCTCTATGCCGCCCCTGCGGTCCACAAATTCGTTCTGGATTGCCATCCCATCGGCCGTTTCGGAAGACCAGGGGAGATCGCGGAAGCCGTGGTCTGGATGTGCTCGGACCGCGCATCTTTCATGACGGGCCAGTCTCTGATTCTCGACGGCGGCTTCCTGGCGGGACCTAATTATCCAGGCTAGTAACACACGTTTCGCAAAACTCCTGCCAGGTTCAGCGCAACGAGTGAAGCCACGACGGACTCATTCCTCTGAGGAAGGCTTTCCCAAAAAGAGAATGCGCCTCCTTCAGCGAACGGAAAATCTCCTCGTTCCGCAACCCGTCACGCGGTTTTCCATAGAAGCTTTCGCGGCAGCCGTTCTCCCACGGACCTTCCGATTCGATGCACACCGTCCCCTTGGCTTTCGGGCGGGGGTGCGTTGTGCGCCGAAGCGTTGCGCTCCGGCGTCGAATCAATCCGAAAAATGCTTAGCTGCAAAAGGTGATCCGCCTGGAGCGGCAAGGGTTGGACACAGCTCGGACCCACGTTCAAGCCGAAGTCAAAGATTGGCCGGCCTCTTCGGGTTCCTTCCATGTAACTATGACGAAAGAAAAGAAAATAGAACCTGTTGTTTTCTCCTCTCCCGGCGTGCTAATTAATATCGTCGCGGTGCCGTCTCTCGCGGACCGTGGACGCCGGGATGCTGGCCTGGTGAAGGAAGCTTTGAGCGGTGGAAGCTTTCTCTTGGTACGCTGGGCTTGCCGGCAGGATGGGATGGGCGGCTCATGGCCATGAAGAAGGAAACCACCATTCAAGCGGTCAGCTTCTTCGTCAACCTCCTTTTGATCACTTCCGTACTGCTGACTTTGCTTGGGATCGCGTGGGAGTACTCCACGCGCTGGTATTTGTCGGGATTCGCGAACGCCGTGCTTCCCTATACTTCTTCACCTGAAAAGAAAGTGGTCGCCATTCTTGCATGGATGGAACATGGGCCGGTCCGCGATACTGAATATTATAGCGATGACAACGCAAACCGCGATCCCATCGACACCTTGAATTACAAGGAATTGCTCAACGTTTGCGGAACGGCGACGAACGCCTTCGTGAACCTCGCTTCCGCCGGCGGAATCGAAGCGCGGCGCTTGCTCTTGCTGGACGCCCAGGGCATGAATACGAATCATGTGGTTGCCGAAGTTCAGTTGGATGGGCGCTGGGTGATAGTGGATCCGTCGTTCCATGCGATTTTGACGGACATCGATGGACATCTTCTCACCAGGCAAGAATTGGCACGCCCCTCCGTTTTTCGCGATGCGACGCGGAACATCCCTGGTTACGATCCCGATTACAATTACGAGCATACCGCGTTTATTCATCTTGCCCGTCTCCCGCTGGTGGGACATTTTCTGCAAGCCGAATTGGGTTCTGTTCTTCCCTCCTGGCAGGAACGCATCAATTTGACGGTGCTCGTCGAACGGCAATCCTACGACACATTCGTCATTGGAATCGTTCTGCTGTGCCTTTCCGTTTGTCTAAGGCGCGTGATTTGCTGGTATGGAAGAAGGCACTCCATCCTCCCGATGAGTCCCTGGGAGCAATTGGGGACCGGCGGCATCGCATTGTTTTCGGCTATTGCCCCCGCCAAATCGGAGAGGAACGTCCCAACTTCCTAACCGGTGCCGTTGCAACGAAAGAGAGAGTATTCTCGGAGAAGAGTGAATGCCCGGACTCGCGATTTCCAGTTTCCGGAATGATTACTTTTCGTCATATTTACATACAAGATAAAAGGCGTACGTCTTCGGTCTGAGGGGGTGTAATGGGAGGTTTTACCGCCGGGTTGGTTGCGGGTTGTCTTCTCGGTGTCTGTGGAACTTTCTTCTTGCTTACCATTAGCGCCGCGTTTTCCGTGGAGAGGGCTAGTTTGCTTCGCCTGCGGTCCCTTCCGGGAACGGTTCTCTCCTTATCGTCTTGCTCTGTATTGCCTTATTTTGCCGTCGATTTAGCATTGGCAAGGATGCATCGATGATGCTCCTTTTGTTGGCGGTTCTGGCCGTCTCCAAGATGCAAGGATTGCTGAACGGACTGATTGCCACCGCAATCGCGGCCCTGATTCTAGCGTTCTGGTTCCTTCCGCCCCTTGGCACCATGATGATAAGAAGCTCCAGCGACCGGCTGGCTTTGGCGCTGTTTCTGCTCATTGCAACTCTTGGAAGCCGTTTGATCGGTAGGCAAGAAAAGGCTGCCTCGTAGTTATCCTGTTGCCGTTTCCACGTTCATTGAGTTTCAAGAATGCGATCCTTGCCGCGAGAGATGGCCACGGTCTGGTCCAAGGCGACTTTTTCCATCGTCGAGAGAACCCTGTGCTGGCCTTTGGCAAGCTGCCCAAGGGCTAACGGCCCGACCGCGACGCGAACCAAACGAAGAACTTCAATCCTCAGGTGTTCAAACATGCGCCGGATTTGGCGATTCTTGCCTTCGTCGAGCACGATTTCCAGCCATGTGTTCTTCTCGCCGGCGCGCAACACGCGAGCTTCCTTGGCTCGCAGCAGCTCCCCATCGGCGAATACGCCCCGGACCAGCTTTTCCGCTAATCCTTCTCCGGCCAACGCGCCGACTTGCACGTGATAGGTCTTGTCAAGATGGGAATTGGGATCGGAGATGCGTGCGGCCCATTCCGAATCATTTGTGAACAGAAGAAGCCCCTCGCTTGCTTTGTCCAGCCGCCCTACAGGTCCGACCCACGGCAATGTTTCTCCCAGATAGGAATAAACCGTCTCGCGGCCTTTCTCATCGGACGCTGTGGTGACCACTCCGCGCGGTTTGTTCATCATCAGATAAAACCTGGATTCGGCCGTGATGGCATTCCCATCCACCTCGATGCGATCTAGCTGCAAACGAACTGGCGTCTCGGGATCGCGACGTGTCGCGCCGTTCAGCTGGACCCGGCCTGCGTGAATAAACTTTACCGCTTGCGAGCGCGAGCAAAATCCCAATTTCGATAGCGCCCTCGCCAGTCCCACTTGCCGTGACTCCCTGTTTAGTTCCATTGCACGTCCCCTCCGGCAAGTCTTCTCCAAATCAAGCATTCACTTTGGCCCGCGTTCCATCGATTCCTAATTATTCGGTAAATCCTCGCCGGAACCCGTCGCCAGTGGACCGCCGAAGAGTATAATCTCCGCCAAGCCAAGGCCGCTTCCCCTGGGCTGAAAAAATTCTATCGCTGGGGGCTAAGATTTGTTCAACTCCTGCCAAGCGCTGATCGTATCTTCCGATCCCCAGCGGCGTGAAAATACCGAGGAAATCGTTCGCCGCCTGGGGCTGTCATCCATGGCTTGCGCTTCTCTGCCGGACGCACGCGCGCGCATCGTGGAACAAACGTTTCCATTTGTGCTTTGCAGTGACGATTTGCCGGATTGCAATCTCCGCACGGCGGTGCGCGTTTTGGCGTCGTCCACCGGAGGCCTCCCGGTGATTGTGCTGTCCCATCTGGCTAATTGGGACGCTTACATGCGAGCTCTCGGCGCCGGCGCATTTGACTATATTGCGTGCCCGCCTGACCCGATGGAGACGGAACGAATCCTGAGGCTCGCGCTCGCGCAAAATTCTCCGCCACACAGCGCGTCCCGTTCCGCCGCCTGAATTGCCAATCGCGATTCGCTTGGCAGACTTGCGAGAATCGGAATGGCGATCGCTTCCGCCGGTTGCTCCACCGTCCCTTTTCCTGGCGCCGATTTCCCGGGCGTATATTCGCTTCTTGCGCTGCATAGCGAAAACGTGCTTCCATTCCCCGCTGTGAATTCCCTCTATATTCCCTGGGATTTTATTCTGATTCTCGTGTTCCTCGCCGTGATTGTTCCCTGGCGCGGCACTGCTCGAATGAAGCGGCTTCTAAGCAAACCGCAATTAACCCCCGCGGATCGCCTGTCCCTGTATGGATCTACAATTCTCTTTCAGTGGCTTATCGTCGGGATCGTGGCATGGCGATCCCTGGCACGCCGATTGAGTCCGCATGAATTGGGCCTTGCGGCGAGCGATCCTTGGCAGATTGCCTGGACGAGCATCGCTTTGACGGTGCTTCTTTGTTTGAACCAAGTGATCGGCCTGCGCACAATTACGAGAATGCCGGAGGCCAAGCGCGGGACCTTGTTTGCGATCACGGAAAAGATCATGCCACGGACCCAGATGGAAACTCTCGTCTACGCTGCGCTTGCCTGCACGGCTGGAATATCCGAGGAGTTCTTGTACCGGGGCTTTGTGTTCGCAGTTTTCATCTGGCTGATCGGGAACTTCGGCGCGCCCAATGCCGCCGCGGCGGTCCTATCATCTTTCTGGTTTGCGCTTGCGCACTTGTACCAAGGGCGAAGAGGATTAATAACTACATTTGTAGTAGCTATCATATTTGCCTCGATGCGTATTTGGACTGGGAGCCTGATCCCAGTAATTACTGCCCATATCGGCATTGACTTGACCGTCGGTATTTTAGCATCCAGATTGCACCGGAGGGCTTGAAGCAGGAATGCCAGCCTCTGCGCCCATTGGAATTAGCGATCAGCAGATTTGCGAAGCGTTATCTCCCTTTGCCATAACTCCGAGCCAGGGGCAGCTTGGCAAAATTCGCGAGTACCTGCTTCTCTTGCTCAGATGGAATCAGTCAATTAGTCTGACTTCGATCACCGATCCAACTGAAATCGTTGGACGACACTTTGGCGAATCCATGTACGCCTTAAAATTTTTGCCTGTGGAAAACTGTCGACTGGTCGACATTGGAACAGGAGCTGGGTTTCCAGGCCTCCCGTTAAAAATTGTCTCCCCGAGCATGAGGGTTATTTTGATTGAGTCCAATAAGAAAAAGTGTGCATTTCTATCCGAAGTAACCAGAGCTCTAGGATTAGCTGATGTAGAGATTTGGCCCCAAAGATTTGAACAAATTAGGCCAGAAACGGTTGCCGCGAACATTGTCACGTCCCGTGCGGTCGGAGATTTTAAGCAGATTCTTCGTTGGTCAGCGAATGCGCTAGCCCGTCGGGGACACCTAATGCTTTGGGTGGGAGCCGAGGATGCTACGCGCATTGCATCGGATGCGCGATGGACTTGGCAGCCGGCAGTGCGAATTCCCGATTCGCAGCGCCGATTTATCCTCATTGGTCGTCCGATCGAAGATATTCCCGTGCGCTGATCTTACGGGCGACAATTTTGTTCCACGTGGAACATTTAATCGGGAATGCCAACCGGGCGGCAAGATACAAGGCAAATGCCAGTCTCGGACAAACTTAGAAATTACCTCTGGGGCTCACTGAATTGAGGCATGTGGAACTTTTGTTCCACGTGGAACATTCCATCCAAGATTCTGATCGAATAGCTTGACATAAAGCAGCGTCCTGCGGGATTTAAGATCACGAATTACACCCAGGGTTAACTGAATTGAGGTGTGTGAACATTTTGTTCCACGTGAAACAATTTGCATGTTCTGTCCTTCATGTGATAGATTTCGCGCCTTGAGGGGATATTAATTGGGCCGCGTGATCGCAATTGCAAACCAAAAAGGCGGAGTTGGCAAAACAACGACTGCCATCAACTTGGCGGCATCCATTGCGCTCTCGGAACAACGCACACTCCTAATGGATTGTGACCCGCAGGGCAACACTACGGCCGGAATTGGCTTCCCGAAGGACCCGGCCAGACGCACTCTGTATAATGCGCTCATGCTCGGCGAGCCACTCGAGAGCATAATCCTGAAAACGCAAATCGAAGGCCTGGACCTCGTCCCTGCCGATAAAAATCTTGTTGGCGCTGCGGTCGAGTTGGTTTCCGCTGAGAATCGAGAGTATCAACTTAAAAATGTGATCCAACAAGTAAAGGACAATTACGAATACATCGTGATGGATTGTCCCCCCGCTCTCGACCTTCTTACACTTAACGCGCTTACTGCCGCAGATTCTATATTGATCCCAATCCAATGTGAATACCTTGCCCTTGAGGGAGTGTCGGAGCTTCTCGACAGTCTTGCCAGGATCCGCAAATCGCTAAACCCCAATCTTGCTATCGAGGGCGTTGTTCTTACCATGTATGATGAACGCACCACCTTATCGAAACAAGTGGCCTCGGATCTTCGAAGCTTCTTTGGCGACCAAGTTTTTGAATCCGTAATACCGCGAAATGTTCGTCTGGCGGAAGCGCCGAGCCATGGAAAGCCGATCCACTTCTACGACATTCATAGTAGAGGAGCCGAAGCCTACATCAACCTTGCAAAGGAGGTCATCTCGAATGGCCAGAAACGCGTTGGGAAGGGGGCTGGGGGCGCTAATTCGTGAATCTGAGGTTGCTTCGCAAGCGCCTTCGCCAACCAGTTTCACAGGAACAGCAGCAGCGGTCGCCCCGGCGCAGAGTATTGCCGGTGGCCCTGCGCAGGTCGACATCGACCTGATTGATCCCAGCCCGTATCAGCCGCGTACTCGTTTTGCGGAGGCGGGGCTGGAGGAATTGGCGCAATCCATTCGCTCGAGCGGCATCATCCAGCCGCTGGTGGTTCGAAGGATTGGATCAAGATACCAGCTCATCGCGGGCGAACGGAGATGGCGCGCTTCGCAACGCGCGCAACTTTTGCGCGTGCCCGTCGTATTACGGGAGGTAAGCGACGAGCAAGCACTCGAACTTACGCTGGTGGAGAATATTCAGCGTGAGGATCTAAATCCCATCGAACAAGCGCGCGCATTTGATCGCCTGATGGAGCAATTTCATCTCACCCAAGACGAAGTCGCCACTAGAACAGGGAAGGACCGAGCCACCGTCGCGAATTCCATCCGCTTGCTTTCCCTCGAAGAGCAGTTCCTGGAATGGATCGAGGAAGGCAAGATTACCGCGGGTCACGGGCGCGCCCTGCTCGCCGTCGAAGATCGAAAACTTCGAAGCGATCTGGCCCTAAAAGCTTCCCGAGGCAAGTTGACCGTTAGGCAGCTTGAACGGATGGCGACGCGGCGATCCCGTGGCCCCGATCAGCAAGCACTGGCGGAAGCCCAGGACCCGAATCGTCAGGCCGCACTGGACGAATTGCAGAAGCATATCGGTACCCGAGTCACACTGCATATGCCGGCGAAAGGGCACGCCGGCCAGTTGATCCTCGAGTTCTATGATGAGGAACAATTGAACGGATTGTACGACCGCCTAATGAATTAATATTACATGTGTAGTATATAATTTCTCCGACGGTTTGCATCTCGCATCTTTTAAATGCTTGCTACGGCACCGAGTCCTGATTTCCCGTTTCAAACTCTCACTGCTCGGGTAAAATGGTGTTGCCGCAATTTGTTCTTTTCCACCAGGAGGTAGACCATGCAGTGGCGGGCCAAAGGGCGCGGCAAGGACGCACAGCAACACGAATTTACAGGTTTCCTCGACAAAGGCGTAAAGTTTGAGGGAACGCTCGAGGCCTCCGGCGTATTCCGCATCGATGCGCACGTAAAGGGAAACGTGATTTCCACCCACAGCCTGATCCTTGGCGAAGGGGCGCGTGTGGAAGGGCAGATCGAGGGAAACCACGTGGTCATTGCCGGGAAATTCGACGGCGTGATCTTTGCAAAAGGACGGGTAGAGATTCAGGCGAAGGGTGTGGTCACAGGCGAGATTCATTCGCCGTGTCTGGCGATCGAACCAGGCGGAATATTCGACGGGCAGTGCCATATGCTGGCTGCTTCGGAGTCCACCAAACCGCTGACCATACCGATTCGCGTGGGTCAGTAGCGAAACTTCGCGCACCGGCGTGCATCAACGTTCTGTTCACGAAACCGTAAAGCAATCTTCCACATGGATACGATCACACACGGAATTGTGGGCGCGCTGGTCGGAAAGGCGCTCTTTGCAGGCCGTGATATTCCCGCCGGCGCCGTTGAAGGCGGCGTGGCCCGTGCGGTGAGTTCTCCCACCGCGCGTGCGGCAATCGTCGCTTGTACTCTCGGCGCGGTGTTTCCCGATGTCGATATTTTTGCCGGACCGCTGGCGCACAATCCGTTAGCGATCATGGAGTGGCACCGCAACATCACGCATTCCGCCGTCCTTTTGCCCGTATGGGCGCTTCTATTGGCAGCTCTCTCTATACCACTAGCTAAGTTACTGAAATGGAAATACCCGCCATTTTGGTCGCTTTTCGCCATCTACGCGGTGGGAATCGCCACACACATTTTCCTCGATCTCGTCACGAATTTTGGAACCATGGTTTGGAGCCCGGTGCGATATTCCCGTCCGGCTTGGGACTGGATTTTCATTCTTGACCTGACGCTGACCGCGATCGCTCTCGTCCCGCAGCTTGTCGCATGGTGTTACCGGGATCCGGAGCAATTCTGGTCCCGCGCAATCGGAGTTTGGACCGCGCTAACTGCCGGAGCCTTCGGAGCGTATTTTCTTGCGGCTACGGCGGGATATGGTTTTTCGATCGCAGTTGTAGGCGCAGTGAGCGCCATCTTCGCAGTCCTAATTTTCGTGCCGGCCGTTCATGACACTGGTTTCCGGTGGACGCGGGCCATGTGGTGCCGTATGGGGCTGGCGGTATTGTGCGCCTATATCGGTTTAGCGGCCACAGCACACCACAAAGCATTGTCGGATGTAGAACAATTCGCGGCCACGCAACACTTGCAAGTCGAGAGCCTGGCCGCGCTTCCCCTGCCGCCCGCGCTGACGCATTGGGTTGGCTTGGTCACCACTCCGGATGGGGTGTGGCGCACCACTTTTCATGAGCCGGGCGGTGCTATCGAAAACACTCAGCTCTATCTCGACCCGCAATCCCTGCCATTGGTCGCAGAGGCGATGAAACTCCGCGACGTCCAGATTTATCTCTGGTTCGCCCGGTTTCCGGTGTGGCGCGTCGTGCGCCTCGAAGGGAATGAAACCGCGATTGAAATTACCGACGCGCGGTTCTTCCGCGAAGGGAACCCTTTCGCTGCCGCCGGTCGACAAGGATCAAGGGGATTCGCCAGCACGAGGGCCGGGCGAGCAGGATTCACCTTAGAAGTTGTTTTCGACGCCCAACGCCGCGTCATTTCCCACGGTTTCAGGGAACCGGAATAGCGGCACGGCCAGAATTTTAGGGTTTCGCTAACTCGCGGGGTATACGACAACCTGCCGGTCTTCGCCACTGCCCTCGCTCTCGCTGCGCACGCCGGATTCTTCTTTCAAAACTAGATGCAGGATACGCCGTTCGCGTGACGACATGGCATTGAAGCGGAACGGAGCATGAGTTTCGCGGACGCGGCCGGCGGCAACGCGCGCAGACAGCTTCAATTCCTCAATCCGAATACCGCGGTACCCGGCGGCGTCAAATCGTACGCGGCCATAGAATTGAGGATCGAGCCAAAGCCAGCGCAGGGCAATATGTTCGAGCGCCAGCAGCAGTTCCGCATTATGTTCCAGCAGCAAATCCTGATCGCGGCCCTTGAATTCGACGACGATTTCCGGATTTTCAAATTCTTTCGATGCGGCAGGCCCCATCGTTCGAATTTCATAGGAAAGCTGGAAGCGGCCTTTCTGCACCAGCGTGTCGATGCAGCGGCGCAGTTCCACGGTAATAGCCGCATGATCCAGTTTTCCTTCGACGATCAGATTTGCGCGAGTTACAGGCGTCAAAATTAGCCCCCTCAGGCTATTTTGCATCAAATGCTATTTCTTCTTTCCGGGACCCCGCGGCGGTTTCGGCGGGGGCGGCGCGGTTCGATAGAGATACCACTGCTGCCCGATTCCGACGACATTGCTAGTCAGTATATACACCGACAGGCCGCTGGGATAAAGCGCAAACATTCCCCCAAAGATCAAGGGCGTCACGGCCATCATCTTGGCCTGGGCAGGGTCCATTCCCGGCGTGGGCGTCATCTTCTGCATGAAATACATAGAAATGGCCATCACCACGGGCAAAATGAAGTATGGATCGTGCGCGGAAAGATCGTGGATCCAGCCGAACCAAGGCGTGTGTCGGAGCTCGATGGTATTGGCCAGCATACGGTACAGGCCGAACCAGATCGGCATCTGGATCAGCGTGGGCCAGCAACTTCCCAGCGGATTGATCCCCTCGCGCGAATACACGGCCATGACTTCCTTGTTCATCTCCGCTTTGCGGGGATCGCGCATCGAATATTTCTTGTACCTCTCCTGAATCGCTTTCACTTCCGGCGCGACCTTCTGCATTTTCTGCATGGCGCGCATGCTTTTCACTTTCAGCGGAAACATCACCATGTTGATTCCGATGGTGATCAAAACAATATCCCAGCCAAAGTTATGAACATACTGGTGCAACCACACCAGCGAGTAGAACATGGGCTCGGCGATGAATCCCCACCATCCGAATTGCACCAGGCTGTTCAGCGGAGGACGCGTGGCCTTCAGTCCGTCAATGCTTTTGGGGCCGACATACAGGCGAACGTCCAGTGGCCCCTGCGCCGCGAGGCCCACAGCCACTTGAGGAACGATTTCCGTTTCGGTCTTCCCATCGACCGTAGTTTCGTGCGAATAGGTCCAGCCCGTCACCGTCAGCGGAATTTCAGCCAGGTCGCCGCGCGCCGTGAAGGGCGGCAAAAACGCGGCGGCGAAATAAAGGTCTTCCATGCCAGCAAAATCGAATGTGCCCACAACTGGCGCGCGCGTGGCGGTCTGGCCAGGCTTGCCGAGATTTTTCGCCGCAAGCGTGTTGAGTTTTCCTGCGGCGCTCATGAAAATCTGCGTCTGCGCCGCCGCCCGATACGCTGTAATGTCGCCAAAACCGCCGGACCAAATGAGGCCGGTTCGCAGCGGCATCCCGTCGAAAGTCGCCGTGGTTTTCACGTCGACGATGTAAGAGGGATTGAATTTCAGCTGCTTCGTGACTTCGAGGTGGCCGTCGCTCCAAGACAGCGTGACCTCCGCGGGAGCGTGCAAAACAGCGTCGGCATCGGGAACCTTGCCCGCCGAGGTGATTTCAAACAGCGCGTTATTCGCAGTCGCTTCCTGCTGCGGATCGTCGAGGGCCAGCGAAAATGGCCAACTCCCGGAAGCCTGCGCGGCCTCGGCGTGGACCAGATCGAGCGTGCGCGGCGGCTTGTGATCGTCGGTGAATTGCTTGAGCTGCCAGCTTCGCACCACGCCGCCGCGATTGGAAATCTCGACGTGATACAGATCGCTTTCAATCACCACGGAGCTTTCCGCGCTTGCGCCGCGCATAGACACAGGAGTGGCAGGAGCAGCAATTTTTCCCGCACCGGCAGATGCAGGTGATGTATAGGGAGAGCCCGGCGCCGGTGAAACAGGATGCGAGTTTACAGCGGCAGGTTTTTCTGGAGGCGGCGTAGGCGGCTTGTAGATGAGCGACCAGCCGGCGATCACAATCAAACTCAACACAGCCGCCAGCAGCGAGCGCATTTCCGTCGACATTTCCTTGCGCTCGCTCACGGATGGACCTCTTTGGTAGGACGGGCTTCAGCCTGTCGGTTTTCGGATCGATGCCGAAAAAACCCCGACAGGCTGAAGCCCGTCCTACTTCGGCCTGAAATTTCATCGGCATCGGGCACGAAATCCACGCCACCCTTCGTGAACGGATGGCAGCGCGAAACCCGCCGCAGCGCCAGCCACGAACCTCGCCGCGCGCCGTGAATCCGCACAGCCTCGGCCGCATAATGCGAGCAAGAAGGATAGAATTTGCAGGCGCTCGGCATCAGCCCCGAAAAAAACGCTTGATACACGCGCACGGCAAACAGCAGCGAGCGCGCCGCGAAGCTCATGCTTTCGGACCCGTGCTCCGCCCGGTGTTCTGGATGGAGCGCAGCAGGCGCACCAGTTCCGCTTCCAGCGGCGCGAATGCCGCCTGCGCCACAGTGCTCCGCGGATGAATCACGATGTCCCATCCCGTTGGAATCTCCGTCCTGTTGCGCCGCAAAATTTCGCGAATCCGTCGTTTAATACGGTTCCGCACCACCGCCCCGCCAAGAGCCTTCTTTACGCTGATCCCAAAGCGGCTGGCGCGAACGCCCGCCAACGTTTTTGCGGAAGAAAAACCTTCGCGCGGAGTTTCCCGCCCGATGGCCTCGCCCGGAAGCGCTGCATGAGCGCGGAAGAAAACGGAAAACTGAGGGCTCGAGCGGCGCTGACCGGCGCCGTAAACGGCTTCGTATTCCACGCGCTTCAGCAATCGCATGCCACGCGGGAAACCCTGCCGCGGCTCGTCCGCCGCGGCGGACGGATCCGAATCTCTAGATGGGCGTAAGACGATGGCGTCCCTTTTTGCGTCGCGCCGCCAGCACTTTGCGGCCTCCTGCAGTCTTCATGCGCGTGCGAAAGCCGTGTGTTTTGTGGCGACGGCGCACTTTCGGTTGAAACGTGCGTTTCGGCAAAGAACTCTCCCCCTCGGTGCCAACAATGCGACCGAATCAAAACGTCTAGTGTAATCGAGGCCTTGAAGGCGGTCAAGGATGGCTCCGAGGATGTGGGCGGGCTTATGGGTCTCACGGATTGCAATGCTGATCTAAATCCATATATCCTTAACCCTCCTCGTGGAAAATGGATAGCTAAGGTAGACTCGGAGCCATTATGGATCACAAGGGAGCCCCGCCTGTAGCCAGTGCGTTGCCAAGCAAGTCATTTTTTATTGATATGCTGACAAAAGATATCGCACTGTCAGTTTGCATTCTTGACCTGATGGACAATTCAATTCATAGTCTGATCGCGAACTCGGAGCTCGATGTCAGCGAGCATCTCATTGAGGGCACGACCGCTAGCCGAATAAAGGCTCTCATCGAAATAAATCTGAGCCCATTGAAATTTCGAATAAGTGATAATTGCGGCGGCGTTTCAATCGAAAAAGCCAAAGATGAAGTTTTCCTGCTCGGCAACAGTCAAGTTGGAATGAATTACGCCGGGCTGGGAGTCTATGGGATCGGCATGAAGCGGGCGTTCTTTAAGATCGGGCGCCAAATTTCCTTTAAGTCACATACGAAAGCGGAAGAGCTAGAGATTGATATTGATGTCGATTCGTGGCAGCAACAACCTGATAATTGGATATTTCCCTTCAAATATGCCCGACCAAAATCTGCGGCGCGCGGCGGCACAGAAATCGAGATCACTGAGCTTCATCCTGTTGTAAACCAGCAATTCGCTTCAAAAGGATTTCTAACAATTCTAATTGATAAAGTTTCTAGGGCCTACGCCCTCTTCGTGAAAGCCGGCCTAAAGGTAAGAATAAATGGTGACGATATCAAGGCCGAAATGCCGGAAATTGCTCAGTCAAAAAATCTTCAACCGGTACGCCAGCTAATCAAGAAGGATGGTGTTGATATTCTCATCGTTGCCGGTTTGTCGCCAGCAGAAGACAAGACACCCAGAGGATGGTACGTCTTCTGCAACGGGCGACTTGTCCTAGACGCGGATAAAACTGAGAGGACGGGGTGGGCTGTCGATTCTCACCCTGGATTTCACAGTAAGTTTAATCCCTTTCTTGGATATGTTTATTTTCGAAGCAAGGACGTGCGCAATTTGCCGTGGTCAACAACCAAAGACGATGTTGACTGGGAATCGCCAATTTACCAGAGCGCCTTGTCCGAAATGTGGTTGCTCAGCAGGCCAATTTTAGATTTCTTGAATGAGCTTTATAGTGACGTGAGAGAAGAGAGCGAACCAGAGCACGACGTCTTTCGGGGTGGCAAAGCGATACCACCTCAGAGGATTGCGAGTGGCCCCAATCGAATTTGGCAGGTAAAACTGAGAAAGCAAAGTGACGACGACCCTGTTTCAATTCAGTACAAGCGCCCCAAAAAGAAGCTCAAAAAAGTGAAAGAAGCCCTTGGAAGATCAAGCATGTCGGCATCCCGAATTGGCGAATATACGTTCGATTGGTTTTACGACAGGAATTGTAAATAATGGCTCGTCCGACCGACTCTTTCAAACAATTTGATTATTCATTGCGCCCTTCCAAGCAGGTTGAACGGAAGGCCATGATCGAAGTCCTTTTGAACCTTTCCAGCGCGGGATACGCAATTTCCGACTATACATATCTTGGGTTTGGATCCGTTTATTATGTTGATTTCGTAATGTTTCATAAATATCTATTCATTCGGAAAATGGTGTGCATCGAATGGGGAGATGTCGAAAAACGCATGAAATTCAATAAACCGTTCAAGTTCATTAAATTAAAGCTTATGCCGTTGGCCAGCTACATTCCCAGCCTCCGCCCGAAAGAGCGACGAAGTTGTCCCGCCTTTAGTTGAAATCTGAAAGAGAAAGCAGCGGCTCTCGACCCGAACTCGGATAGAGTTCGGGTTGCAAACTCTACTTTGAGAGGAGAGCCGCTGTGAAGAAA
>Ga0302326_10013263_pt1 | contig 17478 bp, 16 predicted proteins | sample Palsa_T0_3_FD_202264 | JGI IMG/M metagenome (GOLD analysis project Ga0302326, IMG submission 202264) | Peat permafrost microbial communities from Stordalen Mire near Abisko, Sweden - Palsa_T0_3 | ecosystem: Environmental > Terrestrial > Soil > Palsa > Peat permafrost | place: Sweden: Abisko... | reverse complement strand
TGCTCAAGCCGGCCGCGGACGCGGCACCGGCGGTGCGCGAAGCGGCGACCGCCCACGTCACCCAGACCATCAGGCCGGCCATGACGCGGCTGGCCGAGCTGCTCAGGCGCGAACTGCGGCCGGTCGGCCGGCCCGACGACCGGGTCGGCATCCGCGAGGTCCCCGGCGGGGACGCGGGCTACCTGGCCGCGGTCGCGCGGCACACCACGACCGCGCTGTCACCGGCGGAGATCCACGCTATCGGGCTGGCCGAACTCGACCAACTGGCCGGACTGTGGTCGAAGACCGGCCAGGAGGCATTCGGCGAGCGCGACTTCACCGTGATCGCCGCGCGGATGCGGGACGACCAGGCGCTGCGATTCCGCACCCGCGAGGAGATCATCGCGGTCGCGCAGGACGCACTCGACCGGGCCGAGGCCGTCCGCGGCACCTACTTCGAGCATTACGACATCCCCGACTGCGTCATCGAGGAGATCAACCCGATCGACGCGGACAACACCGCGATGGCCTACTACCGGCCGCCGGCCGTCGACGGCAGCCGCCCCGGCGCGCACTGCCTGCTGACGACGGAGCCCGGTGAGCGGTACCGATACGAATACGAGCCGCTCGCGTTCCACGAATCGGTGCCCGGGCACCACCTGCAGCTGGCGACCGCGCAGACGCTCGACATCCCGCGCTACCGACGCCACATCGACGCCGAGCTGTGCGCATTCAACGAGGGCTGGGGGCTGTACGCCGAGCGCCTGGCGGACGAGATCGGCCTCTACAGCAGCCCGGTCGCGCGGCTGGGGATGCTGTCGTTCGCGTCGCTGCGGGCGTGCCGGCTGGTGGTGGACACCGGCCTGCACCAGCTGGGCTGGTCGCGCCGGCAGGCGGTCGACTTCATGTACGACCACACCGCCACCACCCGCGGCAACGTGCGCAACGAGGTCGACCGGTACATCGCCTGGCCCGGGCAGGCACTCGCCTACGTGACCGGCAAACGCGAGATCGTCCGGCTGCGGGAACGCGCGCAGCGCACCCTCGGGCCGCGATTCGAGCTGCGCCGGTTCCACCACGCGGTGCTCCGCAACGGCGCGATCCCCCTCACCCTGCTCGACGACGAGATCGAGCGCTGGACCGCCACCGAGGCGTCGGCATGAGGGTGACCAGCATCGCCTCCGGCGCCATCGGCGGCGCGCTCGGCGCCCACCCGGACGAACTGGCCGAGTTCGTCGCCGCGCTCCCGGCCGCGTGATGCGCATCGCCGACGTGCTCGCGGTCCCGGTCCAGGCCGGCTTCTTCTTCGATGACCAGCTGGCCATCCGGGCGGGCGCCGGCCACGACGGGTTCGACTACACCGGAGAGCCCCGGATTCCCGGCTTCCGCCGGGTGCGGCAGCCCGGGGAGGCCGTGTCGGTGCTGCTCCTGCTCGACGACGGCGGGGTCGAGTTCGGCGACTGCGCGGCGGTGCAGTACAGCGGGGCCGGCGGCCGCGACCCGCTGTTCACCGCAGGTGACGCGGTCGCCGCGGTCGAGGAGGTCGTCGCGCCCGCGCTGCGCGACGCTGAGCTCGGCGAGGGGTTCAGGCAGGTGTCTGAACGTATGGATGCGCTGCCCGGACGCGACGGCGGTTTGCTCCACACCGGCGTGCGCTACGGCGTGACCCAGGCCGTGCTCGCCGCGGTGGCTCATTCCCGCCGGCTCACCATGGCCGAGGTCATCAGGGACGAGTACGGCACCGGCGCTCCGCTGCTGCCGGTCCCGCTCTACGCCCAGACCGGCGACGACCGCTACGGCAACGCCGAGAAGATGATCCTCAAGGGCGTCGACGTGCTCCCGCACGGGCTCGTCAACAACGTGGCCGAGAAGTTCGGCCCGTCCGGCGAGATCCTGGCCGGCTACGTTCGCTGGCTGGTCGGCCGGATCCGCGACCTCGCGCCGTTTCCGGGGTACCGTCCGCGGCTCCACCTCGACCTGTACGGATGCGCCGGGCTCGCGTTCGCCGGGGACACCGACGCCGTCGCCGCCTACCTGGCCGAACTGGGCCGAATAGCGCAGCCCTACGACCTCGCGATCGAGCACCCGATCGACGCCGGCTCGCGCGCGGCGCAGATCGCCACCTTCCGCAGGCTCCGCGACGGGCTGTCGCAGCGAGGGTCGGGGGTGCGCGTCGTCGTCGACGAGTGGTGCAACTCCCTCGACGATGTGCGTGCCTTCGCCGCGGCCGGCGCGGCCGACGTCATCCACGTGAAGACCCCCGACCTGGGCAGCATCGGCAACACCGTGCAGGCGCTGCTGCTGGCCCGCGACGCCGGGCTGGAGGCCTTCTGCGGCGGCACCTGCAGCGAGACCGACCGGTCGGCCCAGGTAAGCGCGCACGTCGCGATGGCCTGCCAGGCCAGCCAGGTGCTGGCCAAGCCGGGCATGGGCGTGGACGAGGGACTCATGATCGTGGGCAACGAGATGGCCCGCACCGCCGCCCTGGTGCGAGCGAGAGAGGCAGCGCGGCATGCGCGTGCCTGACCGCAATGGGCGAATCGTGGTTCCGGCCGACTCCACCGAGCGGGACGACGAGGGGACGGCGACCGTGCCTCATGCCGGTTTTACGAAGACCCGCGAGCCGATCGAGAACGGATGGCAGCTGTGAAGAACCTGGAACTCCCGCCGCTTGACGGCGTCCTGGCCAGCCTCGGGGAGTACGTGGCGATCCCGAGCGACAGCCGCAACGCCGGCCGCGGCACCATGCGCCGCGCCGCCGACTGGATCGCCGGCCGGCTCGACTTCGCCGGCGGCCGGGTCGAGGAGACCGGCGGCCACCCGGTCGTCCGGGGCGAATGGCTCGGCGCGGCCGGCGCCCCCACCGTGCTCGTGTACGGCCACTACGACGTGCAGCCGACCGGGGAGGAGTCCGAGTGGCTTTCCCCGCCGTTCCACCTCACCGTCGACGGCGACATCGCCCGCGGCCGCGGCGTCTCCGATGACAAGGGACCGGTCTTCCTCGTGGTCGCGATGCTTCAGGCGGCGATCGCGCAGCGGGGCGGACTGCCGCTGAACGTGAAGTTCCTCATCGAGGGGGAGGAGGAGATCGGCAGCCCGCATCTGCCCGAGTACGTGCGCGCGCACGCGCGCGAGCTCGCCTGCGATCTGGTGATCTCGGCCGACGGCGCGCAGTGGCGCCCCGACGAGCCCTCGCTGTCGGTCGCCTCCAAGGGACTGGTCGCGTTCACGATCACGGTCGAGGGCGCCCGCGACGACCTGCATTCCGGCCGCTACGGTGGCACGGTCGCCAACCCCGCGCAGGTGCTGGCGACGATCCTGGCCAGCCTGCACAACCCCGACGGGTCGGTCGCCGTCCCCGGCTTCTACGACGGGGTCACCCCGCCCGGCGCGGAACGGCTCGCGCAGCTGGACGCGGTGCCCTTCGACGATGCGCAGTTCGCCGCGCAGATCGGGGTCTCCGAGACCTGCGGCGAGGCGGGGTACACCACCCTGCAGCGCCTGTGGGAGCGCCCGACCCTGGAGGTGAACGGGGTGGCGGGCGGCGGCCGCTACACCGTGATCCCGCACGTCGCGCGCGGGTTCATCTCGTGCCGCCTGGTCGGCGAGCAGGACCCGCGGCGCGTGCTGGCGGCGGTCAGCGGCCACGTGAAGCGTCTCGGTGCGCGCGGCGTGCGCGTCACCGTCGAGCAGGACGGCGGGGCGGTGCCCGCCTACCGCATCGATCCGGCGCACCCGGCGATCGCCGCCGCCACCGAAGCCTTGCGAAGGGTCTACCCCTCTCAAGAGGTACTGCTGGCGGTGATCGCCGGCACGCTGCCCGCCACCACCCTGTTCGAGCAGGTCCTGGGGGCGAAGACGCTGTTCTTCTCGTTTTCCACGGCCGACGAGAAGCTGCACGCACCCAACGAGTTCCTGCGCCTGCGCCGCATCCACGAGGGCATGCGGGCCTGGGACGCGCTGCTCATCTCGATGGCAGACGGCCCCCACCGGCTGCAGCCGACCAGCCCGCCCGAGCACGCGGAGGCAAACGCATGAGCAACGACTACTCCTCTTTCGGCTACCTCGACGACCCGGCCGCGTTCGCGCGGTTCCCACTGGCACCGGAATCGGGCCGGGTGCCCCCCTACGACGGCGGCTTCGACGCGGCGACCGTCGCCCGCGCCGAGCGGCTGCTCGCGCGCAGCATCGTCGTGAGCCTGCACGATCACCCGGTCCGGTTCCCGGCCGACATGGCGCTGACGCCGCAGTACAACCGCACCGGCCGTCAGCACACCGCATTCGCGGGCCTGGCGTCATCGGGCCTGACCGTCGTGTTCGACAACATGATGGACGGCACCGCGTACGTCACCGGGAACACCCCGTGGCAGTGGGACGACGTGGTGACGGACCTAGGGATGCGGCAGGCGGACATCGCCCACGCCGACCGCGTCATGGTCGTGCGCACCCTGCGCGATATCCAGTTCGCGCACGAGACGGGACGGGTCGGCCTCGTGTTCGGCCTCGAGGCGGCCACCCCGATCGGCAACGACCTCGACAAGCTGGACATTCTGTTCGGCCTCGGCGTCAGGCAGGTCGGGATCGCCTACTCCGACTCCAACGGCCTCGGGGCGGGACTGAACGAGCCGGTCGACTACGGACTGACCGCGTTCGGCCGGCGCGCGGTGAAGCGGATGAACGACCTCGGCCTGGCGATCGACCTGTCGCACGCCTCCGACCGAACCGGGATCGACACGGCGGCGGCATCTAGCGCGCCGGTGCTCATGACCCACGCCGGCGCCCGCGCGCTGTGGGACATACCGCGACTCAAGGGCGACGACGTGCTGCGCGCGGTCGCGGACACCGGCGGCGTCATCGGCATCTCGGCCGCGCCGCACACCACGATCTCGGCCGAGCACCGCACCCACACGATCGCCTCGGTCATGGACCACTTCCGCTACTGCGCCGACCTGGTCGGGCTCGACCACGTCGGCTTCGGCCCCGACACCCTCTACGGCGACCACGTCGGCCTGCACCGCACCTTCGCGAGCCTGCTCGGACACTCGGCGTCAGCCGGCCCCGAACACCCGGTCGTGGAGTACGTGGACGGACTCGAGAACCCCAGCGAGGCCTTCCACAACATCGCCGCGTGGCTCGTCCGCGATGGCCTCAGCGACGAAGAGATCATCAAGGTCCTCGGCGGCAACGTCCTCCGCGCCCTCGCCGAAATCTGGCCCGCGTAACGCGGCAGGACCGCTATCAGCCAGAATGGCGCGGTTCGCGACGTCAGAGGGCGCCGAGCAGCGCGATGAGCTCGCCGACCTGGTAGGCGGTCGGGAAGTCCGGCGCCGCGTAGCGAAGGGTGCGACCGTCCGCGAGCTCCATCCCCGGTACGAGCAGCGCGTGCTCGGTCATACGGGTCCTGAGCACCTCGACCTCCAACACGACCGGGCCGTCGAACCGCAGCGGCTTGACCGACCCGCGGTCTGCGAGCGCCTTCGGTACCTCCTGCTCGATCCTGTCGCAGGCCTCATCTGGATGCAGCAGCGCAGCCGCGCGGGCTCCCAGGGCACGCTTTACCACCACCGATCGCATCCCCGGCGCCACGCAGGCCGCCTCCGCGGCAACGCTATCGTCGCCGGCGACGAGCACCGGAGGGACCTGCCCCAGGGCTTGGGCGTGCCGCGCAGCAGTACGGCGCGGCGGTCGAGTCGCTCGGGCAGCAGGTTCCTGAAGGCCGCGCTCGCCTCGGCGGTGAGCAGGACACGGTTGCGCTCATACTCAGCGTGGCCAGGGCTGATGTCGTCACCGCAACCGCCTTCTCCCCAGTGAACCCCGCCCCAAAGTACACGCGATGACGGTAACCGGACCGGGTCCGCCGACCCGAACTCCGCGCGGATCGCGTCTGTGTGCTCACCGAACGCGGGTACCGGCCCCATCATCGGCTCCTGACCGGCTGCCTGGACGGGCGGGAGCAGGGCGTCGACGTCTCCCGCTGGCGTCCGGACCGGGCGCCAGCGGCCGCGGGCGCGCAGCTCCGGGTGCTGGGTCAGCTCGCCCGGCGTGCGGAGCCGGGCGCAGGCGATCCCGGCCTGCTCGAGCGCCGCGATGACCTCATCGGCCGTCTGGTTCGCGAAAGAGTCCTCGATGATCGCGGCCAGCTCGTCGTTGCGGGCCGCCCGGTCCGGGTTGCTCGCGAAGCGAGGGTCGGTCGCCAGGTCACCCCGCCGCAGCACATCGTTGCAGAATACGAGCCACTCCCTTTCGTTCTGAATCCCGAAAAAGACGGCACCGTCGCCGGCGTTGAACGGTCCGTACGGGGAGATCGAAGGATGCCTTGCCCCGGTCCTCGGCAGCGGCTGCCCGCCGTAGTGCGAGAAGTAGACCGGCTGGGTCATCCACTCGCCGAGGGCATCGATCATGGCCACCTGGAGGACCGTGCCGACCCCGGTGCGCTCCCGGTCGTAGAGGGCGGTCAGGATGCCGCTGTAGGCGTACATGCCGGCCGCGATGTCGGCGACGGAGATCCCCGGCCTGGCCGGGCTCTCCGGTGTGCCGGTCGCCATCACCAGGCCAGTCTCGCACTGCACGAGCAGGTCGTAGGCCTTCTTCGCCCGGTAGGGGCCGTCGGGGCCGTAGCCGGAGATCGAGCAGCAGATCAGCCCGGGCCGGTCCGCCCGCAGCGCCGACGGGCCGAGCCCGAGGCGGTCGGCGGCACCCGGGGCCAGGTTCTGGACGAACACGTCGGCGGCGTCGATGAGCCTGCCGAGGAGGTCACGGTCACCGGGGTCCTTGACGTCGAGCTCGACGCTCTGCTTGCCCCGGTTGAGCCAGATGAAGTGACTGGACTGGCCGAGGGTGGTCCGGTCGTAGCCGCGGGCGAAGTCGCCGCCGCCCGGCCGTTCGATCTTGATGACCCGCGCGCCGAGGTCAGCCAGCTGACGGGTGGCGAAGGGGGCGGCCACGGCCTGCTCAAGCGAGACGACCATGAGACCGTCGAGGGGGTGTCGCATGATGTTTCGATTATGCTCCGGCAAAACGGCCGGGATTTATCCGGGCTCGCTCGCGGTGGCGTGGGAACTGGTCGCGCTGTACGCCGGATATGTCCGCGAGCGCGACGAGGCGGCGGCCACATCGCCGGGGGGATGGACCAGCGGCGCGGTACGCGGGAAAGAGCGCGGGGTCAGCCAGCGAGAGAGGCTCACGTTCGCCGCCAGCGCGCAGTAGGCGAACCAGCCGATGACCGCGACCGCGCACAGCACATAGGAATCGCCGAGAATCTGCTGCCACGGTGCCCAGTTCAGTTCCCGGTCGCCGCCTTGGGGCAGCCAGCACTGCGGTCCGACCGTGAAAAGGACCAGGCCCGCGAGCGCGAGCCGCCGGGCGCTGATGGCCAGGCACAGCAGCGCGGGCAGGGCCCAGACCCAGTGATGGGACCAGGAGATCGGCGAGACGAGCAAGATGGCAAAGGCGTTGAGTACCAGCGCCAAGTGCTTATCGTCGGCCGCGAGCGCCTGGCGCATGCCCACGCAGGCTGCCGCCAGGACCACGAGCGATATGGCCAGCCAGAAGTAGATGAACGGCATCGTGCCCGGATGGAGACCGGCCCGGGCCAGCACCCCGAAGATGCTCTGGTTGGTCGCATTCTGCGGTTCGCCGATCCGGCCGACATCGAACAACGTGCTCGTCCAGTAGCGCGCAGAGTCCGCCGGAGCCAGCAGGAATCCCAGCCCGGTGGCGGCGGCGAAGGTGGCGCCCATCGTCGCGGCGGCCCGGTAGTCGCGTCGCAGCAGAAAGAACAGAATGAAGAGAGCCGGCGTCAGCTTCATCGCGGCCGCCAGCCCGGCCAGCAATCCCCGCGGCCAGCGGGGCGAGTCGCTGAGGCAGTCCGCGATGACCATGGCCATCAGGAACACGTCGACCTGGCCGTAGGCGAGATTGCCGCGCACCGGTTCAAGCAGCAGGGCGACCGGCAGCACCCAGACCAGCTTCCAGCCGAGTCGGCGGTAGAACGGTCCGAGCGCCAGCGCGAGCACGGCGACGATCCCGAGATCCACGAGGACGCCGGCCGCCCGCATCGGGATCAGCGATAGGGGCGACAAGATGATCGCGGCCAGCGGCGGGTACGTGAACGGCATCCGCACGCCCTGGGCAGTCGGCGGCAGCGACCCGTAGAGATTGCCGCCCTCCAGCCATACGCGGCCGCCGATGCGATAGACATCAAGATCCAGGTGGTACGCCATGCAGGCGTACACGAGGATCGCCACACAGGCAGCGGCGAGCATGATGCGTGACTTCATGCCCTATCTCTACCGAGCGCCCGCGACGGTCACCGTAGCTATCTTCCTTATCTGGTCCTTCTTAACCGCTTATCCGGTTCTTCTTAATCGTGACCGGCGCATCATAGGTCCCAGCGTCGCAGCACCGGCTTGGACGGGTCCACCCATTTTTGGCCAACCGGGCTGGAGGGCAGGATCAGCCGGCGGGCGCGAAGCGGTAGATCGCGCCTGCGGTGTCGTCACTCACGTACAGCGCGCCATCTGGACCGGGCACCGCGTCCACCGGGCGTCCCCAGTAGCTTTGGTTGGAGTTCTCGAACCCGGCGATCAGGGTGACCGCCGGTGTCAGCGTGCCCTTCGCGGCCTTCCAGGGCAGCCAAAGCACCTCGGGTGCGCGCGGCGGGTGCCGGTCCCATGAGCCGTGGACGGCGACCACGGCGCCGCCGGACCACGGTGCCGGGATCTTGCTGCCCTCAAGGAACGCCATGCCAAGCGGCGCGCTGTGCGCGGGAAGCCCGACCGCGACCGGTGCCAGGGACGCGCAGTTGAGCTCGGCCCCGCCTGGGTTAGTCAGCGCGTTCGCGACCAGCGGTACGTTGGCCAGCGACCCGGACGGGCTGTTGTCGTCCTGGTCGGGGTCGCAGTAGGGCCAGCCCAGGTCCCGGCCCGCCGTGACCGGCACCACCTCGTCGGGCGGGTGGTTGTTGACGTAGGACTGGATGATCTGGCCGAACGCGTCTTTGAAGCCGCCATAGGCGTTGTTCGTCGGGTACGGGATGTTGTCCCGCTCGTTCACCGCTGTCCAGACCGTGCCGTTGGGCGCGACCGCCAGGCCCTCGCCGTTGCGGACCCCCCGCTCGACCACCCGGAGGTCCGTCCCGCCGGGGCGCACGGCCATGATCACCGCGCGCTGCGGTGACATCGTCCGGTCGTCGGGGTTGGCGTTGGACGAACTGCCCACGTTGAAGTAGACCGTCCCGTTGGCGGCGACCGCCACGTCCTTGGGCCGGTGCACGTCGTCGCCGCTGGAGTCGAGGTCCGGCAGGTTCTTAGCGATCACCGTGCGGGCGCCGCTGATCCCGTGGGGTCCCCACGGGTACCGGTCGATCTGGTTCGACTCCGCGACGTAGAGCACCCACTGGCCGTCGAGCCGGGCGAACGCCATGCCCTGGGGATAGGTAAGCCCGGACAGCAGGGTGGCCACGGTCGCGGTGCCCGCGGCGTCCGGCCGCAACTCCATGATGCCGCCGTTGTCGGGCACGCTGACGAGGAGATCGCCCTCCGGCGTCCAGGCCTCCATCCGCGCATCGGGCACGCGCGCCCACACCCGGGCGGTCCAGCCCGACGGCACCGAAAGGCGGTGCGGCGTCGACAGCGCCCCGCCGCCCTCGCCTGCGGGAACGACGAGGGTCGTGGTCGAATCCGCCTGCGGCGGCGTGGCTCCGGCCGACATCGAGGACGCGGCCGACGCAGACGCGGCCGCTGATGAGGGCGCCGTCGATGCGGGCGTCGTCGGCGTGGTCGCGTGTCCCTGGCTCGCAGCCGGGGAGCAGGCGGCCACCGCGGCGACAGTCGTCGCGACCAAGGCCAGCGGGAGATGGCGGAAATGCCCCGTCATGATCTCACCACCCGTTCGCTAGTCCAAAGCATCGGCCAGAGCACGCGGACCCCGTCACCGCGCGGCGATACTCGCTCATCGTAGGGCGCAAGGCCGTCCGGCGGACGGCAATGCGCAGGTAGAGGTCGCCGCAGCTCGTTCGTTCAATTGTTGGACTGTGCTAATTAGCAGTGCGGCAGCGGTGATATTTGACTGCTACTTCCAACGAAAGTGCACGAAAAGGCGACCGAAGTTCTTTGAGTCTTTTTCCACTCGGTGATAGAGCGGTTTGATGTCCTTGCGCTCAAGGAACCGAAGCACGTGCTTCTTCAGCTGGCCCGTCCCCTTGCCGGGGATGATCTCGAGGAGCGGCGCCTTCTTCGCGACGGCCTCGTCGAACTTCTGCTTCAGCGCCTTCTCGATCTCGGGCCCTGAGTTGTAGATGTCGTGCAGGTCCAGCTTGAGCTTCACCGGACCAGGCTACGCCCTGCCGGCCAGCGGCGACATCGGTCGGGGAGCCGAGGCTTACAGCACACCGGGAACGGGCTCGCCGCCCTGGTCGGGCTCGCCGTGGGGCCAGAGGGTGGCGATGATCTTCGCGGCGGTCTGCGGGGCGTCGCCCTCGGCGAGCACCGTCTGCACCTGCTGCTCGCCCGGCGTCGGGGGCTCGAGGGCCGCGAGCTGGCTGTCGAGCAGCTTCTCGGGGAAGAAATGACCAGGCCGGGCCAGCAGCCGCCGGTCAAGCACCTCCCTGCTCACCATGAGGAAGACCATCGTGGCGGCGGGCCGCCCGTCGAGCAGCTCGTCCCGGTACGCGCGCTTGAGCGCCGAGCAGGTGATCACCCCGGACTGCCCGTCAGCGATCCTGGTGTCGATCCAGTCCTGGACCGCGCGCAGCCACGGCTGGCGGTCCTCGTCGGTCAGCGGGATGCCGGCCCGCATCTTGGCGATGTTGGCTTCCGGGTGGAAGGTGTCGGCATCGGCGAACCGCCAGCGCAGTCGCCCGGCCAGCAGCGCGCCAACGGTCGTCTTGCCGCTCCCGGCCACGCCGGCCACGATCAGGATCACAGCCGGGATTCTATGCCGGTGATCGGCCGACGCTCAGTGGATGAAGGCGCCGACCGCGACGGCGGCGAAGACCACCGTCAGGTACACCAGTGACAGGTGGAACAGGCGCATCGTAACGAGACCATCGGTGCCGTTGCTGCCTGCTGCGCCGGCGGCACCCGGGGCGTCCATCCCGCGCGACAGATGGAAGAGCCGGTGCACCTCGTAAAGGAACGCCGCCCCGGCCACGATCGCGACCCCGCCGTACACCGGGCCGGCCCAGGGCCAGACCGCCAGCGAGACGGCCACCATCAGCCAGCTGTACACGACGGACTCGGCCAGGACCCGGCGCACCGAGGCGACCACCGGGAGCATCGGGATGCCCGCGCTGCGGTAGTCGTCGCGGTACTTGATGGCCAGCGCCCAGAAGTGCGGGGGCTGCCAGAAGAACACCACCCCGAACAGCAGCCAGGCCGGCGCGGGCACCGTCCCGGTGGCGGCGGCCCAGGCGATCAGCACCGGCGCGGCGCCGCAGGCGCCGCCCCAGAGCGTCGATTGCGACGTGTGCCGTTTCAGCAAGATGGTGTAAATCACAACGTAGTAGAAGATCGCCGCGAGCGTCAGGCCGGCCGCGAGCAGGTTGGTGGTGGCGGCGAACAGCGCCACCGCGACCACCCCGAGCGCGAGGCCGAAGATGAGCGCCGATCGGGGCGCGACGGTGTGCTTGACCAGCGGCCGGGAGGATGTCCGGCGCATGATCTCGTCGATGTCCCGGTCGATGTAGCAGTTCAGCGCGTTCGCGCTGCCGGCCGCGAGCGCGCCGCCGAGAACCACGACGACGGTGACGAGCAGTGACGGAAGGCCTCGGTAGGCGAGGAAGAGCGTGGGGACCGCGGTGATCAGCAGCAACTCAACGATTCGCGGCTTGCACAGCGACACGTACGCGCCAACGGTTGCGCGCAGCGTGGCCTGCTGTCCGGGCAGGTCGGCCGTAGTGCGAACTGGCCGACGGACGTTAACCGCGCTCACCTGGGATAAGACCACCTTCCGCGGCCCACTGGGCCGGGCGCCGCATCGAGACTACTCCGCGTCTGCGGGTCAGGCGCCACGTCGAGACTACACGGCGTCGTAGTGTGCCGGCACGGCAGGTCGCGGGGCATACGTTCGGAAGGCCGATTGCTGGGAAAGGGTGTCAGCGCGGCAACAATCTCTCGGGGGTCATGTGGCGGCGGGTCAAGTGCCGGGATCTACCTACCGGCTGCAGCTCACGCGGGACTTCGGGTTCGCCGAGGCGGCCGAGGCGGGCGAGTACCTTGCGAATCTCGGTGTGACGCATGTCTATCTGTCGCCGGTGCTCGAAGCGGTCCCCGGGTCCATGCACGGATACGACGTCACCGACCACTCGCGCATCAGGGGCGAGCTTGGCGGCGAGGAGGGTCTCCGTGCCATGGCCAAGCGACTGCGCGGCCTCGGCCTGGGCATCGTGGTCGATATCGTGCCGAACCACATGGCCGTGCCCTCCGACCTGACGCTCAACCGGCAGCTATGGTCGCTCCTGCGGGACGGCCCTACATCGCGCTACGCGCCCTGGTTCGACATCGCCTGGGCGGAGCAGGACGGCCGGATGCTGCTGCCGATCCTGGGCGACCCGCTCGAGTCGTCCCTGGGCGCCCTCCGGGTCGACCCTGACGGCGGACCGGACGGCGAGCCGGCCCTTCGCTACTTCGACCACGTGCTGCCGCTCCGGCCGGGGACGGCGCGGCTGCCCACGCGCGACCTGCTGGAGGCCCAGTGCTACCGGCTGTCCTGGTGGCGGGACGCCTCGACCGAGCTGAACTGGCGGCGCTTCTTTAACATCACCACGCTGATCGGGGTCCGGGTCGAGGACCCGGCCGTGTTCGACGCCACCCACGAGGTCATCGTCCGGCTGGTGGCCGAGGGGCTGGTGGACGGCCTCCGGATCGATCACCCGGACGGGCTCGCCGACCCTCGCGGCTACCTGGCCAGGCTCGCGTCCGCGACCAACGGCGCGTGGACGGTGGCGGAGAAAATCCTCGAAGCGGGCGAGACGCTGCCTGCCGACTGGGCCTGCGCGGGCACGACCGGTTACGACGCGCTGCGGATAGTCGACGGGCTGTTCCTCGAACCGGGCGCGGCCGACGCGCTGACCGCCGAGTACGCGCGCTTCAGCCACCGGGCGGGCGACGACGCCGTGGCCCTGCGGTTCGCCGGCGTCGCGACGGCGGCCAAGCGAGAAGCCGCCGACACGATGCTCGCGGCCGAGGTGAACCGGCTGGCCCGGCTGGTCGCTGGCGTCTGCCCGGGCGCCGCCGAGGACGACGCCCGCGCGGTGCTGGTCGAGGTGCTGGCGGCGTTCCCGGTCTACCGCGCGTACGTGCACCCCGGTGAGCCCCCGTCGGCGGCGGCGGAGGCCGCCATCGCCGGCGCGGTCGCGGAGGCCGGGCGGCGGCTGTCCGGGCGGTTGGGCGGGCTCGCCGACGATGTCGGCGCGGCCGTGCTCGGCTCGCAGCCGCCGGTGAGCGGCGCGGCGGTCCGGGCGGCCGAGCTGGTCGTGCGGTTCCAGCAGACCACCGGCCCGGTGCTGGCCAAGGGGGTCGAGGACACCGCCTTCTACCGATGGTCGCGGCTGCTGACGCTCAACGAGGTGGGCGGCGATCCCGACCGGTTCGGAGTGCTGCCCGAGGCCTTCCACGCGGAGGCCGCGCGGCTGGCGGCCAACTGGCCTGCCACCATGACCACCCTGTCCACCCACGACACCAAGCGCGAGGAGGACGTCAGGGCCAGGCTCGCCGTGCTGGCCGAGCTTCCCGCGCGCTGGGGCGCCCAGGTGGCCGAATGGCATCAGCGTGCGACCGGGCGCTCCCTCGGTGACGCCGCGACCGCGGTGGACCCGGACACCGAGTACCTGATCTGGCAGACCCTGGTCGGCGCCTGGCCGATCAGCGGGGAGCGGCTGGCCGATTACCTGACCAAGGCGATCAGGGAGGCGGATCGGCGAACCTCGTGGGCCGACGAGAACGCCGAGTACGAGGCGGCGGTGCACGGCCTGGCCGCCCGCGCGATCGACGATCCCGGGCTGTCGGGATCGATCGGGGAGTTCGTCGCCGGGATCGCCGCCGACGCCCTGGCCAATTCGCTCGGCGTCAAGCTGGTTCAGCTCACCATGCCGGGGGTGCCCGACGTCTACCAGGGCTGCGACCTAGCCGGGCTCTCCCTGGTCGACCCGGACAACCGGCGCGAGGTGGACTTCGCCCGCCGCCGCGAGCTCCTGGCCGACTTGGACGCCAGCGGCCTCAGCGGGGACGACCCAGCCGGGGCCGGCGGCTTCAGCCTGGACGCGGCCAAGCTGCTCGTCACCGCCCGCACGCTGCGGCTGCGGCGGGCTCATCCGACCTGGTTCGCCGGCCGCTACACGCCGGTGGCGGCGACCGGCCCGGCGGCGGGCCACGTGCTCGCCTTCGCCCGCGGTGACACCGCCGACGGGGGGCCGGCCATCACCGTGGCAACCAGGCTCCCGGTCGGCCTGCGCGACCGGGGCGGCTGGTCAGATACAGTTCTCCCGCTCGCCAACTGGGGGCGCGGATGGATGGACGTGCTCACCGGCGCGGTATTCCGCGGGGAGCGCGTGCTACTCGGCGAATTGACGCGGGCGCTGCCCGTGGCGCTGCTTGTTCCGGAGGGTGAGTGACCGTCTTCAGCGTGTGGGCGCCGGCCGCGGATCGGGTGGACGTGGAGGTGGCCGGACGGCCTCAGCCGATGTCGCCCGCTGACCGGCCGGGCTGGTGGACCGCGGACGTGGCGGACGCGCCGACCGGAACCGACTACGCCTTCCGCCTTGACGGCGGCGAGCCGCTGGCCGACCCCCGCTCGCCCCGGCAGCCGGCTGGCCCGGCCGGACCGAGCCGGACCTACGACCAGTCGGCGTTCGCGTGGACGGACGATCGCTGGCACGGTGCGCCGCTCTCCGGCGCCGTCGTCTACGAACTGCACGTCGGCACGTTTACCCCGGACGGGACGCTGGACGCCGCCATTGAGCGTCTGGACCACCTTACTGATCTTGGCGTGACCGTGGTCGAGTTGATGCCGCTGGCCGCGTTCCCCGGCAATCACGGCTGGGGGTACGACGGGATCGGCCTGTGGGCGGTGCACGAGCCCTATGGCGGACCGGACGCGCTGAAGCGGTTCGTGGACGCCTGCCACGCGCGCGGGCTCGCCGTCTACCTCGATGTCGTCTACAACCACGTCGGGCCGGGCAACCGGCTCGCCTCGTTCGGGCCTTACTTCACCGACGCGCACACGACGCCGTGGGGACCGGCGGTCAACCTGGACCAGCCGGGCTCCGATGAGGTGCGCGCGTTCATCGTCGAGAACGCGCTGACGTGGCTGCGGGACTACCACCTGGACGGGCTCCGCCTTGACGCGGTGCACGCGCTGGTCGACAACCGCGCGCTGCACATCCTGGAGGAACTGGCGGCGGCCGTGGACGCGCTGGCGGCGGCGACCGGGCGGTCGCTCACTCTCGTGGCCGAGTCCGATCTGAACAACCCCAGGCTGATCACGACCAGGCAGGCGGGCGGGTACGGGCTCGACGCGCAGTGGGACGACGACTTCCACCACAGCGTGCACGCGCTGGTCACGGGCGAACGGCAGGGGTACTACGCCGACTTCGGCGCGATTTCCGGCGTCGCCAAGGTGCTGACCAGCGCATACTTCCACAACGGGACCTGGTCGACGTTCCGGGGCCGGACCCATGGGCGCCCGGTGGACACCCTGTCCATGCCGGCCTACCGATTCGTCGTGTTCACCCAGGATCACGACCAGGTCGGCAACCGGGCGGTGGGCGACCGCCTCCCGGCCACGCTGGCGGGCCACCCGAACCGGGACGGGCTGCTCCGCATCGCGTCCGGCCTCCTGCTCACCGCGCCGTTCACGCCGATGCTGTTCATGGGCGAGGAGTGGGGCGCCGACACCCCGTGGCAGTTCTTCACCGACCACACCGACCCCGAGCTGGCGGCGGCGGTCAGCGCCGGTCGCAGGTCCGAGTTCGCCAAGTTTGGCTGGGGGATCGCCGACGTCCCCGACCCGCAGGACAAGGAGACGTTCCTCCGCTCCAAGCTCAACTGGGACGAGCCCGCCCGCGACCCTTACCGCTCGCTACTCGACTGGTACCGCGCCCTGCTGGCGCTGCGCCGGTCCCGCCCCGAACTGGCCGACCCGCGCCTGGACCAGGTCCACGTCGACTACGACGAGGACGCCCGCTGGCTGCTCATCCACCGCGGCCAGCTCCGCATCGCCGCCAACCTGGCCCCAGCCGACGCGACCATTCCCCTCGACGGCTCCACGACGAAGCCAGTCCCGCTGATCACCTCAGCCAACGGCATCTCAATCGCCCCCGACGCCGTCACCCTTCCCCCCGCCACCTTCGCAATCCTCGACCTGTCACCGGGATCGTCGCAAAAGCGTTAACGGCGTAGTCGTGCCGGGACTTGGTCAGTGGGCGTCGGCTGGAGCGAAGGTGATGTCTGCTGTGCTGACGGTGCCTGCGGTGCGGCCGGGGGCGCTCTGGTACTGCCAGTAGAGGTTGGTGTGGGTGATGACCTGCTCGGGGGGCGGGGCGCCCCACTGGGTCTTGTCCCCGGTCGTGTGCGCGTCGCCGACCAGCGTCACGTCGTAGCCGCGGGTGAACGCGCCGTGCAGGGTGGAGCGGATGCACGCGTCGCTCTCGGCGCCGGTGACGATCAGCTGGCCCACCTCGCGCTCGGCCAGCAGTGACTCGAGATCGGTCGCCTCGAACGAGTCGCCGTACCGCTTGTGCACCAGAGGCTCCGAGTCCAGGCGGACCAGTTCGGGTACGAGGTCCCACGCCTCGCTGCCGAAGGGCATCTCCTCGTCGTCGGTGTGCTGCACCCAGACCACGGGCACGCCCTGCGCGCGCGCCTCGCCCACCAGGGTGTTGATGTTCGCGACGACGCCATCGCGGTTGGGGGCGCCGGTGACGACCGCGTTCTGCACATCGATGACGAGCAGCGCGGTGTTCGGCCGGTCGGGCAGGGTCGTCATGGGGACCTCCTCATCGTGGATCCATCCGGTGTCGTCCCTCACAGTAAGCCGCCCCACCGACATTCCGGAGGTCTGGCCCGAGGTCGCCCGGTCCGGCCACGGTCTGGTGAGCAATGCGGGGACAGAGCAAGCCGCGTGCGTTCAGTGGGACTGGTCTTGTCTTTTCTTGTTTTTATCGCACGAGGTTGCGGGCGCTGAATCGGCGCGGGCGGACCTGTTTTCCGCGGATGGCCGGAGTTACGCTCAGCGGGATCTGGCGAAGGGTGTGCGCGATGACGGTGCGGTTCCCTGACGAGCCCGGCTTCCAGGGCCGGTTCGCGCCGGTGCGGATGGTGCACGACTGGGCGGTGACCGAGAACTTCGTGGTCTTCCCGATCATCCCGCTCACCGCATGCTCCAGGACATCGTGCACGTCGCGCCCGACCGGCGCACCGCCTACGCCCGGTTTCGGACGCTGATGCAGGCAGGCACGCACGAGTCCGTCGCCACCGAGGAGGCGCCGGTGCGCCAGTGGTT
>Ga0302326_10013262_pt1 | contig 17479 bp, 28 predicted proteins | sample Palsa_T0_3_FD_202264 | JGI IMG/M metagenome (GOLD analysis project Ga0302326, IMG submission 202264) | Peat permafrost microbial communities from Stordalen Mire near Abisko, Sweden - Palsa_T0_3 | ecosystem: Environmental > Terrestrial > Soil > Palsa > Peat permafrost | place: Sweden: Abisko... | reverse complement strand
GATCTTTGACCCGGATCCGGATCGGACACGCTGCGCAGTCATGTCTGGCAGCTCCTCACGTGCGGCGAACTGCGAGCATCTTTGGATCAATACCCTCCGAAAAATCTCAGGTGATGGCAGCTGTCCCCGGCAAGACCTTCGACTACCGCTGCGAGAGCGAGGTCAAGGATGTATCTGGCACCCCGCGGGCTGTTCGCCGTCAGAGGCTGAGGTACCGGTATTCGCGCTCGGTGTAGAGAAGTGGAACAGGCGAGATGTGCCGATACCGAGAGGTTCTCAGTGGCACTTTGAGAGGGCTCGGTGCCGGACATACCCGCTCGCTTTGGCTCGACCGTCGATCTACGATCGGCCCAACGGATTCAGATGCGGTGAGGTGGTCGTATGAAGGCACCAGCCCAGTTTGCTCAAGCGGTTGAGGACCGGCCCGTTCTGCCGCCGGGCGATTGCGAGCGAGTATCGGGCTACGGCGTGATGGGACTGCCGTTCGCCTCGGGTCATGTCCTCGGACTGCGCCGGTGGACGGCTTCGTCCGTGGGCGACCAATTCACATCGATCTGGCACCGCAATCCCGCGGGGCGCTGGACCTTCTACGAGTCGACTGACTGTGATGTGGCGTGCACGCGCTACTTCGGAGCTGATGTGGAGCGCGTCCGGGAAGGGCCGATCGATCTTGAATGGGAGGCACCCGATCGCCTTCACGTACGCACCGGGGACGGCGCAGTTGAATGGGTGATCGAAACAGGGGCGAGCGTAGCAACACGGTTGATGAGCTCGATCGGCTCGCTCGTGCCGCTGGGCGCCTGGCAGTCAGGATTGGTGCTCAAGGCGATGGGTGCGGCGGCCGGGCGGGTCCTCGGCGTCGGAAAAGTGCAGCTGACCGGCACAACCTCCAACCAACAGCATTTCGATGCCAATCCCTTGCGCATCTGGTACGTGACTGCGAGTCAGGCCGTCGTCGAAGGTGAAGATCTGGGACCGATCGGCGCCTTGGCCGAGCAGGCTCACATGGCCGACTTCTACTTCCCGCAACGCGGCGTGTTCGCGGTTGGCCGGGTGTTCATCAACCCCCTCAATTCGACGCGGCCCGGGCCCGGGGCACTGACGGCCGCTCGCTGATTCCCGGAGGCGCGGATGCCAGAGAGTGCCCACGTACCGATCGTGCCCGCCGTATGGGCCGACTTCTACACGGAGACTCGTATCCCAGCGGCCTTGCGAGTTGGCGACACCCTTCGTGTGACGGGACACACCGGGGAGACGGGTGACGGCGTTTTCTCCTCCGACCCGGAGACGCAGATACGTCAGGTGTTCTACAACATCGCCCTTACTCTGGACGAGGCCGGGGCGAACTGGTCCAACGTCGTGGAAATCAATTCGTACCACGTCGGCCTCGTGGAACAGTCAGAAGCCCTTCTCAGGGTTGCCGCTGAATTCCTCGTTGATCCGTATCCAGCATGGACGGCTGTGGGCGTCACAGAGCTCATCTTGCCGGAAGCAGTGGTCGAGATCAGGTGTGTTGCAATGATCCCGGAGCACGGCACATAGGCGACCGGAGATGTGGCCAACCGTTCCGCCAGGCATCGTCATGACGAAGTGACCGACTAGTTGACATCCAGCGGCGGGATGTCCCCCGTTTCCTAACTCGAAAAGTGCGGTTTTTTCGCCCTGTCTCAGCCGGGCGCTTACGGTCGCATCCTCCCAGCTCAAGGGCCGGGTCGGTTCACTCGATCCCTTCGGTGCGGCGGCGGTTCCCGCCGAAACGATGGGAGGAAAGATCGGATGACCGGGTTCGGGGTCCAGGTTGTGGGGACGACATGGCGGCGTTGCCCATCCTGCCCCCGTGCGGCCCCGGTTGACCGCGTATCTGGCGAACACTTCTGTGCTCATTATCGAGATGGTGGTGCAGTAGACATTCCGACCCGATGCACGCCCATTGGCGCACACATTGACCTATTCCCAAGAAACGCTGCACTTCAGTTCTCGACAAGAACTGCGCCTTCGCCAGTCTGGCCGCGACCAGACGGTTCAGCACTCGCCATCCATCTCCGGTTCACCCGCACGAGACGCTCCCGCGGGGGGACATTGCGCCGGGGTTACGATCGATCAGAGCGTCTTTTCGGTGTGGAACTTCGCCGTGCGCGTCGTTCTCGCCCGAGTTGCCGCCTACGTCACCTCGGCAGCGGGGCTCCGGTGCCTCCAGCACGGCACCCTCCACCCGTTCCACAGAAAGGCCCGAAAGCGTCGGGTCACCTCCACGTTCAACGATGCGCTCGCTGCGGTGGACTACGCGCTGTTCGAGGTCAGCTCACGACCTGAGAGCCAGAACCTCCGGCGACGGGTGCGGCTCGTCGAGGAAATTTTGTCCTCGTGTCCAGGCGGAAATCTGCTGGATGCCGGCTGTGGCCCAGGGAGTGTGGATCGCACGCTGTTACGCTCGCGTCCCCGCGATTTCCGCATCACCGTGCTAGATCAGTCTCTTCCAATGATCGAATACTGCGTCGCGAGCGCCCGCAACATCGGATCGCTCGCCCCGACCCTCGGTCGACTGGAGCGCATGCCCTACGCCAACGCCAGCTTCGATGTCTCCTTAGCCCTAGGCGTCTTGGAGTACACCGATGTCGAACTGGCGGTCGGGGAACTATCGAGGGTCACGCGCCCGGGCGGGCTGGTGGTCGTGAGCATGTTGAACGCATTGAGCTTCTACAGATTGACCGAATGGTATGTCTACCAGCCTCTCCTCCGAGCGTTGGGTTTCACCGAACGAGTCCTTGGACTTCGTGAGGAGAACCGCCACGGCGTTCAAAAGAGTGGCATCCGCGCCTATTCGGTCCGGGCGCTCCAGAAGCGCATGAAGAACGCGGGTCTCCTCCCGATCGAGATCGTGTACTACGACGTGACCTTTCTCGTTCCGCCCCTCGACCGCGTGCAGCTCCTACGGAGCAAAGCAGAACGGTTCGCTCGCCGGCACGAGGCACGGGGCAAGTCGTGTCGTTTGATGGGGACCGCATATCTCATCGTCGCAAGTCGGGCACGGGTGAATCTGCGACGTCCATGCGTGATGAGTCGGCGACGCCGTGCGAGACGCCGCCTGGTCCTCCCCGACGCCAATTCGACACATACTGGGATCGATTGATGTCGCAGAGGAGTAGGACGTCCGAGTTCCGGAGTCCCATCGGTAATCAGGCTCATGAAGAGACAAGGGGCGTGGGCTCTCGGGGCGAGTGGGATTGAGCCGACCCGTACTCGGATGCGTGGACCCCCAAAATGTGGGAATCTCACCGGGCGGCAAGTCCCTGAGGTCCTTCGATCCCGCAAAGAGAGGAAGCACCGTGATTGGTGTCAGTGTTGTATTCGACTACGAAGACGGGTTTGATCGCGCTCGGATTATCGAGGTGGCCAAGAACGCTCGCAAGATGTTCGAGGGCATGCCGGATCTTCGCTTCAAGTTCTTCACACTGGACGAGAAGCGACAGCAGGCGATGAACGTCTATGTCTGGGAGTCACAGGCGGCGGCGGAAGCCTTCTTCACCGAGGAGCTCCGGAACAGGGTGACTGGATTGTACGGCGTTTCGCCCACCATCAACTTCTTGGAGTTGGCTGAAGTCGTCGACAACGTGCACTCTTAGGACGTCGGCCAACCAGAGCCAGTGAAGTGTCCATGCCGACGTGAAGCGGGAATACAGAACGGGGGATTTCACAGACCACGGACCGTGGAACTATTGGGCGAATCGCGAGCGATCCAAGAGTGGGCCCAGCCAGGAGACGGCGTTCCTGGCGGCTTCGAGAACCTCGCTCTCGGTCGAATATTCACGACCGGAGAAGTAGCTGATCGGTGTCCACGCGCCCATGTCCTCGGGATCTCTCCGGAACTCTTCGAAACCGTAGGTCCCGTCGGGGCGCGAAAAAATGTCCACGCAGCGATTGGCTTCGTCCGTCTGATGATTGGCGTGAACGACCCAGGACCTATCGAGCCGTGAAGACATCGTGCACAATGCTATCGGTCCATTCGACGTTTGCTGTCTGCCTCTGCCGTTCCAGGTGCCTCCGATTGGTCCGATGCGATCGCCCCGTCAACCGACGCACGTCGGGCCGGGGAGGGACCGGTGTCACGTCGCTGTAGTGCCATTATCGAGGGATGACCGGCGAGATCGTGCTCAGGACCACGCGACTCCTACTTCGCCGATGGCGAGAGGAAGACTGGACTGCCTTTGCCGAACTCAACGCCGATCCTCGCGTGATGGAGTGGTTCCCGTCGACACTCACCCGAAGCGAGTCAGATGCGCTGGCCGACAGGATCGCCCAGCGACTGAACGACCAAGACTGGGGCCTTTGGGCCGTGGAAGTTCCGGGTATCGCCGACTTCATAGGATGCATCGGATTGAACCCAGCTGATGACACCTTGGGGTACCCAAGCGTCGAGGTGGGCTGGCGTCTCGCCGCTTCGCATTGGGGATGCGGCTACGCACCCGAAGGCGCGCGAGCGGCATTGGACTATGGATTCCGTACGCTCGCTCTTGATGAAATCATCTCCTTCACTTCGGTGGGAAACGCCCGATCCCGACGCGTGATGGAGAAGATCGGGATGGTTCATCAACCGGACGAAGATTTTGAGCATCCGCATATTCCGCCAACGTCACCGCTCAGTCGTCACGTCCTGTATCGGCGTACCCGGTTGGGTATTCAAGGGCTGATCCACCACGAATGTGGAGCCGGTTTGACCCCTGGATAATGTCGCCGCTGGCCTTCCGTCACCTGCCCCGATGGTCATTCCACCGGAGCGAGTGGACGGTGCGAGTGAGTCGAACATCTCAACGCGGCGAGCTGAGTACGCGACGTCCATCTCGTCCTTCGAGCCGCTGAAGCCCGCTTGACGGGTCGACGAGCACGTCAGAGCCATGCCAGCGCACAATCAAGCGGCACTTACCTCCAGCAAGTGTGCACTGTTTGTTATTTACGTTGCCGGTGTCTCGGTTCGCCGGGTAATCCTCAAGGGTTTCGGCCGGGAGGGCCGCACCGTCTCCTCCAACTCACCGTCCACTCCAATTCACTACGGTCATGAAGGGCCGGATCCAACCAGCGGCACCCGTGCTTTCGGGACTTTAGACCTCATTGAACGTGGTATGTAGTTCAGCGATCCTTATGGCTCGGTCACCCTCCTAACGGCGACAGGAGTCGTGGCGGTGATCTGTCCTTACCCTTGTCCGTACTCACCATTCTGCGACGCAAGCACGGGCGACCGTAGCCAAGGCCACCTCGAGCCAGCTATCAACGCCGGGACCGCGAGTAGCCGTCGGAGAAGCGTCACGACAATATGACCTAATGCCCTACTTGTACGGGTTCGCCTCGTGAGAGGATTACTCCGTGAGACAAGTATTGCCGTGGGTCCTTGTGGGCCTCGTCGCGGCCGGTGCTGCGCTGGGCATAAGGATCGGGATTGCCGATCAATTACCCTTGTCCGCCCAGGCCGGCGCCAGTACTGCAGGAGGAGGGACCTGCAATGGGACCTCCAACGCCTCCCCACCAACGACTTCTACGTTTCCTGGGTACTCGCTGCAGAACGCCATGACCGGCCCCCAAATAGTCAGTGATGCGAGAAAGGATGGCTACAACAACTATGCCGCAAGCGGGCCCACGGTACTACCGCCAGCCGGATGGATAAAGGCCAGTCACATTGTGGTGACCAGTGACGCCCTCGAAGAGCTCGGGTATAGCGACCCAACCCATCCTGGCGTCACCGGGGCGGGAATGAATATTGCTAACGACAAGGTGAACAGCTCTGGCGGATTTACATTCTGCTTCTCGCTCTCGGGTAAGAACTGGCAAAACGTCACTGTGGTGTTCATAGCTTGGCCAGCGGCCAACATATGGCAGGAAGGAGAAATAGACTTTCTGGGCGGCACTCCGCAGCAACCGGGGATCGAGGTTTTTCAGATCGGGGGGTGTACCCCAATCAGCAATCCCTGCAAGGTCGTATGGCAGTCACAATGGCCATCGACTGTCGAAAGCGGGCTGCATGAAATGACCGTCCTTTGGAATCCGACTACCGGCGACAGCTTCTATCTCGATCGGAAGCTCATCGCCACCGCACCGCCAAGTGCGACCGTCGGGATCCCTTCAACTCCTCACATACCTGCAATGCAGATACAGGACATGGGTCAAAATAGTTCCGTTCCCAAATCGTCTCCCTTGACGGCAAAGCTTTACTGGGTAGCCAGATATGCCTACAAATGACGAGCCTCGCCTAGCCCCGAGTCGGTCTTCGCAGATCATCTACGTTGTGAAGCGGTTCGTTGCCCGGAGCCCGACTATGACCGTACCCGGCTCGGTGACCGAGGTATTCGGCGACCACGTCACCTAGGCGAGTGCACCGACGCATGAACTTGAGCCTTTGGTCCCCAAGCGCCAGTTCGACAGCAGCGTGGTGACTGGGTATTCGGGCCGCCAATGACGATGACCTACCCAACGATGTGGATCGCTCGCCGAGCACCTGAAGGCTTGTCGGGGACAGCCTCGATGTCCTCATGTTTACTCATCACACACACTCCAGGTCCTCAGCTGGCCACCCTATCCCCGGGCGTCGCCGAGGCGCCGAGGTGTTCGGCAAGCCCGATGGACCGTCGAAGGCGCCGCTGAGGGTGCCCCCGTTTGACGGTTGCAGCAACCCCCTCGCCCTGCCCCGGTACGCCGGACCGAGGCGTAGTCTCTCGACACGTTGGCCATGCTTCGGACCTGGGTGCCCGTGGTCAACAACTGCAGCGAAGGTTACCAACCTTGCGTAGGCGCGTACATACAAGTCCACAGAGCTCGAGTATGGAATCATGAATAGGTGACCACAAAGGGCCGAACCGGCAATCGTCGACTGCTTCAAATCACGCTTGGCATTCTCACCGCCATTCCATTTGTATCTGGTTTGGTCGGTATGATCACGGGTCCCGTCACTCTTCCTGGTGGCGAGAGCGATGTGACGCCTACACTCGATAGTGAGTATCGATTTGTCATGGCGTCCTGGTTTGCGGTCGCACCCGTTATCTGGTCAACACTGCCACGGATAGAAGAGAAAACATCCACGCTCCGAATGGCGGTGGGTGTTGTTTTCATTGGCGGCGTCGCCCGGCTGATCTCGTGGCGCAAGGCTGGTAGACCTCATCCGATCTTCATCCCGGCCATTGTGCTTGAGATAATCGGCATGCCCGCGATTGCAGCCTGGCAGAGCCACGTCGCCGCGTTGGCCAAGTCCGATATTCGTGGCGAGTACTAAATCGACCCCTATCGCGCCGACACATATCCAAGCGACTCGTTCTCCACTCACGAGGGTGTCCCAGCATGTTCAGTGAGTCAATGGACCAGGGGTCGCCTCTTCATGCCGGGAGGGCGACGAACTGGGGGCCTTCACGATCGGCCTGAAGCCCCCCCTAGATCGTGACGGAGCCGTCTCGACTGAGCGTCCAGCCGGGATTGTGGGCAACTTCCCACACGTAACCATCGGGATCGGCGAACGCCCCCGTTATGCCGCCCCAGTCTGCACGAGCTGACTCGCGCACGATTGTGCCACCCGCTCCTTCTGCTTCGCTGAGAACCTTGGATACTTCCTCGGGCGAACGGACGTTGTACGCAAGCTCATTTCCGGGTGCCCCATGACCGCCGAGGGCGGTCCAAAAGTCCGAATACCATTCCACCTGCTTGAAAGAAGCACACTTCGTCGTCTGGTTGTTGAGCGCCACTCCATCCGAGCGCTTCATAGAAGGCTCGGGCTCGGGCCAAATCGCTAGCGCCGAGGGTAATGAGGCTGACACGCTGTTCCATAGACAAATTATGGCAGCCGAGACCGCCCCCGAACGCTGCCGGGTGTGGGTGACTCACTGCGGACCTGTGCCACCTTCGCTTTTGGGGTCCGGCCAAACGATCAGAGTGGGCGGATGCCGGGCCGCTCAACAGCACCGCTTCGCTCAACGCAACAGTGTCATAGGGGTTCCGCTACCATGCGGCCATGTCCTCCCTCTCCGATTTTCTGGCCGAACCACGCAACGTCATCGTCGCCGGGGTGAGGCGAGACGGCCGGCCTCATCTGTCGCCCAATCTCTTCTTCTGGGACGGCGAGCGGTTCTTTATCAGCACGACCCGCGTCCGGGTGAAGTACAAGATCTTCAGCCGCGATCCCCGGATCGAGTTGATCATCGACGACTCCACGGACCACCGCTACGTTCGGGTATCGGGGACGGTGGAGATCCTCGAGGACATCCAGAGCAACCTCCCGATGGATCGCGCCATCCGAGAGAAACACGGCTGGCAGGTTGGCAACGACGAGGAGCTCACGGCGTCGCTGGTCGCGGATAATCGCGTCCTCCTGGCAGTGACTCCTAGCAAGCCCTCCTCAGAGTGGAGCGTTTTGGGCGTCGAGGCCTGAACCCGTTTTGTTGGTCCGGGCGCACCAACGGAGATGGTTATCGGTACCGGCCAACCGGGGTCCTGTCCCAATAATCCGACCGAACCCGGTTTCTGAGTGCCACCGAACGCCGGCCTGGTGGCAGATTCCGTCGGATGAACTCCAACGAACGGTCACTGACAAGTGTGGGTGTGCTCCCCACCGGCCAGCATTAGTTTGGGGCGGATGACGCAGAGCACTGCCCTTCCCGAGTCCGCACCGAGTTCGGTGAGCGAGTACGGCGTCGATTGCACGAGGAACATGCCATCTGGATCGTTACGGTCAGCAAGGAAGGCATCCCACAGCCGAACCCGGTCGGATTCCTGTTTCAGGAAGAAAAATCCATCCTGATCTACAACATGGTCAATGCAAACCGCCTAAACCACGTCGCCGAGCGGCCTCAGGTCGCCCTGCACTTCGATAGCGACGGCACCGGGGGGGACATCGTGGTGTTCACCGGTACTGCGCGCCGAGCGGATGATATCCCCCCGCCACTCGAGAACCCGGCATTCCTCGCGAAGTACGGTGACAGCCTCCTCCGGGTAAGCGGTAGCGCGGAGGAGTTCGGCAGGAGGTTCCCGGTGCCCCTTCGGATCGAGCTTACGGGGATACGGGGCTTTTAGGCAGTTCTTGGAGTTGACCCGCTCTCGTGGACACTTCATTCTGGGGGAGACCCCAGAGGAAGGAGCCCGCTGTGGGTCGTCCATCGATTTATCCCGAGGAGTTCTGGCGGGAAGCTTGTGAGCTGGCTCGCCGTGGCGATCGCTCCATCCGCCAGGTTGCCGCAGGGCTCGGGATCCCCGTCTATTGGGATCTCGATCCGGGGCGCACAAGGCGATCGGGTACAGGTCGTTCGTGCGATTCGCCACCGCAGCAGGACGACCGCCGCTTTGCCGACGCGAGGCCAGAATCCCACAAAAGGGCAAGTGGCGGCCGCATCGTCCACCACTTGTTCAGCCTCCGTGGGTTGCCGTCCCGGTCGGCGAATTGCTCCAGGTCGACTGACATGAGCCAAACCCCACCGTCGAAAGGAATAGCGATGTCGCCGGAGCCGTTGAACTAGTCATGACGCCAGGCCACACGATTAGCATTGTCCCAACCGTCGCTCATGTGGAAGTCCGCCTTGGTGGCCGGCTGCTCGCCACCACCGACCGGGCCATGAAGCTCGACGAGACCGGGCTGCCCACCCGCTATTACCTGCCGCCAGACGACGTGCAGATGGATCTCCTGAGGCCCACGACATTCCATACCAATTGTCCGTTCAAGGGTGAGGCGTCATATTGGTCTCTCGACATCGACGGAGAGATCCATGACGGCATCGTGTGGAGCTACGAGACGCCGACGGTTCAAGCCGCCGAAGTGAGAGGGATGTTGTCCTTCTATCCTGACCGTACCGAGGTGAGAGTCGACGGTCAGCCGCTTCGAGGCTGACCCACCTGAGTTCGACCTCCGGCTTGTCAACCTGGCGACTCGCAGGCGGTGAGAGGTGCCGAAGCCCTGACGTCCGAGCGCCAAATGGTCCGCCAGAAAGCCCCGCCACCGTGCCCTGGAAGCTCGACGGCACACTGGCCCCGAAACGCCGGACTTGAGCATGGCGATTCCGGCTATATATAGGGTTGGCGAACGTCATCATTTCCAGCTTTCAGCCATTACGCCTTGACGGTGTCCAATCTCCAACGAAGCATCGAGTGGTACGAGCGCCTCTTCAACTCGCCGCCTGTTGTGGTCAACGACCAGGACAATTATCGAGCGGCGATGTGGTTTGAGCCGATGTTCGCAATCCACGAAAATCAGCATCAGCTTGAGGGCGACGTGTTCGATGAATTCCGAATCGGACTCGACCACATCGCGTTTGGTTGCACTAGTCGAGAAGAGCTCGAATCCTGGCCAGCACGACTCGATGCCTTGGGTATCGAGCACGGTGAGATCTTGGATCGATCATACGGGGCCGGTCTCGCATTTCGGGACCCGGACAACATTCAGCTCGAGTTCTTTCTGCCGATGGGTTCATAGGTTGCCGAGTAGCCCAGTTGGCCGGCGGGTGGGCGGACCCGCGAACGCGGCCCCTCGGTCAATCCCCGGCCGACGAAGAATCCCACGCCTAACTATGCGGAACAAGGGTATTGAACTTTCCATGCTTCCCGAAACAGAAGACACCCCGACGGCCATTGACCGGTTGAAGGAACCGACCACCGAAACTGAGCTGTTGCGGACGGCTGTCGGCACCTTCGATGTGCAAAGCCAACTCTGGCCGGCGGACGGGGCCGAGCCGATCGTCACCGACGCAGTCGCCCGCCGCAGGATGGTTGAGGACCTGTACCTCGAGGAGATCATGGAGTCCGGTGTCGGAGCTTCTGAACCGTTCAGTCGCATCTGCTACCTGGACTTCAACCCCCTAAGCCGCCGGTGGGATCAGCCTTCCTCTGTGTGCTGTTGATAACCGGGTGCGCGACGACGCACGTCCACACATCGGCACCCCTCCGGGCAGCCACAACGACCTCAGCGGCACCGGTCACCACCACCTCGACACAGCCGGCGGCAGCTCCGGGCCCCACCACGTTTGATCCGTTCTCGTTCACCGCCGTGAGCCTGCAGATATGGTGGCTCCTGGGGTCGATCCCGTGCGACGTAGCGCAGCGGTGCCCTGAGATTCTACGGACTACTGACGGCGGGGCTCATTTTGAGCAGCTCGCAGTGCCGGACTTCGGGTGGGTACCCAACGGAATCATGGACTCAGGGTTGCGCTTCGCCGATCCTTCTCATGGCTGGATCTTCGGACCCGGCCTGTGGTCGACCGACGACGGAGGGTTGACCTGGATACAGCAGCAAGTCTCCGGGACCGTGACGGACGTGGAGGCAGCGGACGGTGAGGCCTACGCTCTGCTCTGTCCGACGGGCGCGGCTTCATGCCCGACCATGGAGTTGCTCCGCACGGCCGAAGCGGGCGGAAGCTGGAGTGTTGTGAATCTCCCGGCACCGCTCTTCGGTGGCTCCGGGCTCGCGGTCCAAGGCGACGCAGTATTCGTCATGAACGGTACAAGCGATCAGCAGGGTGATCAAGGCTCCAGCCTTTTAGTCTCGACCGACGGTGGGCGCACTTTCGCCGTCGAGCAATCCGAATGCACTCCAGGGCTCGACGGCCATGTCCAACCTGCGATCACCGGTGGTGGCGTCCTGTGGGAGTCGTGCCCGACCGGAATGGAGGCGCAAGGCAAGCAATCCGACGACTATGGCGAGACTTGGCACGCGCTGGCGACCAACGACGAGTTCTCGAACGGTCTCTCCTTTGCAGCCGTCTCGGCAACCACCGCGCTTGTGTGGCCTGTCCCCCCGACCGGCGGCCTGGCGCTCACCACCGATGGCGGGCGAACTCTTCATTCAGTGTTTCAAGGACCGGCGGGCTCAGTCTTGTTGTGGGTCGGCTACAGCGACCCGTCCCGGGCCTATCTCCTGATTGCAACGAACACGGCCCCGTACGGTGGTCAGCTGTGGGAGTCGAACGACGGAGGTGCTACCTGGGCGCAAGTTCCGTTCACCATCGGATGAGCGTTTGTCTCTGATTGAGCAATCTCAACCATCTGATCCAGCTTTCGAAAGTGATTCAATACGCTCAACCATCCCGATCTCAAGGGTCGCCCAGTTCGCCGGTTGAGCGACGATCGATCAGAACCGATGGCGGATCGGATTTAACCAGAGTGTGCTCGGCGTCGTCGATAGATGATGTTTGTCGTCCAATGCGGCGATTCCCCCTCTGGCAAGACCATCCCATACGTAAGAGCCCGATCATCGGTGCTGGTGGTGACCACATTCACCTCTTCGTAGCCCTGGCGGATGCGGCGCCTGACGACCAAGCACTGGCCACGCTCGGTGCGGGACCCGTAGAAGATCTCATCAGATTGCATGCGGAGAACTTCGTCGATCAGATTGTGAGGCCGCTCGGCGGAACGAAGCGTTTAGAAAAGCTCTCCGGTGCGTCTGGTATGACGATTCAGTCGAGGTCTCCACACGGATGACGCTTTAGAGGTTTGGACCACCTTTTTAGTGGAGTTCGTTTCCGGCACTTGGGGTATCTATCTCGGGCCGCTTTGACACTTCGTAGCTGGACTCCGATCGCTCGCTGAGTGGCCACAGGTCAACCTCGACCTGAGCCCGCTTCCAGAGAGCGCGTCGCAACTGGACTCGAGATCCCGTCCGGCCCAGGACGCCCTGGCCTGAACAGAATCCCATCCCGCATGCGGATCAAAATGGGTGTCGAAGAATCCCTGCCACTCCCCGAGATCGCTCAACAGTTCGGCTGGAAGGTCAAAATTCCGGTAGGGACCTTCAAGCGGAAATGTGTATCGGTATTCAACTGTCAGTGTCACCACCGGGAGTTCGTCGTCCATCGTCACGACCTTATGTTCCCATCTTGAGGCTCAGAGACTGTTTGCACTGATCCGGCGAACTGGACGACCCCCGAGGTACGGCTCCAGAGGTGGCGGGTGACACAATGGAAGCAAATGAGCGAACCGGCCGACTCGGCCGACACAGAAAAGAGCCTGAAGATGTCGGCAACTCTCAAGCTGAAGCACAAATCGATCGGAGCGGAGGTCCGTCGTGGAACGTACGACATCGTGGTTGATGGTCAGTATGCCGGATCGCTCGAAATGAACGCCACGATCGAGATAACAGTCGAACCTGGACGTCATACCGTGCAAGTTCGCAATGGCCGAAACTCCAGCCGAACCGAGACCTTCAACGCCGCCGAGAGCGAGACCGTCGCCTTCCGATGCACTGGAAAGAGGTTTCTGCCGATCTTTCTCGCATCCTTCATTGTCCCCAGCTTGGCGCTCAAGCTCACGCGTCAGTAGCCGGGATGCTGGCGCGATAAGACACTCGAATCTTCTAGCTAACTCCGTCGCGAGGGGTCGCTCCTCGATTTCCGGCCGGAGCCACCCGCAAATCATCCGGCCTCTGACCCGCCCTGGGACTGCCGGATGCCAGGCGACTCGCCGCCACGAAACCCTGCCCCAAATGGTCCCGATAGACACGGTCGACAACTGCTGCCGGACCGGCGAACTGGGGCACGTTCGGTCAGTCTCCGGGAGCCAGACGGTTCTCAGCCTTGAACAACACTCGGCGTTCACTGGCCCAGATTCGACCTTGCTCTTCGCGGTCTCGCAGCTCGCCCACAGGTCGCGCAATCTCTCCAAGATCACCGTTGTCGAGGGCCTTGCGGTACCTCTTGATCCGGTCCGAGAACGACTCCTCGTCGGCCGTGAATCCATCTTGACAGAACACGGGTCCTGACCGCTTCGTGGGGTAGGTGACCCGAACCACTTTGTCGCATTCTGGACAAACGACAGCCATCGGCACCGCACTTGACTCGTCCTGAAGTACCGGCATGGGGCGGAGGTCGTGTGGATGCGGCGGCACGTCAAGGTCATATCCGCAGTGTTGGCACTTGATCACGATTCCAAGGATGGCGTTGCCGACGCTCCGACGTAAGCCTCCGAAGCCTGCGGCACAATCCCGGCGTTCTGTGGCAGTCCAGCGTCTAGCCCAGACCCGACGTCGCACCACCCGCTTCGATCCTCTACGGTGGACAAGCATCGCGCCAGAAGGGAACGCGGGGCCAGTAGCTTGGAATGAAAGGACCTTCGTGAAAATAACCGTCATTGGAACTGGTTTTATAGGCTCGACCCTCGGACAGGCCCTCTCCGACGCCGGACATCAAATCACCTATGGGTCCCGACACGCTGACGACCCAGCGGCGGCTGGAACAACTCAAGCCGTCTCACCGATTGGTCAAGCGCTGCTTGACGCAGAGGTCGTCATCCTTGCCCTGCCGGGTGCGGCAGTTGTTGATCTCACCGCGGAGCACGCGAGTGCCCTGGCAAACAAACTGGTGATTGATGCCACCAATCAAATGGGTGCCGACGTTGCTAACGCCAGGGCGTTTCTTCCTGCGTCCGTACGATATGCCCGTGCCTTCAACACGCTGGGTGGGGAGAATATGGCCGACCCAGTGTTCAGCGATGGAAGGGCCGATATGTTCTTTTCCTCTCCGAGCGGCGACCGGTCCACGGTTGAGACCGTTATTGAAGGGGTCGGTCTACGACCCGTCTACGTGGGAGAGGACCAAGAGGCAATCATTGATGCCTTATTTCAACTCTGGATTGCCTTGGCCATCAAACAAGGGCACGGCAGACGGCTCGCCCTGCGACTACTCGAGAGCTAAAAAGGTGGAGCTTTCCCGGCGAACGGGGGCAGGCACGACGGACTAATCCCACGTTGAGATGTGTCCACGGCTAGCTTCGTCAGCCAAATGGTCGAAGAGGCGAAGAGGGGCACATGCTGAGGGCTGTCATTGGAGAGGTTCTGCCTCTTGCTCTCGTGGTGACGATTTCGCCCCTGAACATCATCCCGGCGATTCTCCTGCTCTTCACCAGCAAGCCGCTGACCAATCCACTGAACTTCCTGGCGGGATTCGTGGGAGGCGTCGCCCTGGTCCTCGTCCTGCTCACTTCCCTCGGAGACGCGGTCAACCTTTCGACAGATGATGGCCATTCGAGCTGGGCCGGGATACTGAAGGTAATCCTTGGGCTCTACCTTCTGTATGCAGCGGTCAAGAAGTTTCGAGGTCGGCCAACGGCCGGTGAGGAGGGTTCGCTGCCCAAGTGGATGGATGGCATTGCCGGATACTCCCCTGGGAGGGCGCTCGGGGCCGGTCTGGCTCTCGGCGCTTTGAATCCCAAGAACCTCGTCGTCGGCCTGGCAAGCGCCGCCGCCATCTCAGCGGGAGGACTGTCCACCGCACAAGAAGTGGTTGCAGGTGCCGTTTACGTCTTGGTCGCTGTGTTCGGAGTTCTCGCCCCGATAGTCGTGATGCTCGTGCTGGGTGACAGGGCACATGAGGTGCTGGAAGGCTGGAACGTGTGGCTACGACAGAACAATGCGACCGTCATGTCCGTCCTTTTCGTTGTCTTCGGCATAGTGCTGATTGGGCAGGGCATCGCCGGAATCTAGGACCTGCCCCGGATGTGCCGGAGTGTCCAATTTTCCCGGCGGACGGGGGCACCCTGAACTGGCATCATTTGGCCAATGACGCCTGAGTCAGACGAGAGAGAGGTCGCGCCGGCAGAGGTCCCGGAGGACATCGTCGAGCGGGTCCGCACGCTATGCCTGGCGCTTCCCGAGACCACAGTGCGCGTCGACTATTCAATGACCAGAACGAGATCGACGGCGCAATCGTTCGACATCCGCCGAAGGTCGTTCTGCCTGCTAGTCGCGATGGAGTCACCGACGGGTAAGTCCGTCCCGTTGCTGGTATTGCGTGCCGATCCTGACGAGCGCGACGCGTTGTTGGCCAGTGGCCATCCGTTCTTTCTCCCTCGACGAGCCGCCCGTGACCGCATCGGAGTATGGCTGACCGACAACACGGACTGGGGGGAGGTGCGGGAGCTCGTGACCGAGAGCTATCGGGCCCTAGCGCCGAAGAAGCTCTCCGCGCTGCTTGACTAGCAAGCGCTGGCAGCCACCGATGGGACCCGCATTCCCGGCGATCTGGGGCACGACTGGTGTGATCTAACCGGTCACGATCACTTCGCCGAAGGCCTCGCAGTCGGGATTCTCGCAGATGAAGCGTGGGTCCAGTACATACCCCGGATCACCCGGTAGAGCAGTCACGCCGCAAAAGGGGCAGATGGGAGCGCGACCTTCCTCATTGAAACTCATGCACTGATGGTAGGTCGTTATTGACGGGATGCGTTCAACCCTCATCCGGCGAACTGGGCGCCCCCTTGAGGGTCAAGTCTCGTAGAGCCTTACCCAGTGAAACTCCCGCCTCTCGATCGCCTGTGCTTCCTTATCTGTCAAGGAGCCCAACCTGGACTTCGTTCGGCACTCAAAGGCTCTCGTCGAGCCGGGAGCTAGGTCCACCTCCAGCGGGTTGCTCGCTTCACCGATGAATCGCCTGCCACGAACCAGAAGTGTGTGTTGGCCCGGAGAGACCTCAAAGTCCGTGGGGCTTACCCCTGGCAGCCACTCCCACCTTCCAACCATCAATAACAACCCTGTAGCCACCAAGAACATCTCTCCAAAAGGGACAGAGCCGAGTGATTCGAACCACTGCGGCACTGTTGGTGGCGGTCATTGCATCATTCTCGCGTGTGGCGACAGTCCGGCGTTAGGGGCTAGCCACCCTTCACCGTGACGAACCTGGTCACGAAATTCGGCAACGGAGTTGAATGATATTCCCATCGGGATCAAGCACGTCGCGCCTCGTCATCCCATCAAAGCTAAATCCTCGGCTGGTGACGACGCCTCCCGTCGCTTCGACGCTCTCCAATGCACGTTCAAGTGAGACGACATCGAACACCGGCTTGAGAGCTGAATTCTCGCGGGGTGCCGGCGGAGAAGTGATCTTGATGTCTTTTGAGATCTTCTTGGGTATTGAGTGGATCAGAACTTCATCTCGTTCGTTGATGAGTCGAACGTCCCCGGTCGATTCATCTATCGGCCGTGCACCAAGCACCGTCTCGTAGAACGCCGCCAGGCGTCGGACATTGATCGAAAAGACGACAAGCGAGCTCATCGCGAGACTGTATCCGCTGATCTCGATACAAAGCTCCAGCGCAGGTTCCATAGCACTAGCCCGCAGCCGGCGATTTGGGACGCCTACGTCGGCGTCAGCGTGGGGTGTAGGTGAGGATCACGACCCCGTTGCTGAACTGCGTTACATCGACGAGATTCAGGGCGGGTTCGTTTTCGATTGCCTCAAACATGTGCTGGCCGCGTCCTACGGCGACCGGTGTCATCAAGAGGTGGAACTCGTCGATCAGACCGTGCTTCATCAAGGTGGCATCGAGTGGACCATTCCCGTATTTGATGATGTTGCCGCCCGGCTGCTGCTTTAGGTCGGCCACGAACGAGGCCACATCCCCGTCGATGACGGTGGCATTCCACACTGTCTCTCGAAGAGTCGTTGATGCTACGTACTTGGGAATGCTGTTCATTCGTTCGACAAAATCGCTCGGAACTCCGGAATCGTAACCGGTCATAGCAGGGTATGCCGCTGAC
>Ga0302326_10013259_pt1 | contig 17480 bp, 13 predicted proteins | sample Palsa_T0_3_FD_202264 | JGI IMG/M metagenome (GOLD analysis project Ga0302326, IMG submission 202264) | Peat permafrost microbial communities from Stordalen Mire near Abisko, Sweden - Palsa_T0_3 | ecosystem: Environmental > Terrestrial > Soil > Palsa > Peat permafrost | place: Sweden: Abisko... | reverse complement strand
TCCTTCCGCGGCCAGCAGGATCATCTTGGCGCGTTGGACCTGAAAATATGGCAACGTATATTTGGCTGCACGCCTGTTCAGCTCGGCGGCTTCCGACGACGACAGCCGGATGACAAATGGACTTGATTTTGGCATCGAGGAACACCTTGTCCTCACGATGCCACAAAAGGCGGCACCTCGACAACCGCTAGAATACGTCGGCGTATTTATGAAATAGTGTACTAAGCCACGGATACCAACCGGCCTACTCTGCTGTTAAACGCAGAATTAAAAGCAGATAAGGGCTGCTCCAGCAAAATTGAGTGCAAACACGGCAACGCTATTTGCAAATGGCGGTGCGCCGCATGCACCGGACTCTTCCGCGGACCAACTTGCTGCACAGTCTGTAGTGTTGTAAAAAGAGACTTTAAGCGATGGATTCGGTCATTATTTCCGGCCGAGGAGGCTTGTTATGACCAAAGACGGCAGCTTCAAGAAGGTCGTCCGCTGCCACGCCGAGGAAACGGGTCAGCGCTACACCCAAGCGCTCACCGACCCTGAAGGGCTCCAAGCCCGGATGTTTCACCAGCCCGTCGGTGAGCGTCTGGTCACCCATCTCCGGGATCACTACGGCATCGACGCGGTCGCCGCGACGAAGGCCAGTCCGCACCATGACCACGTCTTTCGCGTTGACCGCCGCGACGGCGACCCGTGGATTGCGCGCGCGTTCTCGCCGGCCCGCCCGCGGGCCGGCGTCGAAGGCGATGCCGCGATCCTGCGGTTCCTGGAGCGGCACGACTACCCGGCGGAGCGGCTCGCGACCGACGACGCGGTGTCGGCGTTCGACGACTCGACCGTCCTCGTCACCCGATTCGTCCCCGGCGGGCCGCTCCCCGTGGCCGTCGGACACGAGGGCTGCGAGAAGTTCGCCATCATGGGTGACCTGCTCGGACGGCTGCATACCCTGCCGTTCGCCGAGTCCGTCAGCCGCCCCGGTGGGGCGAGCGGAGATGATCCCAGCCGCGAGGGCAGCCCGCGTCAGGACCTCATGGCGGCCCTCGCGTTCCTCGACGCGGTCGACACGAAGGTCGCTCCGGCCGAGCGCGAGCGATTCGAGCGGCTCCGCGACCAGGTGCGCTCGGCCGACGACGGCCGGGGCCTGCCCGAGGCGTTGCTGCACGGCAACCTCCTCCACGCCCCGGATCACGTGATCCTGGGCGAGCAAGGGCCGGTGGCGATCAACTGGAAGGCGGCCGGGCGCGGCCCACGCCTGGCGGACTTTGCCTGGCTTATGTGGGGCACCTGGCGCAACCCGGACTGGATCAATCTCGCCGTAAGCGCGTACCGCCAGCACGTCGAGTTGACCGACGACGAGCTCGAGCGGCTCGAGGCGGTGATGTACATACGGCCCCTGTACCTGGGTTGCTTCAGCTACCGGCGTGACCTGGTCAACGGCCGCCCGCCCGGCCAGGAAGTGTGGGGCTTCGTTAACCCCGAGCACATCGGCGCAATTGCAGCCGCAACCCGAGCCTTGTACCGCCGATAGCTCCACTGGGCGCGACGAGTCCGACCATAAGAAGCCTCGGGCGGAGGCGGGGCGCATGCTCGTTAACGGAAACGCGCGCGCCAGTTGAGGACGCTGATGCGGCCTTCACAGCCGGTGCGCCATTTCTGATGGGCTTTCGTAGCAGTGCGGATACACTCGACCGTGCGCCATAATATATTATTCGAAGACTAGCCCTTTAATCGCCGGTCAAAAGTCATTTTCACCAGCCCCTTAGATCTAGGCTCCGCAGGGGCGTGCGCTTCTCGATTTCGGCTAGCAATTCCGAAAGCCCGTCCGCTTGCATGCGGCCGCTCAGTTTTAGATTGGTGGACGAGCTTCCTTTCAACCGCCTCTCGATGCGCAGCATGTCTTCCGGCTCACAAGCAAAGTGCACACCCAAATCAGTTTGTTCGATGCAGTCAGACGGTTTGCTTCCGGGACGGCCAATAGATAAGAACAGCAGCGGCTCTCAATGGTTGGGTGCGATTATGTCCGACAGTCTTCCGGGGGTTGTCATCGTTGGAGGCGGTTTCGCCGGCCTTGCGGCTGCAAAGGCACTTCGCAAAACACCGGCGCGGATCATTCTCATCGACCGTTGCAGCCACCATCTTCTCCAGCGGCTTCTCTATCAGGTTGCGACTTCGGTCCTCACACAAGGCAAATCGGCTCGCCGATTCGAGGCGTTCTCCGCAAACAGCCCAACACTACGGTAATCCTCGGCGAGGGTGACCAGCGTCGATCGCGCGAAAAAGGCGGTCTATGTCTCGAACGGCTTTTGGGAGAACATTCTAGTCACCTATGACTATCTGATTCTGGCCACGGGCGTAACGCACAGCTACTTCGGCCCCGACGAATTTGCGACGTTTGCGTCCGGTCTGAAGGGTCTCGCCGATGCCGTCGCCATCCGCAACAAGATCCTCCGTGCGTTTGAGCAGGCCGAGGCAGAGGCAGAGGGAGACCCGTCGAAGTATCGGGATTTGTTGACCTTTGTGCTGGTGGGGGGTGGACCCACAGGGTGGAAATGGCCGCGGCAATTGCGGTGCTCGTGCGGAGCACCCGGAACATTCGCGGAGGAGCTCTCGCAATCCGCGACGAAGAGGCTAGAGCACCTCGGCAGGGAGGTTCGGCTTGAGTAGGCGTCGACGGCACCGACGCCCACGGGGTTACAGTCGCCGGAGAACGGATCCTAAGTAAGGTCGTCATCTGGACTGCAGGCGTTGCTCCCTTCCCGGCGGGCAAGTGGCGGAACGCGGAGACTGACCGCGCCGGGCGCATGCGAGCAACCGGATCTCTCCATTCCAGGTTTTCCCGACGTCTTCGTCCTGGTGATGCAGCATCATTCTATCAGGAGGGCCACGCACTACCGGGGGCGCCCAGGTTGCCATCGAGCAGGGCCGGTATGCCCGGCGGCTGATCACGTCGAATCTCCGGTGGACCCATTCCGGCGCGATTTCACTACTTTGATACGGGCAATGTGGCGGTAGTGGGTGCAGGCTTCGCCGTGCTGCAGACTGGCAAGGTTCGGATGAACGGATTCCTCGCATGGCTCGCCCGGGGGCTCATACACCTACAACTTCTGGTGAATCATTACGGCAAATTCCAGCAACAGCTGAAGCGATACGGCAAGACTAAAGGCCTGGGGTCTGGCCAATCGTCTGTTTCAGTTCAGCCCACGCGAGCATATAATTCAGGTTCGCTTGCAAGAGATCCACTTGGGATTTATAGGTTGCTGAAGCGGCTTCGAGTGTGTTGGCTGCCGTCACAACACCCTCAGTCACCTGGTTATGGGACAGTCGCTCGTTCTCGCGCCGCAGCGCCACAACCTGGTCCGCCACAGCCACGAGATTCTTAGTTCGCTCGACCGCGTTGTAGGTGCGCTCAACTTGCGCGGAGATACTCTCCTTGAGACGTTTCAGGTTCTCTTCCGCTTCTGCAAGCTGCGCTTCGCGCTCCCTGACAGCAGCACGTCTCTTACCGAAATCAAACACATCGTAATTGAGCCGAACTCCAACCGTGCCGAAGTTGGGAACTATAAACGGCACTCCGTTTTGCCAGGTATCGCTGGCGTAGGCCGTAATGTCGGGAATGAACGCCGACTTCGCGCTCGTCACTGCAGCTCTGGCTTTTTTGATTGATTCATCCGCGGCTGCGATTTCAGGATTGTTCTCCCAAGCGGCCTGGACATACTCCTCTAACGGACGCCTATCGGGGCCGATTGCCTCTGTTGGCTCCAAATCCAGCTTGGTATCGAGCGGAAGCCCCAGCAAGTCATCCAGCTCTGTGTTCAGATCGGTCACCTGAAGATCGGCCGTGAGAGCAGCTTGTTGCCCCTGAAGCACATCCACACCTCCCTGGATCCGGCTAACGCGAAGCAGGCTCCCGTTGCGAACGGCCTCCATATTCTCCTTCAGCTCTTGCCTGGCGTAGGCAATCTGTTCCTCGGCTGCCCGCTTTTGCAGTTCGGCGATTAGAACGGCAAAGTACAATCGATGGACATCGACGGCTACTTGGTTCTCAGCTTTCTTTAGGTCTGCCCGTGAGATGGCAACCTCCGCGGCGGCAATACGATTGGCCTCATGGATTCGTATTAGCTGGGTAAGCGGCTGAGAGATGCTCGCTTCATTGAGCAGCAGGTGGTGCAGACCCTGAGGAATAGTGACCTCGCTTCCCGGGACCAACTGGCCTTGGAAGCGCCCAAATGTTCCGGCTGGTACCACAATGTGATCGATTCCTGTACTGTCGCTCGCGTTGGCGGCATCCTTGATCGAGGGGAAGTATGAGGCGCGTTCACCGGTCTTTTTCTGCTCGTTCTCGACGATTTTCAGGCGCGCAATGCGCAGCGAATGATTCTGGCTGATTGCCAGTTCGACAGCTTCCCTTAGACTTAACTTCCGCACCTCGGCCCCATACTGCGTCGCCGTCGTAATTGACAAGAGTACGAACATGGTAAAGCGGCGGAAAAGAGTTGCGCTCATCATGGCATTCGCCTCAAGTCCCGGTAAGAGATTGCGCCGGGCCGCAGTAGAAGCATCATCATGAGGTAAATAACTACCGTCCACGCGATCAAAACGAAGCCGTCCGAGGTTGCAAGGGTAAATGCCTGCGCCCGAACTTGTAACCCCAGGATTTCGGCCGCACGATAGCGTGCTTCTTCCGGTCCGATCGACCTTCCAATGGCGCCGGCAGCGAGCAGCCGAAGACGCTGGTCCGTTATCCACGTACCACTCTGGATGTGCAGGCCCAGCAGATTGGAGTGAAACTTTTCTCGTGCCGACAGGAAATGCGTCATGAAGGCAACGCCCACCTCACCGCCGAACAGCCGGATAAAATGAGCAAACCCTGAGATCGTTGCCGCCTTTGCCAGACTTGTCATTGCCCCCCCTTGGATCGCTTCCAAGACAAGACTGCTCACCAAACCGACGTACGAGCAGGCAAAGCCGACTGACAACAGGAGCTCCCAGAACTCGAAACTGTTCCCTGCCCAGGAACTGTCAATGCGGGAGTAGTGCCAGCAGACGACGGCAGCGAGGGTCAACCCGAGGGCGAGTATGAGTCTGGAGTTCGTGAAGATGACCACGATGGCGACAAGCCACACCGTCGCGAACATCGGCAGCGCTACCCAAGCCAGCGCGTCGCCGACCTGAAGCGGCCGGTAATCATGAATATTTTCGAGAAAACTGGGTACCAGAACGAGAGTCGCAAGCTGAGCGAACTTGAAAACGAAAATCGATAATCCGATGACAATGATGTTTCTTTTGTTTAGGAAAGCAAGGTCCAGAACCGGCAGAGGCTGGACCAGCCGTCTGAACCACGAGGCCAGAATAAGGATGACTCCAGCGCTAAGCATTCCGACGATGATTCCGGAATGCAGCCAATACAGACGCTCACCTTGATCGAGCGCGCCGTAGACCAGGCTCAATCCCAAGCTGAAGTACGTAAAGCCGCGCCAACTCGGCCGTTGTGCGGGTAAAGGTCCCCTCGGAATTCCAAAGTAGACGCAAAGAGCCATGAAAGGCGCCAGAACCGCGGAGTTCCAATAGATCCAGTGCCACGACAGGTGTTCGGTATACCAGCTTTCGAGAGCGGGGGCGACGTTCGCCGTGAAAACAATGTCGGCCGCATAGGCCGCGACACCAAAAATGATGAGTTTCTTGGGAAGCGCGTTGAGTACAAAGGTCATGGTCAGGGAGTAGAAGGTTCCCGACGTCAACCCGGCGACCACCATCAGCGTCACCATCCCGCCAAATCCGTGCGCAAAGGGAAGAAGAGCGCTGGTTAGCGCGAATACCAGCGAGGCGGGTATCAAGATTCGCCGTGGCCCAACCAAGGCACTCAAGAAAACCACAAAGCAGCCGCTGAACATCGTGGCCATGTTCAACGCAGTTGGAAGCCAGGACGCCTGGTCGAAACCAAGTCCGAGAGCCCCGCGGAGATCCGGCAACCCCACGCTGATAAGACGTGCGTTCAACGTCGCGAGGGTCGCACCTAGGAACACCCCGACGATTCCGACGTAGGGATTCGTAGTGAGTTTCGCCTTCGATTGGATTGCAGCAGTCATGGATGAGAGCCGTTCGTCTGAACGCGGACTATCACCGAAAGACCGGGGCGCAAACGAGCGTCGGTTGACCGATCTCGATCCAGAACAATCTTTACCGGTATACGCTGCGCAATTTTCGTGAAGTTTCCTGTCGCATTGTCCGGGGGCAAGAGCGCGAACTGCGATCCGCTCGCCGGAGCCACCTCCTCTACTCGTCCCCGCAGGAGCATACCGGGAATCGCATCAACTCGAATTTCCGCGACGTCGCCCCGTTGGACCCCGCGAATCTGGTTCTCCAGAAAGTTTGCTTGTACCCACACATCGCTTTGGACCAGAGAGATTACTTGGGTACCCGGGCTCACCAGTTGTCCCGGTCTCACCAATCGCTCGCTCACGATTCCGTCTTCCGGCGCCACGATTCTCGTATAGCCGAGAGTGGTCTTCGCCAATGCCAGAGCAGCTTTTTGCAGTTCCACCGCTGCGCGAAGCTGAAGTTCTTGCGAGTCGAGCACCGCTCGCTGGCGCCTCTGCGCTTCTGCTTCCGATTCAGCGCTCTTTAACTGAGCCCGCGCGCGCTCCAGATCGGCTTGGCGACTGGACAATTGAGCATTTGCGCTCGATAGGTCCGCATTCCGGGTAACGAGCTGGGACCGATAGCGTTCGTCGTCCGCGACCGCCTGCTCGAGTTTCTGGGGCGTCGTGGATTCCGTGGCGATTAATGCTTCCTGACGTTTGCGCTCCTTCGCGGTTCGTGTAACATCCGCTTGGATGGACTCGATCCCCCCGCGTGCTCCCGCGATGGCCGCGTTTGCCGCCTCGATGCCGGCCTGGGCCGCAGCGATGTTCGCGTCGGCGGTCCGAACACCGTCGTCTGCTTCTACGATACGTGCGTCCTGCAACTGTTTCTGTTTTTGATTGTTGACCACGGCAGCTTCAGCAGCGGTCACGGCCGCCTGGGCCTGCTGTACTTGGGCAATGAAATCGTCATCTCGTAATGTCACAAGCAGATCGCCGGCCTTCACCGCCTGATAATCCGAGACTGCTACTTTGAAGACCAGCCCTGCCACTTTCGTGCTCAACGGTGTCAGGTCGGCGTGCAAGTATGCGTCATCTGTTTCCTGCACTGCTCGTCCGGCAGCCCACGCATTCCAGTTCGTAGTAATCAAGAGGACGATTCCTACGGCAAGTAGGAGAATAATCGCCGGAACGAGCCATCGCTTGAGATGGGAGGCAAACGAAGGCGGTTGCGGTGGCGTTTCTTTCAAATCGGGCATATGCGGTTTGACTCAAGTGCCACCTGAAACTGCTTTTCGGAGGCGCTAAAGGGCAAGAGCCGAAAACAGCCTTCGATTGTTTGACCCAATCCGAGCCAACAAAACTTTCTCGACTGTGCTCTACGTTCTTGAAGACTTTGGGAAGGAAACAATCCGCATGCCTTATCAAACCGTGAATCCATTCAATGGCGACGTGCTTCGCACGTTCGATGAGCACACCGATCAACAGATGGAGCAGATGTTGGCGAATGCCGACAAAACCTTTCGGGAAATCTGGTCTAAGAAGCCGGTCCGGGATCGCGCCAAGATCATCGGGAAGGCAGCCTCGTTGATGTTGGAACAAAAGGAAAAGTTTGCCCGCCTGGCAACACTCGAAATGGGAAAGCGGATTGGTGAGAGCCGCGGGGAGGTGGAGCTCAGCGCCTCAATCCTGAAGTACTACGCCGACAACGCTGAAACATTTCTCGCGCCTCGTCCCCTGAAGTCCATTGCCGGCGAGGCCTACATTGAGTATTCGCCGTTCGGAGTGCTAATCGGCGTACAACCATGGAACTATCCGTATTATCAATTGGCGCGTTTCGCCGCCCCGCATCTGACGTCGGGAAACGTCATGCTGGTGAAGCATGCCCCCGGTGTGCCGCAGTGCGCCTTAGCGTTTGAACAGCTCTTCGTGGAAGCGGGAGCGCCGTCCGGCGCTTATACCAACGTATTTCTATCCAATGATCAGGTCGCAAAGCTGATCGACGATCCGCGCACCAGAGGTGTCGCGCTCACTGGCTCTGAGCGCGCCGGCGAATCTCTGGCATCCCGCGCGGGCAAGAACCTAAAGAAGTCGACGATGGAACTAGGTGGAAGTGATGCGTTTATCGTCTTGGAGGATTATGACTTGGAGGACGCCGTGAAGATGGCCGTCGTGGGACGAATCGGCAACGCAGGGCAAACCTGCATCGGCGCGAAGAGGTTCATTTTCGTCGGTCCAAGGCTCAACCAGTTCCTCGCGATGTTTCGCGCTGCGCTGGAGTCTCTCAAGATCGGCGATCCTTTCGATGAAGCCACGACGCTCGGCCCGCTCTCATCCGAGGCCGCGCTCACCCTCTTGCTCAGGCAGGTAGATGACGCCGTTGCTCACGGGGCGAAGATCGTTACCGGTGGTAAGCGAGTGAATCGTAAAGGCTCTTTCATGGAGCCGACTATCCTCACCAACATCACGCCAGACAATCCCGCGTACAAACAAGAGTTCTTCGGCCCCGTAGCGCTCGTTCTTTCGGCCAAGGACGAAGAGGAGGCAATCGCGATCGCGAACGATTCTCCGTTCGGGCTTGGCGGGTCCATTTACACCAAGGACATCGAGCACGGCAAGCGGATGGCCAGCAGAATCGAAACTGGTATGGTCTTCATCAACTACCCTTCCGTCAGCACAGCGGACCTGCCTTTCGGCGGAATCAAGAGGTCCGGCTATGGCAAGGAGCTGTCCGATCTTGGAATCCAGGAATTCGTGAACAAGAAGCTGATCTGCGCCTCCAATGGGTTCTCTCAGGTCGCGTAGGCTGACGCCTCTCATGGTCGCGATGCCGGTATGCCTACATTAACCAAATCATCGAGTCGTAAGACCTCGCCGAAAGACATGAAAATCGGCCTCTTCATGCCGTGCTACATCGACTTGGTCTATCCCAAGGTTGGAATCGCGACGTTAGAGCTTTTGGAAAGATTCGGGCTCAATGTGCACTACCCACTCAATCAAACTTGCTGCGGACAACCAATGTCCAACAGCGGCGACCAAGTCAATGCGGAGGCGGCGGAACGCCTCTTCGTTGAGAACTTTAAGGACTATGACTGTATCATCGGGCCGGCCGGAAGCTGCGTCAAGCAAGTGCGTTGCCACTACGACACGCTGAATCAGACCGACGACGTGATGCACGTTCGCGAGCATACATACGAGCTGGTTGAATTCCTGCATGACATTCTCAAAGTAGAATCGTTTCCCTGGGCCGAGTTTCCACACACAGTTGCACTTCACAATAGCTGCAGTTCGGTACGAGGTCTGGGACTTGCTAAGCCGTCGGAGATCATGGGTGCGCCGTTTAATAAGACCGAGGCGCTCCTCTCAAAGGTCAAAGGATTAGTGCTGGTGCCCTTGGATAGACCCGATGAGTGCTGCGGCTTTGGCGGTACGTTTTGTGTCACAGACGAAGCCGTGTCTGCCAGAATGGGCTTCGACAAGATTCAGGACCAGCTCCGCCATGGCGCCGAATACGTGGTCTCGCCGGACATGTCTTGTTTGATGCATCAGCAAGGTATCGCGCGCCGGGTGGAAATCGGCCTCAAGTATCTCCACGTCGCCCAGGTCTTGAATGGCGGGCCATATTGACCAGGAGCTTATTGCAATGAGTACTCAGCAACCAGTCGATCCGGCAGCAAACGCCGCACTATTCATTCTTCAAGACAATGTCCACGAGCCGATGCATGATCGCTTCCTGTGGACAATCAGGCAGCGCCGCGACCATCAGGCAACGGCCATCCCGGAATGGGAAGAACTTCGTGAGCTCGCCTCCAAAATCAAAGAGCATACGCTCACTCACCTCGATCAATATCTGGAAGAGTTCGAACTGAACGCAATCAAGCGTGGCGCTCAGGTTCATTGGGCACGAGATGCGGCCGAACATAATGAAATCGTACACTCCATTCTCCTGGAACACGGTGTCCAGGACCTGATCAAGAGCAAATCGATGCTTCAGGAAGAATGCGCCATGACGCCCTACCTGGAGAATCGGGGAATCTCGGTGGTGGAATCTGACTTGGGTGAAAGAATCCAGCAGTTGGACGGTCAGCCGCCGAGCCACATCATAGGACCCGCGATTCACAAGACCCGTCAAGATGTGGCTCGACTCTTCGCACGAACGATCGGCACAGACCCCAATAATGACGATCCACACTATTTGACGGAAGCCATGCGTAACAACGCGCGCCCCCGCTTCCTCGCCGCGGGAGCGGGAATGACGGGCGCGAACTTCGCGATCGCCGAAACAGGAACGTTCGTGGTATGCACCAACGAAGGGAACGCCGATATTGGCGCTGCCGTGCCTCCACTTCACATCGCGAGCATCGGCATCGAAAAGATCATTCCTCAGGTGAAGGACATGGGTGTGTTTCTGCGTATCTTGACCCGCAGCGCGCTGGGCGAGCCTGCGACGCAGTATTCGTCCCACTTTACTGGGCCGAGAAAGGGTGGTGAGCTTCACATTGTTCTCGTGGACAACGGCAGAAGCCGCCGCCTGGGTATGGCTGACTTCTGGCATTCCCTAAAATGCATTCGCTGCGGCGCCTGCATGGACACCTGCCCTGTTTATCGCCGCAGCGGAGGGTTGGCATACGGCGCAACGTATTCCGGTCCGATCGGCATTATTCTCGACCCCACAATCGATGAATATAAATACAGCGAACTGCCCTACCACTCGACTTTGTGCGGGTCGTGCTCGGACGTCTGCCCCGTGAAGATCGACATCAGCGATCAAATCCTGAAGTGGCGAAGGGTGATGGCGGCAAAGGGCTACCTTCCGTTGGCCAAGCGCCTTTCCTTTGCGGTCGCCGGGCATGTGTTCGGTCATCCGGAGGAATACCACGCTGTAGAGAAGGCAGGCGGGCCGGTGCTGGGCCACACGCCGCATTTTCTCCTGTACAACCGATCGCTCAATCCGTGGGGGCGCGATCGGGAATTGCCGGAGCTCGCGAAACAGACATTCCGCGAGTGGTATCTCGCCAATAGGACCCAAGATAATGCCGAACAATAGCCGAGAGCAGATTCTTTCCGGCGTCCGCGCAAACATTCCGCGAGAGCCAGTGGAGCGCCCGCAGATCCCGGTCTTCAGGAGGGCAGACGCGCACCTTAAGTCTACCTTTGAAAAACACCTTCAAGAAGCCGGCGGCGCCGCACACGACGTCGAGAACCGAACCGAGGCGCAAGCAAAATTGGCCTCGCTGCATCCTACGGCACAGGTGATTTGCTCCGCAGTTCCCGAGATTCCTGGTACGCGACGTGCAGAGGCGATTCGCGATCCACACGAACTCGCGGATGTAGATGTGGGCGTTGTTCGCGCCCAGTTCGGCGTTGCCGAGAGTGGGGCGGTCTGGCTTACGCAAGAAGACTTGATCGTGAACGGTCTGGGGTTCCTGTCCCAACATCTCGTGGTTCTGCTCGATCCCAACGAAATCGTCGCGGACATGCACGATGCCTACGCACGCGTGCGTCTGGATCGGACAGCATACGGCTGCTTCATGATGGGGCCTTCGGCGACCGGTGATATAGAGGCAACCCTTGTTCATGGCGCGCAAGGAGCTCGCTCCTTGAATTTGCTTTTTCTGTCGAGGTCGAGTTTATGAAACAATCCATCGGAAATTTCTTACTTCGCCGGCTTCAAGAAGTTGGCGTCCAACATATTTTTGGTGTTCCCGGCGACTACAACTTGGAGTTCATGCAGCAACTGGAAGATCGAGGATGCCCGACGTGGATCGGCACCTGCAACGAGCTGAACGGCTCCTATGCGGCTGACGGTTACGCGAGGATGCGTGGCCTGGCTGCTCTCGCGGTCACAAACGGTGTGGGTGCCCTGAGCGTGATGAACGGCATCGCCGGCGCCTACAGTGAGCACGTACCCGTAATTTGCATCTGTGGATCGCTTCCGCTGCGCTCGCTCGAGCGTGGCGAGATGATGCACCATACGTTAGCGGACGGCGGGCGCGGCAATTTCTATCGAGCGTTTTCCGAGATTACCGCCGCACAAGCCGAGCTTTCGCCAGAGAACGCGGTTACCGAGATCGATCGCCTGATCCTCACCGCGTGGCGCCGAAAGCTCCCAGTCTATATCGAGCTGCCGTCCGATATCTCTTACATCGAAATCAACACGCCTGATGAGCCGCTGCAACTCACAGCTTTGTCGAGCAGTCATGACCGCGTTCAAGCGTGCGCAAATGCCATTCTCGCGCGATTGAGTGCAGCCCATAGCCCGGCGTTTCTGCTCGATCTGGATGCACACCGTTTTGGCGTTCTGGGGGAGATACGCCGCTTGGCGGAGAAGCTCCAGATGCCGGTTGCGGTGCTAAATACCTGCAAGGCGAGCTTCGATGAAACCTCTCCATTGTTCGCCGGTGTATATTTGGGCGTTGCAAGCGCGCCAGTTACCCGCGACGCGGTTGAGAAGAGCGACTGTCTGCTCACCGTCGGTCTCCGCCGCCTCGATTCCACCTCGGCATTTTTCTCGGACTCGATTCCATCCAGCGCTATCCATCTCAATGCCAGGTCGGTGAATCTCGGTCTGGACAATTACCAGGCCGTGAGTCTTCCGGAGCTGTTAGAGAAACTGATTGAGGGATCGGCTTCCGCCCCGAAGAAGAGCGTTGGCAATACAGCACGGCCAACCGCTGCTGCGCTCAAACCAAGCCAAAAGGTCCTAACGCAAGCGCACTATTGGAAGGCGATCGAGAAGTTCCTTCAGCCCGGCGATGTGATCATCGCTGAGGATGGCACCTCCAATACCGGCGCCACGGAAATGAGGCTGCCGGCAGGCTGCTCGTTTGTGACCCAGGCGGTATGGGGCAGCATCGGCTATAGCTTGGGAGCACTGCTCGGTACTTTGTGCGCTGCTCCCGATCGGCGGCACATTTTGTTTATCGGTGACGGCTCTTTTCAATTGACCGCACAAGAACTGTCTACGATCCTGCGTCATGATTTCAAGCCGTTCATCTTTCTCATCAACAACCGAGGCTATACCATCGAGCGTGCAATTTTAGGAAAAAACGCTCGATACAACGACGTCGCCAACTGGCGCTACGCGGATCTGCCCTCGGTCTTTTGCCGGGAAAGCACCGCTGAATGTTATACGGTCGCGACAGAGGAGGAGCTTGAGCAGGTGCTGGATGCTCCTCATAAGGAGCTGGTGTTCGTGGAGGCGCTCATGGACAAAAACGACTCCCCGGAGACTCTGATTCGAGGGGGTCATGCTTTCGCGGATTCCGACTTCGGTCCCACCGGACCTCAATTTGCCCCGGGTGCCAACATACCGTTGCTCAAATCCTGATCAAAGTTGTCCCAAGATTGGAGGTAACACAAATGCCGTTGTACACCGCTGTCACTGAGCAGGACTTTGTTTGCGATGAGACAAAAACAAGAATTGCCGAAGAGATCACGCGCATACACGCCGCAGTTATGAAGGTTCCGAAGAGCTTTGTCCGAGTCGTCTTTCTTTCCTATCCCCCGCGTTCTGGATACGCGGCGGGAGAAGAGGCTCCTACCGCGGCACTCAACTGTGTTCTGCGTAGTGGCCACACTGTCGAGGAAAAAACGGACCTGCTGAAGCAACTGTGGTCAATGTTCCAGGAGCTAACCGGAATCCCTACGGATCAGCTGGCGATATCCCTCCAGGAGATTCCGTCGAGTAACGCCATGGAAATGGGGCAGATCATGCAGGCGGTGAGCCACGAATAGCAGCTTGAGCCAGCTTCAAGACTTTATGGATTCCTAGAATGTGTCTCTTCTCACCGAATACGAACGCCCTCACTCCTCTGCGTTCTCACGAAACGCCTGATCGCGCGCCCGATCATTTAGCGGATGGAACACCAGCCGCCCTTCGTGAGGACCTGATCGCTTTGCTCGGTCCCACAGCGGTGCGATCGCGCGTCACAGACCTTGTAAAGTATGCAACAGATGCAAGTCCGTATCGACTTTTCCCGCAGGTTGTGATTGTCGCCGAGTCAGTTGACCAGATTGCGAAGACGCTGCAATACGCAAAACAGAATCATCGTTCGGTGACATTCCGGGCCTCTGGGTCCAGTCTGAACGGTCAGTCCCAGGGCGACGACATTCTGATCGATGTTCGGAATTGCTTCTCTGGAATCGAGATTATCGACAATGGGCAGTACGCGAGGATCAAGCCCGGGACCATTATCAGTGTGGCTAATCGTGCCCTGGTGCCTTACAACCGGGTTCTCGGGCCTGACCCTGCTAGCAGTGGCGTAGCGACTGTAGGCGGGGTAGTAGCGAACAACGCGAGTGGGATGACCGCGGGCACAAAGCTTAACAGTTATCACACAGTCGCGTCCATTAAAGTGCTTCTTCCCTCTGGCACGCTCATCGACACGGCCGACAAGAATGTAGATGGGACGTTGTTCGAATACGAAAGGGAGTTGCACGACGGTCTGTTGGAGATTCGAGACGGGATTCTTCGGGATGAGTCGTTTGCCGCATGGATTAGAAAAAAGTTCGCGATCAAGAATACCAACGGGTACCGCCTGGATGCATTCCTCGACTGCAAGTCGCCCGGTCAAATTATTCAGAAGCTAATGGTTGGGTCGGAGGGCACCCTTGGATACATCGCCGAAGTTACTTTTGAAACGCTGCCGCTGAAACTGCTGCGCTCGACCGGTCTGCTGATCTTTTCAACGCTACACGACGCGGCCGCCGCCGCTCCTCATTTCATCGAGATTGGTGCAATGGCTGCAGAGCTCATGGATGGCAGATGTTTGCACCTCGCAACCTCGATTCCCGGAGTGCCGAAGAGCTGGCAAGCGGTGAGCGAGGACGCGGGAGCTCTACTCGTCGAATTTCGCGCGTCCGCGCTCGATGAATTGTCACAGAGGGAGGAAAACGGGTTGAAGTTTGCCTCGACTCTGGATCTCCATGATCCTCCGTCGTTCAGTCAAGATCCGAAAGGCGCCGCCATTCTATGGAAAGTGCGCGAGGGGCTGTACCCGATCGTTGCCGCGAGCAGAGCGCAGGGAACGTGCCTGATGATTGAGGATGTCTGTGTCCCGCAAAATCAAGTCGGGGACGCCGCGAACGATCTCATCGCGCTGCAACGAAAATTCCATTATCTCGTGAATATTGCCGGTCATGCATCAGCCGGCAATCTCCACTTCCTGGTGGGCGTGAACTTCGGAGTACCGGCCGAGATAGATAAGTATGCCGCCTTCATGGAGGAAATGACGACTATGATCGTCAGCAAGTACGACGGTTCCCTCAAGGCTGAGCATGGGACCGGCCGGAACATCGCGCCCTTCCTTGAAAAAGAGTGGGGGCCGAAGGCAACCGCAATCATGTGGCGCATCAAGAAGCTTTTCGATCCTCGGGGCCTGCTTGCCCCCGGTGTGATGCTCAACAAAGATCCTCTCGGCCACGTCAAGAATACTCACACATTTCCAGAAATCGAACACGTTGCGAACGCGTGTATCGAATGTGGCTATTGCGAGCCGGTCTGCCCGAGCCGTCATGTAACAACAACGCCAAGGCAACGCATTGCGCTTCGTCGAGAAATGATGCGTCATGAGCCAGGATCGCCCATTCAGAAGGCACTTCTGAAGGAATACGAATATGACGCTGTCCAGACCTGTGCCGGCGATAGCTCTTGCGAGCATGCATGCCCGGTCCAAATCAATACCGGCGTGATGATGAAGCAATTCCGTCATCTCGAACACAGCCGGAGGCAGGAGTGGGTCGCTGAGAGAATCGCTGCCTCCTGGGGTGCAATTGAGCCGATTGCACGAGCTTCTATCTTCGTCGCCGGCATCGCGGCCAAGCTTTTTGGTAACAGCGCGGTTCGTTCGCTTCTCAATGCTGCCCGCAAAGTGATCAGCCCGGAGCTCCTGCCCAGTTGGGTAGAGTCAGTTCCGATGCCCGCCTCCTCGAAGCTGCCGCCTACGAAAGAAGAGAACGCTGCGGCCGTCTATTTTCCGGCATGTATTAACCGGATCTTTGGAGGCTCGAAACTCGCAAAGCGGAAGATGTCCTTACCGGAAGTCTTCGCGGCAGTCTCGCAAAGAGCCGGGTATCCGCTCTTCATCCCCCGCGATGTTGTCGGTAACTGCTGCGGGACCGTTTGGCATTCTAAGGGGTACAACGCGGGGAACATACTGATGGCGAACCGTGTCGTGGAGAGTATGTGGCGTTGGAGCAAAGAAGGGACTCTCCCGATAGTCTCGGACGCGACTTCGTGCACCCTCGGCCTCAAACAGGAGGTATTAGACTATCTCACCCGTGAGAATCGGGAAAGACACAGATATCTCACGATTTACGACTCAATCACTTGGGCCGACGAGAAACTATTGCCCAAGTTGAAGGTGAAGCAGAAGGCTCGATCGGCAACGATTCACCCAACGTGCTCGATGAATACGTTGGGTGTGGACACGACGCTCAGGAAAATCGCCGCTGATCTGGCGGAGAAGCCCTTCTATCCGTTGACCAGTACGTGTTGCGCATTTGCTGGCGATCGGGGTTTACTGCACGAGGAACTGACCCGCTCGGCGACGCAAGAGGAAGCCAGTGAAGTGTCTGGCAGAAAGCTAGATCTATATCTTTGCGCGAATCGGACCTGTGAAGTCGGCATGGAACACGCGACGCACGCTCCGTACGAGTCCTTCTTGTATGCCCTGGAGGAGCTGACGCGTGTATAAATACACAGCCACCCGCCCGCAATTGTTCCGGACCCCAACATACTTTTGTCGAATTCCGAAAAAGGATAATTTATGACCGAAGGAACGAGCGTAGTCGCAGTCTACCCGGATCGCGAGGCTGCCGAGTAGGGAGTCGCAAAACTCCGAAACGCTTCTTTCGATGTAACCAAGCTTTCGATCATCGGCAAAGAGTATCACACAGAGGAAAGATAGTTGGCTAGTACACGACCGGCGAACGCATGAAATACTCGGACATCGGGGCGCATTCTGGGGTGGAATGTGGGGCTTCTCCTCGGTGCCTGCTTTTTCCTGATTCCTGGCGGGCGTTCCGTACGGGTAGCAGGACCGTTTCTTGGAGCGTTGGTGACAGGATTAGAATCCGCAGCCATGGTGGGTCGTCTCAATAGCGGTTGGATTGATTCGTCTTGGGATTCTCAAGGAAGAGGCAATCGAGTACGAGAATGCGATCATCACCGACAAATTCCTTCTGATTGCGAATGGTGCGTCTGAAGACCTCGCGCGGACCCGCCGGATCCTCGGTATGCCGGCTCCTTCCGGCGAGTACCCTCGATCGAACTAAATTGGGTGTGGCTACTTTGGAACGACGGCTACGGCGACCGGGTATAGGCGGCGCTGGTCCTGATCGATGTGGAATTGCCAGTAGCGATCAAAATCACCCGAGACATAGATGGCTCGGAGTTGTACA